>CXWJ01000900.1_pt1 | contig 152624 bp, 117 predicted proteins | sample 590841 | NCBI WGS metagenome assembly CXWJ01 (sample SAMEA3498367, study PRJEB10139) | wastewater metagenome | biome: wastewater treatment plant; material: activated sludge | place: Austria | collected 2015-01-21 | reverse complement strand
TTGTCGCCGTCGAGGGAGACGAGGCGGATGCCGCCGGTTTTTACACCGGTTTCTTCGTTTTTTAAGTAGTCGCACGCGGAATCTGCGGTGGTTGTAACGGCGGGTTGTTGTGTGCAGGAAAAGGTAGCCATCAAACTGATTACCAACAGAAAAAGCAAGTTGTTTTTCATAATATTTTGATTTTGATACTGAAAAATGAGTTCAGATTTAACAAGACAAAGGTCTGCACTGATTTTGTCCAACTGCAAGGTCATCTTTTGTTCAGCAACTGATCAAAATATCGCGCTCATTGCGCTGCCGCTACCATCCCGACCTCCGGTGCGGGATTTACTGCCACTGCCTACTGCCACTGCCTACTGCCACTGCTACTGCCTACTGCCACTGCTACTGCCTACTGCCTACTGCTACTGATACACCCGCACCCAATCCACTTCCATTCGTTGCGGCAGCACGCCGGGGTCGATGCCTTTTGCACCGCCCCATGAACCTCCAAATGCGACATTGAGCAGCAGGTAAAACGACTGGTCGAAGGGCCAATGCTCCCAGCCCTGACCGTCATTGGCAAAGGTAAAATACAAAGTGTCGTCCACATAAGCGCGGATCGAGTCTGCCGTCCAGTCGACCCGGTAAGTGTGAAAGTCCGTCGAGACGGCAGTCACGGGTATTTTGGCTGTTTTTTGGGTGCCGATGCTGTGGTAGAATGCTTTTGTATGAACAGATGCATGGACGATACCGGGGTCGTAACCTACGTGTTCCATGATATCGACCTCGCCGTTGTGCGGCCAGTACTGATCGCCGTAGTGTTGTTTGGCGGCGAGCATCCAGATGGCCGGCCAGGTGCCAAGGCCCTGGGGTAGTTTGGCACGCACCTCGAAACGGCCGTAGCGCCACTCGGCTTTACCGCGGGTGACAAGCCGGCAGGAGGTGTATTGGTTGCCTTCAAAGTCTTCTTTCCGGGCTTCAATAATGAGTTTTTCGCCGTCAGCCCGGGCATTTTCCAGCCGCTTGGTATAGTATTGAAGTTCCTGATTGCCCCAGCCGTGCCCGCCGGTGTCATAAGCCCATTTTGTCGTATCCGGGTGTCCGGTGTATTTGAATTCGTCGCTCCACACCAATTTCATTTTCGTTGCGGCAGGTGTTTGAGTGGCTTTTTTTGCACAAAAACAATTAACAACAAGCCCTGCCGCCAGCAGGAGGATGAAAGGCGAGGATAAGAATGGGCGGGTGTTTTTCATGGTGAAATAATAGTTTGGCTCAAAAATATAAAACTCGCCGGGAGGAATAAAACAAAACACCCGCTCTTTGCCGGACAGCAAAAAGCGGGTGTTTTGTTTTATTCCTCCCGGAAGGCAAATGGTCACACGTTCAGGTAATTCATGAGCGATTCATACCGCTCTTTCAGGCTATCGGAATGTTCGAGTTCGCTGAATGTTTCTTTTACATCGTACCCGTGCCGTTCGAGCGAGGCGATGGTGCGGCCCAGTTCGTTGCGGTTGAGTTTGAGCGTGATTTCCACCTCATCGGGGTCGGGGGTGGAAGAAACCAAAGCGTTGAGAATTTTGACGTCGTCTTCTTCCACGATCCGGGCGATGGTGGTGAGTGAATAATCGCGCCGGCTCATTTCGAGTACCAGCACTGCTCCGGGCTCGGAAAAGGAAGACATATTGGCAAAGTGGCGAAGCAGGTCATTTTGAGTAATCAGTCCCAGATAAATACCCGCTTCATCTATCACCGGGATGACGGTGAGTCGGTTGTCGCCCATCACCCGCATCACTTCGAAAATGTGCTCGCTTTCGCGCACCGCGAAGCGGCGCATGAGCGACAAATCGTAGGAACTGATGGGGTCGTATAGTTTGTGGTTGAAAATATCTTCTTCGGAAAGGAGGCCCACCAAGTGCCCGTTGTCTACCACCGGAAGGTGTTTGACGTGGAAATCACTGAGCAGGTGAAACGCGTCGCGACCGGTTTGTTCGACCGTTAGCGACGGAATGTCGAGTGCGATTATTGATCTGGCAGTCATGGTACAGTGGCTTACAGTGGACACAGGATTTTGTTAGTCGTCGTGTGGTTGTTGCGAATAAACACTTAGACAACAAGTTTGATTAATAAGACGCAGCAGAAGACCCGACGGCACAAATATTGGTGTATTTTTTTTTCTTCCAAAAAAATCTTCGTTGAACCGGCAGGTATTGTTGCTGAAATGTTGCAAAGCCGACACTCAGCCGGTACAGGACGGTGCAAACAGTTGTTAGTTTTGTGGCGGCAAACACAATCAATATGCGATTCATCCTGACCGGTTTCATTGGCCTATTTATGCCATTATCGGCCCCGCCGTTAACAATCACGGGCGGGTTCAATCTTCTTTCCGACCCCTGCGCCGATGTATTTTGCCGGCAGGCATTCCCACAACAGCATATCCATCCCGGGAGTTTTCAATACCCGGAGCGTGCGCTGCGTTTTGCTGCTGTTGTTTCCGCCCGCGATTCCCTGCTTTTTTTGGAGAAACAAAAAACGGCCGGGCAACAAACGACCATCAGCGGCAAATCGCTTGCCCTCGCCAGATCTTTCCTTGGCACTCCATACGTCACCGGCACGCTCGACGTAAACGAGACGGAACAATTAGTCGTCAATTTGCGCCAGCTCGACTGCTGGACGCTGGTAGAAAACAGCATCGCTATTGCGCTGACTCCGGAAGGTGATTTTCCATCGTATCTTTCTACTTTGCAGGAACTCAGGTACTGGGGCGGCACAATGGACGGGTATGGCTCGCGTATCCATTACTTCTCGGGCTGGCTGTTGCAGGCCGAAAAAAGCGGTTTGTTGCGCGACTGTACCAGGGAATTGGGAGGCATCCCTTACCACAAAAAAATAGGTTACATCTCTGCCCGTCCCGCCAAATATCCAAAAATCAAAGATGCCGCGACTCTGCGCGACATAAAAGCAGCCGAAAAACGGATCAACGCGCACGTCTGGCACTACATCCCCAAATCCAAAGTAGCGGCCATGGAACACCTGATTCTGGAAGGCGACCTCGTCATGCTCACTTCTTCCCGGCGCGATCTCGACATCGCACACGAAGGATTTGCCGTTCGGCAAAACGGCAGGATTCACCTGTTGAACGCTTCTTCGCTGTCGCGGCGGGTGGTGATTTCAAAACAAACGTTGGCCCAATACCTGGCTACGCAAAAAGGGCAATCTGGGATAATGGTGGCCCGGTTGAATGATTGAGCGGGTGAAATGCCGCGCTTCCTTTACATTCGCCGCAGCCAAAACTTCTGCTTATGCGACTTCCGGTTTTTCCGAAAAAAATTTTCTTTGCCATCGCGTGTTTGTTTTTTGTAAAAATACTCGCTGCTCAAACGACCTACCTTCATTGCGGGCGTATATTGCCGATTGCAGGCGAACCGCAAACATCCGTCACGCTCGTGGTGGAAGGCAACAAAATCGCCCGCATCGAAAAGGGTTATTCGGTTGCGCCTCAGGGTGTCGAAGTCATTGATTTAAAGGACAAAACCGTGATGCCGGGTCTGATCGACTGCCATGTTCATTTCGAATTCGAACAGAGCCGCACCCGCTACAACGACCGCTTTACCCAAAATGACGCCGATATTGCTTTTCAATCGGCTGTGTATGCCAAACGCACACTGGAAACAGGTTTCACCACCGTGCGCGACCTCGGCGGTCGCGGCGTGAATATCTCCCTGCGCAATGCTATCAACAACGGCCTGACAGAAGGCCCGCGCATCATCACCTCCGGCACGTCGCTGAGCATCACCGGCGGACATGGCGACCGTACCACCGGCGCGCGGGAAGATTTGTTCGACCCGCCTCCCGGCGCCGAGGTAGGCATCGCCGATGGCCCCGACGCCTGCCGTACCGCCGTCCGCACCCAAATCAAACGCGGCGCCGATTGTATCAAAGTCTGTGCAACCGGCGGTGTGCTCTCGCTTGCCCGCGACGGGCGCTTGCCACATTACGCTGAAGACGAACTGGTTACCATCGTCAAAACCGCCCGTGACCTCGGTGTGGACGTGGCAGCCCATGCACATGGCGACGAAGGCATGCGCCGTGCCGTGGAAGCGGGCGTAGTCAGCATCGAACACGGGACGTTTATGAGCGAAGCCACGATGGATGCCATGATCAAACACGGCACCTGGTACGTACCGACCGTGACCGCCGGCAAAGCCGTCAGCGACAGCGCACAATATGCAAAGGGCTTTTTTCCGGAAGTGGTGCGCGTCAAGGCATTGAACATCGGTCCGCAAATCCAGGAAACGCTCGGGAAAGCTTACAAAAGGGGCGTGAAAATCGCTTTCGGCACCGACGCAGGTGTGTACCCGCACGGCAAAAACAACCTCGAATTTGTGTACATGGCCGATGCAGGCATGAAAAATGCCGACATCCTGCGCGCCGCTACGCTCGATGCAGCCACCCTGCTCCGTATGAACGATAAAATAGGCACCCTCGAACCGGGGAAATTAGCAGATATCGTCGCCGTCCAGGGCAATCCGCTCGACGACATCAAGACCATGCTGAAAGTGACGTTTGTCATGAAAGACGGGCAGGTTATGAAAGGCGATTAGGGATTGAGGGAGTTGGAATCAGGTCGTCAGTTGACTTGCCGCCCTTTCCATTCGTACTTTTTAAAAAACAAACTTGCCGTTCCCAGCAATGGGATGTACAGGGTATGCAGGAAAAACGACGGCACAAACCAGCGCAGCAGATCTTCCCTTGAGAAAAAACGGCACATCTCCCGAAGGAAAATGTAGTCGGAAAGTGCTTTTGCTGCCAATTGAAACAACAGGATCGCGAAAAAATTCACGTCGCTTGTGACGATGCCTCCGGCGGAAAGTGCGGCTAAAACACTGTTAATCAAAATACTCCAACAGAACAGAAACACTGTCAACAGCGCAAGTCTTACCGGCCATTCCGGCAAAGCGGCATTTTTGGTGCCCCAGCGCAGGCGTTGTTGAAGAAAAGAGCGCCAGCCGGGTTTTGCATCCGTCAGCACCGTCGCACCCGGGTTTTTCAGAAAAAAAACGCTGCGGGGCCAACGCGCCGCTATTTTCTGGATCAGAAACATGTCGTCGCCGGAGGCCCGGTTTTTATTGCCCGCAAAGCCGCCGACCGACTCGAATACGGCCCTGGGATAGGCAAGGTTGGCGCCGTTACCCATACGCTGCCAACCGAGGTGAATACCCGCTCCCGTGATTCCCATGAGGCCCAGAAAATCAAGCGATTGGAAACGCTGGAGCAGGTTTTGTTCGCGATGGAATGCTACGGGTGCGGCGAGCAACCCCACCCCCGACCCCTCCCCCACAGGGAGTGGAGACGTAGAGGACACCGTAGAGCGTTCCGTATCATTGGTCGCAAAACACTCTACGGTGTCCTCTACGTCTCCCCTCCCTTCGGGGGAGGGGTCGGGGGTGGGGTTGAATCGCGACACCACCAACCGCAGCCAATCCTTCGGTGCAATGCAATCTGCATCCGTTGTGACAATCAGTTCCCCTGATGCATGGCCTATTCCAATCTCGATCGCCCTTTTTTTATGGGATAAAACGAATTCACCGGGTCGGATGAAATCGGCCAATTGAAGCAATGCGATTCGGGGCGAAGATATTTCCGAAAGTTTCAAACTTTCGGAAAGTTGGCTCACTGACATGGCCGTACCGTCATCGGAACAATCATCAACCACGACAATCTCCAGTAAATCCGCCGGGTAAGACCCTGCGACAATCGAATCGAGGCAAGCGCCGATGTTTGCCGCTTCGTTGCGCGCCGGGATGATGACACTGACCCGTGTGGCCGGTTTCCAGCCTTCCGGAATGTGCCATTCGGGCAATGCGTGCCAACCGTACCGATAGCGTAGCAACAGTGCAGCGTATACGATGGACAAAAAAATGGAAATGGAGGCGATAAGCATATTCCTGAAACGACAAATCTACGGCCACGGCTTTTTTCTAAGGTCACAAATTGTGATCTTAGAGCCGTGAAATTTGAGGTGCAATATTGGCACCTCAAAAAACCAAAATCAAGCTTGGTATCACAAATTGTGACACCAAGATCAAATCGGCCACGAATAAAATACGCTTCACCTAGTTTAATCTAACTTATTATGGAACTGCAAGTTATCCAAACCAAAATTTTCAAAATACGCGGGCAAATGGTAATGCTCGACTTCGATTTGGCGGAATTGTATGAGGTTGAAACAAGGCGACTAAAAGAGGCAGTCCGTCGCAACATCGAGCGATTTCCGAGCGACTTCATGTTTGAACTTACAAGGGATGAGTACAACGCTCTAAGGTCGCAATTTGCGACCTTAGAAGTCGGGAGGGGTAAATATTCAAAATACAGTCCGTTTGCTTTCACCGAACATGGAGTGGCGATGCTGTCCGGTATTTTGAAAAGCCCCAAAGCCATTGAAACAAATATCAGTATTATAAGGGCTTTTATCGCCCTTCGCCGCTACGCGATGACATACGATGAATTAGCCGCCAAAATCATTTCCCATGATAAAGAGTTGGCCGATATAAACGAAGTGCTGCGCTGGTTGGGCGAAGAAAACCAGGCCCGAGCCAAGGACATAAAAGCGCTCGAAACCGACAACGAAAACACCGATGACTGGCAAAACCGCCCGCGCATCGGTTTTAAAAAGTAAATGATTATCAGGATGACGGTTTTCAACCCTTACGCAATATGCTTAAATCAGGATTGCCGGAATTGGCAGGTAGTATGTACCAAAAAGTGTAAAATAAAAAACGCAACTACCTGAAGTTCAGATAATTGCGTTTTTTATTTGTTGGGTCACAAGGACTCGAACCCTGAATAACAGAACCAAAATCTGCTGTGTTACCATTACACCATGACCCAGTGCTTTTTCAAAAGCGGGGCAAAAGTAGCCCTATATTTGTTCCTGTGCAAGCCGCCGCAAATATTTTTCCCGAAAAATCATTCCACACCTGCTTGCCGGCATTCAAAACAGCGGTGCATTTTATCCCCAATCCCTAATCCCTAATCCCTCTTACCGCACCCTGCTCCAATACTGCGTCCGGTAAAACGGACCGAGGTAACCGCGCACGACAAGGGTGTTCGGATCGCCTTCCTTGAGCCAGATTTTGCAATCGTACCATTTACCTTTTTCCGGGTCGAGTATGTTTCCCGACTGCCACATCCCGTCCTTTAGGAGCATGTTGACGAGAATGATCATGTTCAACACGGGTTGATCTTTGCGGTCGCCGGGGCATTTGTCGCAAAGCCGGTCGGGGCGCTCCCGCAGCAGTTTTGTAATTTTGCCGTAGAGTTTACCCCCGGCTTCGTAAATTTCGACGTGACTTTTTTCTTCATTGGTTTCATCGTCTTGTGTTTTCCAGGTGCCGAAAACGGTTTGCGCGTATGCTGTCGATAAGGCAAAACAGGTAGCGAAAACAAGTATTATTTTCTTCATAAACAGGATTTAACACCCGGAAACGTTCAACTTGACAGAGTGTTGGCAGGGCAGGCAAAATTTTTTTGTTCTGTACTCCGACAACACACGGACAACCTGCACAGTTAGTTTGCGTCATTCATTTTATAAAACACACTTTCCATGCGTGGCAGATCATATACAGGAGGTAACGCCCGGCTTTCATTTTTTGAATGCACGATTTTTCTCTTGCCTTTTTTACTTCTTTTCCTTTCTCCTTTTCTCCTTTTCTCCCAAACCGCTGAAGACCTGAACCCCCGGAACGAGAGCCTTACCCTCGATGAAGATATCCGAGCAGCGCAGCTCTACCTCGCAGGGGCCCCGCTTACACTACCTATCGTGGAAGTGAAAACGGGTTTCAACACCCTTATGCTCGAGTTTGATCACTTAGGTACCGATCTGAAGGATTACGAGTATACCATCGTGCATTGCAACAGCGACTGGCAACCGTCGGAACTCGCCGACCACGAATACATCGACGGTTTTACGGAAGACCGCATTGTCGAGATCGAAAGTTCGCTCAATACGCTGGCGCAATACACCCATTATTCGCTCGGGCTTCCCAACCGGAACGTGCGTTGGTCAAAATCAGGCAACTACCTCCTGAAAGTGTATGACAATGACGATGAGCAACGATTGGTGCTGGTACGCCGGTTTCTGGTCGTGGAGCCGGCGTGGCGCGTGGAAGCGAAATTTGTCAGCCCCGTCGCAGTGAGCAAATTAAACACCCACCACGAGATCGATTTCAATGTAGTACACCGGGGCGCCCGGATTCCGAACCCTCAAAATGATATTAAAGCCTTTGTGCTGCAAAACGGCCGCTGGGACAACGCCGTCGGCCCATTGAAACCATACCTCTCAAGAGGGGAGTCCCTGGTATTCGACTATCAGGACCAAATCGTTTTTCCGGCGGGGAAGGAGTGGCGGTATTTTGATATGCGTACGTTCGAATACCGGGGCGACCGGGTAAAAACGATCGATCAAAAAGACGATTTTTACGAAGTTACCCTGGTTACCGACCAGAACATGGCGGGTAGCACCGTGGGTTATCGCGGCGATCTGAATGGCCGCTTTTCTATTGAAAATCAGAATTTTAACCAGACGCTCTACCAGTGCGACTACGCCAAAGTGCTGCTTTCCATCGGCCAGAATGCGCCCCTGGACGGGAAGGATGTGTATGTGTTCGGCGAACTGACCGACTGGCAATTGAAACCGGAATGGAAAATGGAACACAGCCTGGAAGCGAAGGCATATTACGTGGAATCCCCTTTACTCAAACAGGGTTTTTACAACTACGAATACCAGGTGGTAGATCGGGCGACAGGAGAAAAAGACCTTGCCGGATTTGAAGGCAACTGGTACGAAACGAGCAATTTGTACACCATTCTGGTCTACTTCCGCACCTTTGGCGACCGGTACGACCGGCTCATGGCGGCAGTAACGATTGACTCGAAGGACCGGCAGTAAACAGTAGCGGTTTGCAGTAGCAGTGGGGTACGCCGGAAGTCCGGCGTACTTAAAACACCAGACTCTTCAACCCCGCCTGCCCCATCCATATTCGCAACAGTTTGATTTCTTCTGCGGTCGGCAGCCGGTTGCATTTGCCGCGAGCCTGCACAATGGTTTTGCTGTTGTTGATTTCAATGGTCAGGAGGCGACTGACAGCATTGCGAACTGCGTGCATTTCCATGCTCCAGATGGAGCAGTCGCCACGCGCACATTTGCCGATATAAGAAGCTACGCAGTGGTTCATCGCGGAGCCTTCTGCAAAGAGCTGGCGCTGTTTGTTCAACTGGCGGATGGTGAAAATGGCCGATTTTTCTCCAGTACCGATGATGTGCTCAAAATTGGAGATGTTTACAAAATTCCAGGTTTGCGGCAGGTGTTTGTACGCCTGTGCAAATCGCGTCTGACGATGCCATTCATTCACATCACGAATAAGCGCCGCCGACGTACGGCCTTTCATCGTGAAATTCGGGCGTTTGATTTCCAACTCCGGGTGCCCGTAATTTCTGTTCACCGCGTATTTGCTGTCGAAAACATAATCGGTGACGGGGCCATAGTCCTGCATGCGCACCGCGTTGTCACTGATCAAAAAACGAATGACCGATTCGGCGAACATCTGCGGATGCTGTGCATCGAAGGCCCGCGATTCGGCGGCGGTCATCACGTCGCGCACAGGCACAAAGGCCTGCACAATTGCAAGCGCCTGGCTTTGCGTGGCGCCGAGGCTGCGCGCCTGCGCCCAGCGCAGCGCGTCGGGTACGTCGAGTTGGGCAGGCGCGAATTGCAGTTCGTGCGCCATCCGGCGGCTGATCGGCATGGGCGCATCTTCAAAGCTGCGCGGGCTTTGGCCGTTGGTCCAGCGGATATACCAGTTGGCGTATTTATCGGCGGTCGTCAGAAACGCATTTTCCATAAATGCCGGTACCGGATACCGCTTGAACAGGTGTTGTTGCAAGGACAACATTTTGTGATTTGCGCTTTTACCGATCGGACGCCATTGGTCCAGCGGACGCTGAGCAGCAGGCATTATTTCGGCGATACGTTTGATTTTAAGTACGTTGTCCGGGAGTTCCAATATCTCGGACTGATGTTTGGACAACACCTGCACCAATTCAATCAGTACATGGGAAGTATGCCGTGACTGTTTGGCTTGTGCCAGATCGAGGTAGGTTTTCACCAACGGTTGGGCAGCGAAAGACGCTGCGTTCTGAGGCGTCAATTGCCCGGCGCGCAGGAGGTGCAGCAGCGTATTGGCGCCCGAACGGGTGCGTTGGTTGTGTGCTTTGAGTTGTTGGATCGCTATTTCGGCAGGCGCGCGGTTTTCTGCCGCCGCTTCGGCGCGGCGCACATAGAGTGGTTTTTTCATAACCGGTAAATCCTTGAAGAAAAAAGAAGAGCGGACAAGCCGGAAGGGTCGGGCCGGAAGAGACGGGAAACGATCTCAACCAGCCTTAAACCGGACAAATCCAGGATCAGTCGGATTGCCGGTCAGCGTTGGTGAACCGGCGTCAGTTACCTCGGGTTGGGTAACACGAATGGGCGATGGTAGCGCATGGTGCTGTGTGATATGGAATTGGCACAACTAACTGGCTGTCTTGTTGCGATAGTTCCCGGACCGGCTATTTTATTACTTTGAAAACCGTACCCGCGGATCGGCCCATGCATACAACAGGTCGGCGATCAAATTCCCCACAACCGTCAGGGTAGCCGCCAGCATCAGAATGGCGAAGAGTACGGGATAATCGCCGCCGGCGAACGCCTCCTGGGTTTTCATGCCCAGCCCCGGAAACTGGAATAAATACTCGACTACAAGGGAACCGGTAAAAATAGCGGGGAAGAGGCTTGCAAAAACGGTGATGATAGGAAACAAGGCATTCCGGAAAGCGTGGCGCCAATAAACGTCATGTTCCCCTACCCCCTTGGACCGGGCGGTTCGGATGAAATCCTGGCCGATGGTGTCGAGCACCCCGCCGCGCATTTGCAACGCCAGAATGGCCAATGCGTGCAGGCTGAGCGTGAGGATCGGCAGGATAAATTTGTCAAAATTGCTGAGGCACCACATACTGAACGTTTTGCCGCTGCCCTGGTACGATTCGAGGCCGATGCCGTTGATAAGAAAAAGGCCGAAATCAGGTGTCGCCAGGAAAAGCATCAGCAAACTGCCCAACCAAAATACAGGCATGGCATATAAAAGTAAAAGCGTCCACCGGGTCAGACGATCGAACGGTTTGTCGCGACGGCGCGCCATCGCCACCCCCAGCGGCACAGCCACAAGATAGGCCAGCAACAGCGCCAGACCATTGATAATCAGCGTAGAAAGAAGGGAAAACTTGAGTGCGTCCCACACCGGCTTTTCCCCCAACTGCGACAAACCCAGATCGCCTTTGATAAAGCCCGCCAGCCAGCAGTGATATTGATTGTCCAACCCATGCCAATAAAAAGCGGGAATGTTCATTTTTTCGGGATGTGTGTTCAGGAGCAAATCCTGCATGCGCGATTGCAAGGTGTCAAGCAGTTTGCCGGGCTGATATGCGGGCGGCAGGTTTGCCGCAACCGCCCGGACTTTAGACAGCATTTCTTCCAGCAAATCAGCATTATCGCATTGCATCAAATCAAAAAACGCAACGCGGAAATCGCCTGCAGCAGACAGTGTATCGGGCAGGGTTTCAGTAAAAAAAGCCGTTTCCCGAAGCGCCGATTCGTAGCCGCTGACTGCCGGCCAATTGCCTGTTTGTATGCAGAGTTTTCTCAATTGCTCGCGGCGTGTAGTGGGGAAAATTCGATACAACGTATCAGGCAACGCACTTGCAGTAAGCGTAAAATAAAATAACGGCTTGTCGAGGCCTAATTGCCCCGCCCGCAGGCGAACGGCTGCTTCCTCTTGCTGCAAATTGCCGAACGTACCTTCGCCCAGGTCCAATGCCGGTTCGTGCGGAGCGCATTTGCTCAGCCCGAAGATCAGCATCGAGATGACGATCAGGGTCGGAATACTGAGTAAAGTCCGGCGAAGGAGGTAGCGCAGCATGTTGAAAAATGGGATAATCGGGTAATTTGATAATGGGGTAATATAATTTTATAAAAACGGGTTGTATTCTTTTTCGTGCCGGATGGTGGTCGCAGGACCGTGACCAGGGTAGACCAATGTTTCATTTGGCAGTGTAAACAGTTGACTACGAATGCTTTTTAGCAAGGTTTCCATACTGCCACCAGGCAAATCGGTGCGACCAATGCTTTCATAGAACAATACATCGCCTGCGATCACGAATCCGGCTTCCCGGCAATAAAACGATAAACTGGCAGGTGAATGACCGGGGGTAAACAGTGCTTCCATACGGGTATTACCGAACTCCACAATTTCACCCGCTTCAATAAACCTGGCCGGCTCCGGGGATGGCTCGGCATAAGGAATCCCGTACATCTGGCACACCTGGGGGAATCGCTGGAGCACAACCAATTCGCCGGGGTGAATTTCCAGACCCAGGTTCCAGGTTTTGGCAACAAATGCATTCCCAAAAACATGATCCAGGTGACAGTGTGTATTGATCAGTCGAACCGGACGCAGATTATTTGCTTCAATGCTTTTTTTCAACGCGGCGCGTTCTTCGGCAGTGTAGCAACCGGGGTCGAAAATAATGCATTCACCCGTTTCGTCAAAGACAATGCAGGTATTCTCGGCAAATGGATTGGATTCGAACGTAAGTACTTGGGTCATGGCATACAGAAAGCAGGAATGGGAGGGACAATTTTAACGGTATTTATTTCTTTTTACTCAACTTGCACCGCAAAACAAATCGCACAAAAAATACAGTCTTATTTTTAATTTTTTGATAATCAACTTTTTAAAGCCGACCCAAATTGGTTTTTTGGAAAAAAATATTGATGGAATTTTTCCGGCGCCGACCCTGTCCGGAGGCGAACAGCGCCTTTTGGCAGATACTACGCCGGAACTTCCCTCCCTGTGAGGATGGGGCCGGGTGGAAACCTTTTTTTGCCTTCCTTTTGCTCGTCTCCTCCCTCTCCGCCCAACCCGAAGGTGTCGCCCTCCGGCACCTGACCACCGATGATGGATTATCGCACAACAATGTAACCGCTATCGCACAGGACACACAGGGATTCATGTGGTTTGGCACAGCCGACGGGTTGACGCGATTTGACGGCAAGCGGTGTGTTGTGTTCCGCCATGTAAAGAACGACACCAATTCGCTTCCGCACAGTGGGATCAACGGCCTTTCGCTCGACCCGCTCGGGCGGATGTGGGTATCAACGCCCGATGGATTGTGCCGGTGGGACTATAAAAAGAGAAATTTTCAACGGCTGAATTTCCGTCCGCCGGGGTGGGGCCACACAACTGCACTTTCGATGCTTGCATTTGACAAAAATGGAGGCGGGTGGGCGGTCGCCGATACATTTTTGATTCGCCTCGACTATTATTCACTTGAGCCGGCTTTTTATCCTTTACCTGACCGGCTGAAAGGTGTTGCATTTACTTTTGCCGATTCAAAAGGGCGAATCTGGGTAAATGCGGTCGGGAATGTTTTTCAGTTTTTTCCTGAAAGTCAACGATTTGAATTCAAATTCGGGAAAAAAGACAAAGAGCCTGGAAAAAGCGTTTTTGCAGGCCTTTTTGCGGAAGATAAATCAAATCGCGTCTGGTGCACGTCGTGGGGAAATGGGCTTTATCTGCTAAACGAACAAACGGGCAATTTCGAGGATTACCCCGATGGCTCATCCATTTCAACAACGGTACTTTTCGACGAGCACCCGGATGCCGGATCGATTGCCTGGATCGGTGGCGGCACTTACGGGTTGTATTGGTTTACGTTGCGCGACAGAAAGGCCATCAGCTTTCCACAGATTGACAAAGAACCTTTTTCGCACAACAACACTGCGGTCAATCAAATTTTCAAAGACGACAAGACGGGGATCGTATGGCTGGGCACTTTGGGAGGGGTGGAAAAATACGACCCGAACGACCTGAAATTTACCCGGGTCATCCTGCCGGATTCGATTATTCCCGACCAATTCAGCGGTATTACGGATATTGTACAAGACCCTGAGGTTGCAGACCGCTACTGGATAACCATTTGGGGCAAAGGTTTGGTGGAATGGAATCGTCGCGGGAAAGCATTCAAGCATTACAGCCGGTTGAAACAAACAAAAGGTTTGTACAGCGACGAGATGTTCGACATCCTGTGCGACCGGCGTGGGAAATTGTGGATTGCCGAGTATGGGTGCGTGCAGGAATTTGACCCAACGACTAAGCATTTCCGCACGTTTAAACCCCGTTTCATCACACCCGGCATCAACCACAAGGTGCTTGAGTTGCTGGAAGGCCATGACGGGCGCATCTGGCTTGGAACCAATTACGAGGGTTTGTTCCGGCTCGATCCCGTTACCGGACATATTGAACATGTAGCATTGGACGGGAAAAATCACTACATCAGCGTATTGGAACAAGACGACCGGGGGCGTGTGATATTCGGCGTCGACAACGGTTTTTTTCGATATGACCCTGCGGTTGATCGCTATGAGCATTTTTTACACAACGACACCATAAACTATGCCTGCCACGATTTTGCTTTCGACCGCCGGAAACGGCTTTGGGTGGCGACCGATAAAGGTTTGTTCAGACTCGACGACAGTTGCCGCATTGAGTTCAGGCTGACGACCGACAATGGTTTGCCAAACGATAATATTTATAACATCAAAATAGATTTGGAAGACCGTTTCTGGCTGGCTACCAGCAATGGCCTGGTGCGCTATTACCCCCCTACCGGCGTATTGAACGTTTATCGCCGTCCGGATGGCCTTTTTAACAACGACATCATCGAGGCATTTCAAATGTTTCCGCGCGGCGAACTTTTTATCGGCTTCGACAACGCCTTCAACCTTGGCAATACCGCTCGTCTGCCCATGAACCCGCACCCGCCGCGCGTTGCGTTGACGGATGTGCTGATATTGAACAAACCCGCCCGATGGCGCATGGGCGAACCGATCGTACTGCGTCCGGGCGACAACGTTGTGGCCTTCGACTTCGCGGCGCTCAACTTAACCCAGCCTGAAAAAACGGTTTTGGTCTATCAACTCGAAGGCTTCGACCGCATTTGGACAGAGACAAAACAAAATCTTATTACATACACCAACCTCGACGGCGGCGATTACACGCTGCTGGTGCGCGCCCGCAACGGCGACGGCGTTTGGAGTCGCGAAACAGTACGCGTGGAACTGCGTGTCATACCGCCGTTTACCCGGACCATCTGGTTTCGGTTGATGCTCCTGGTACTGGTCGCGGGTCTCATCGCCGGCATTGCCTGGTACCGGCAGCAGCAGCGGCTCCAACTCGAAGCCATCCGCCGGCGCATCGCGCGCGACCTGCACGACGATATGGGCAGCACGGTGAGCAGCATCCGTTTTTTCAGCGAAGTAGCGCAAGGTCAACTCACTGAAAAACAAGCAACTGCAAAGGATTTGCTTTCCCGCATCAGTCAAAGTGCGGCCACGTTGTCGGAATCCATTCAGGACATCGTGTGGGCCATCAATGCCCGGCACGACAATCTTGAAGACCTGACGGCCCGGATTCGTGAGTTCGGTCTGAAGATCAGCGAAGCCCGCAACATCGGTTTTCATGCGGACATTCCTGCATCGTTCCCTATGCTGCATCTGCGTCCCGACACCCGCCGCAATATTTACCTGATTTTTAAAGAAGCGGTGAACAACGCCGTCAAATATTCAGGCTGTACCGGCATAGAAGTGAAAATGCAGTTGGAGCGTCACAAACTGTTGATGGAAATAAAAGACAACGGCAAAGGTTTCGACCCTGCTGTGGTGCAATACGGCAACGGTATTGCTAATATGCGCCAGCGAGCCGCAGAAATCAGAGGGAAACTGGAGCTGCGAACTGCGCCGGGAGAAGGGGTGAACATATCGATAGCGGTGGCAGTATAAGTCCCCCTGGTTTTCTTCGATTCATTTTTTTTCCAAAAAACGCAGATCAACGCCTTTAATATAAATATCCTGAACGGATGTTGTTTCGACGAATACAGCGAGCCGGCCGTTTGAAAAATCCTGAGGCAATCGAAAATAATAGTCGATTGTATTCCAGTCCTGCCGGATAGAGATACCGTTTACCATCCGGCAAGCGGTTTGTTTGATGCGGCTGCTGTCAGTCGCTTGCGTCACCAAATGAGTATCGAATGCGCCCCAGGCCGACAATACCTGCACCGTGACACGCAACCATTGTTCTTTACCGGCATCGAACCCTTGCAATTGGCGGAGCGGTATATCCAAAAACACAGCCTTCTCTATACCCGCCTTATTGACAAGATACGTCGAATCCAACCTGAGCGAGTTTATTTCGCGGTATGCCGATTCATCGCGGATGATTTCTTCGGTATCCAATAGCGACATATCCAAAGGAGTAGGATGCGCATCGAGGAAAATAGCCTGATAATATTTCCTGTTCATGTCGTTGTAGTGCAAAATGCCCCGGTTGTACTGCCATATCTGGAAAAGGTTGAGATATATCAGAAAACCCAATGCGGCGAAAGTGATGTACTTCCGGCGCCCTTCCAACATTTTTTGTACGACAAGCGCCAAGGGTAACGCCAGGACGGGATAACTCTGTATCAGAGCCCTGCATGAATAGGACGCGCCGTAGCGCCAATCCGACCAGGCAATGACGATCCATATATTGAGCAGGGTAAAGGTGATAACGGCCTTGCGGAACGGATGTGAACCCATAAAAAACAAACCGGCAATCATCAGAATCGTCACGGGCGTATAGATAAACCAGCCTTTTTCCCAACCGAGCAATACCTGCCAATGCGGTCGGAAAAACAAAAATTTGGAACCGACGTCGAAAATCCAATGGCCTGTTACTGATTTCCAGTAAATGAGTTGGGGTAAAATGCCAATAAAACCGCCTGCCAATGCCCATACCAACCGGGCTGGATGTTGCCGGAAAAATTTCCATGCCGTTTTGCCGTCCGGCATTTTCCAAAGCAGCGGAATGAATAACATTACCCCTTCAGTGGGCCGTGTAATGCAACTCAGTCCGATGACTGACCCCAGTACAAATGCCAAACGGCTGGAAGGCGCATCGTGCCAACGGACCGTGAGCCACAATAAAAAAGCGTACATGGTAAACAGGAAACCGTGACTCATCGCAGAATCTATGGCCACGTATTGCGGATAGTTGGTCGCCAGACCGACGGCCAACAATGTAACTGCGACAACCGGTTCCGGGAAAAACCGGAGCAGTACTTTCCGCAACAGTAAAAACCCCAGCAATGCATATACCCAGGCGCCAAAACAAATGGCCACCGGATAAGGAACAGAAAAACCGTCCTGCGCGTAACCCAAAATTCCGGCAGCCCAGTGCCCCAGGAAGAAAAAGGGGGTGTAAAGAATGGAAAGTCCCCGGAGGTATTTCATGGCGAAATTCCCGTTCTCCAGGGCAATCACCTGGTACAAATGCCCCGTTGGGCTATATTTTTCAAGAATTCCCGGCAACCATTCGAGTTTGGTCAGATCGTGATAAATATACTGCCCGGGGAGGTACAGATAATAACCGAAAGCGTCCGACGTAAGCACATTGGCTCCGGGCGTATTCCAATTAGTGTAGCCCAGGCGCATTACAGCCAAGGCAATGGCTACAACCAATACAGCCCCCAGGGAAAGATATCGCATGGCAAAACTTAACAAGAATAAGGCGCAAAGTAAGTGCCTTTTTTCTGCCATTGTTAGCCTCCGCGCCAGCAACAAGCAGCGATCCTTTCACCGCTGGGTTCATGACTGATTTTTCGCTCAAAAACACTACTCTTTCACGAACACCCGCGTCGCCACGCCCCCCTCCGATTCCGCCCTTGCCACATACGCTCCTGGCGGCCGCCCTGCCAAAGACACCTCTTCCCGGCCCGACGCGGACATACCCGACCATATTTCCTGCCCCAATGAATTGAAGATGGAAAAACGAGCAGGTTTGCCGCTTCCCGCCCCGCCTTCGAGCGCAAGCATGACGGTGGAGTGGGCGGGATTGGGGCTGACGGAGAGTGCCGGTACTGCCGCCTGCTGCGGCTCCGGTGCCGCGACGACGGGGGCGGAACAGGTGTCGGTAGCGTGGTCGCCGATCCACTTGGCGAAGTACTTGACAGGCTGGCCGTCTATTTCGGTGAAGCCGCCGCCGATGTAGATATCGCTATTGTATTCAGCAATGGAACCAATTTTATTGTTAAAATGACTATTGCCGAAACTACACCAGCGTTTACCATCCCACGTTGCAATATTCTCAGCAGGAAGGCCATCGCCTACGCAATTGAAGATACCGACTACAAAAAGTTTATCTTCGTACACCATCATATCAGTAACGATGTCGAAAGGACTACACAGACCTCCTCCGACATCCTTCCATTGCTCGCCATTCCAGCGTATTATCTTATTGCCTGTATTACCGTCAATCGCTCTAAAATAACCACAAACATAAAGTTCATCGTGGTAAATGGCCATGTCGTAGACGTTACTCAATCCTCCTTTCAATCCATCACCCACTCTTTTCCATACCATTCCGTCGAATCGGGCAATGTCGTCGTTGAGGTATCCATCTATCTCGTGAAAAAAGTTGCCGCCTACATACATTTCATTTTTATAGAATAACACCCGGTATGTCAAAGGGATTGACCCATCCAGATTCGCTGGGAAATTTAACCCCTTCCAGTCCACTCCATCCCATACTGCAACCGAATTACATGAATCGCTTCCTGCCCAACGAAAGGCTCCAACAACAAATAGTTGCCCATTGTATTCGCAGAATCCGGCAGCATATGCACTGGAACTTTCGTTGTAATAGAGTCCTGCTCCTACTGGCGACCAAAATTGGCTATTCCATAAGGCGATTCCGTTAGCATATACGCCAGCGATTTCATCCATATAGCTGCCAGTATATATATCATTGTTATATCGGGTAATCATGGTAATCGGCCCGCACGAGACATTGCCACATGCATCATATAATCCTGAATCTAAGGCCATGATGGACACATCATTCCATGTGCAAATGCCATTGAGAATCGTTGAATCATTCAGTTTGAATTCACCGCCGACGTATAATAAATTGTCTGTTGTATCAGAAAAAAAAGTTCTGGGCGCACGATTTAAAAAACCTATTTGCTCCCAGCTCTGGGCAGAGGCTGAAAAAGAAAGTAATAAACAGGCAAATGTGATTAAGCGTGGCATTGCATTCATATTCGACAAAATTACTACCCTGTTTTCAAGAAAAAGGGTAGACAAACATGGTTTAGGACAACTGTACAAGGTTGTATGAAAATCAAACTATGCCTCATATACTTTTTACAACTGTGATTAGAAATCAATTATCTGATAACATGCAACGCAATCACCCAAAAGAAACTTGCAGGGAATTTCACCGAAATTCCCTGCAAAATATTAGTTATTTACAAAGTTATTACCGTACCGATGGAACAACTCAAATAACTCTTATATTTTTATCACTCTCCCCGTTAAAATTCTGTCTTCAGATTGCATTTGAATGAAATATACCCCTGCTTGAAGACGCTCTACGTTGATTGTGACTTGCGAGGGATCAATCAAATACGAAATAAGTTCGGTTACATCTTTCCCGGACGAATCGAACACCCTAAAGGAAACGGGAGAGGCACCGTTTTCATTCAACACAACAAAAACCAAAGAACTCGAAGGATTGGGTTTAATGCGAGCGACTTCAAATACCAATTTTTCTTCCTCGGTTTTAGTTACAAAACAATCATCCAAATATATTTTGCTGACAAAACCGTCAACCGATCCCATTAAGTCATTATTGTAATAGTACGGCAGGGTAGGTGACTCTTTACATACTGGAATCGTTTTTTGTTGCTTTGGATAACCTTGCCAGAGGATGTAGCGCCCCCAAAAAGGACGAATTGCTTATTATTAAACGGATTGACTCCAGTTGTAACCGTAAATCCCCGGTCGAAATTTACCGAACCTACGTTGACTCCAGATCCTCCCCAATATGTGCTGAAAGTTATATATTGATTAGGGTCAATAACCGTCAAAAATGCGTCGGAACCCGTCGAAGTATAGCCAGGTTCAGATGTGGAAGAAAAGCCATTGATTACAGGATAATAATGCAGGCAGTCAGATAGACCGGCTAAAGGAGCAAAATTGTTTTCGACCCATCCTGTCACATAAAGTGTAGCATCGTCCATTTTCGCACTATTTCCTACACCATATAGAACATTGTATGCTTCTTCTGCCCATAATATGCCCTGCTCATCACGGCCAGGTCCACCCAGATATCGTGCCCACTTCTGTACGCCGTTATTGTCAAATTTTGAAATAAAAATGTCGGTTATGCCGCCATTATAGGTAATATCGTTGAGTAACAAATTAGAGGCATTGCCTTCCTCCTTTACTGGAAATTGGTGTGTGCTTTCATTGCTTTGAGTTGTACCCGTCACGATCACATCACCATTATTTTTACATACGATTGAATTTGGCCAATCATATTGCTTTCCACCAAAAAACGTACTCCATAACATTTCTCTTTCAGGAGAAAATTTCATAATAAAAAGGTCGGTTTTTTCCTTATAGGCGAATGTGTTGGCACCTAATGGAATATAGTCCCCCGGAGTACCCGTGTCATTCCCTTCTATCAACCCTGTAAGAAAGATATTGCCATTACCATCGCCAGTAATATCATAGACACCATGAGGATAAGAGTGTATCAAGTCAGCGTTGATTTCATTGGCGAGTTTAGTAGCCCATATAAGATTGTTGTTAAGGCCAAATTCAGCAACGTAAGCCGAACCGGAATTTTGAGAGTGCATTGAGCCTGATGCCGTTGTTGGAAATGCAGAGTCCGAATAATCTTCATTTCGATATGAAAACCCTCCGACCATGATATTCCCATTCTCCAGTATTGCCAAGCACACAACTCCTTCTTGTTGTCGATGAGAGTCGCCGAAAAACGTAGCCCATTGCTGAGCGCCGTTATCAGCGGCCAATTTCACAATGAACCCTCGGGAATACCAGTCGGATGGGTTTGTACTGTACTTTGACGCATTATAATATCCGCCTTCATCTTTGAGAGGGAAATCAGCGCACGAAGTGCGCCCTACAAAATACAACATATTGTTCGATGGATTCCATTTGATTGCGTAACCGACTTCTATATCTTCCGGAAAACCCTCCGAATCATTCCCGCCGTAGAATGTGAGCCATTTTTGCACATCTGGCTGTTGAAAACAAGCAGCGTATGCATCCATCACCCCATAAAGTTGCTCCTGAAAAGCGCCGGGTGTGACCGGGAATAGAGTACTTCGGGTTTTGCCTGTATAATACATATCGCCATTGGTACGAGTATCGTTGCCCAAGGCAACATCATTACTGATATCTCCAAAGTAAGTACTCCAATATTGATTGCAAGGAGCTTCTTCATCTTCTCTCTCCCTTCCCGTCTTCACCACCAGCGTCTTCAGCGTATCATAACTCCCCAAAGTAAGGCTCACGATGCCGCTGCTGATCGAATACGCCGGCTGCCAGGCCGTAATCGCCGTCTCCGTGCCTTCCTCACTCACCGTCATGGCCGTCGGGCGCGGCAACACGAGGTCTTCCAGCGCAGTCTCCACTTTCAGGGAGCCGTCGGTCTGCACCGAAAGCGCCGTTTGACCCGAAAATGCCAACTTGATGTTCGCCGGGTTGCTGCCGGGTTTGCAGATAAAGCGGATGAAAAGCCCATCCTGCCCCTGACCGTACAGCGCATCTATATTGGTGTAAATGGCGGGTTGCAGCACCTTGTTTTCTAACGGTACCCGCTCACGGCCTTCCGGGATATGACCGAGGTAGTAATTGTGGAAAGCGTCCTGCCGCTCCAGACCCACGGCCACCTGGGTGCGGCCGTTCTGGACTTGTGCGGAAGTGGGCACAAATGATAAATCAAGCCGCGCCATCGTATCCTCCGAAGCAGGCACGGTGTCGATGTGGGCAAAGACGTAACTCACCTTGTCGTCAAAAATATACACATTGGGGTACATGCTCCGGGTGTAGTAGCGGATGTTGTCCTCCGGCTCGTCGTCGGTATCGAGCGTCTGGCCGCGATTTTCGGTGAAAGGCGTATTGACTTCTTCATTTTGTGGTTTGACAAGGGTGTGTAAGGCGTACTTGATGGTCATAACCGCCTGTGCAGCATTGTTTTGACCACTCGGGCCGGCTACGAGGAAATTGCCCGTGCCGTCGGGCGTGACCTGTTGTATCGCGTCGTTTTTATTGTACAGGCCGTTGTGCGATTCAGACCAGCGCACCGAGCCGGAGGAGTTGTATAGCGCTGCAAAAAAGTCTTTGTTGCCCTTTTGCGTCACATAGCCGCCCACAAAAGGTTCGCCGCCGGCTGTGAGTGCCAGGTCGGCGTATTCGTCGTCGCCTTCCGCTGCGTCGTATACCTGTGCCCACGATTGCGAACCGCCGGAAGTGTACTTCAACATCACCGCATCGCGGTCATCGCCGGTGGTGTAACCCGCCACATAGACGTTGCCGGAAGCGTCCACCGCGATGCCGCGCCCCACATCGTCTTTGTTGGCAGCGCCGTTGTAAGTGGCCGTCCAAAGGATGTTGAGCGTAGCGTCGAGTTTTATGGTTTTGATGTTCAGTTGCTGGCCCGAGGCCCCCATCGCACCGGTTAAATAAATGTTCCCGGAGTTATCAAGAGCCGCCGCATTCACCAGGTCAATGGTCGTGCCGCCCTGATTCGTCACATAAGAGCCGAGCGGATTGCCGGTGCTTTGGTCGTAGCGCAGGGCGGCATATTCCCAGGTAGTTGCATTGGTTTGTGAAAAACCAGTGACGATCACCACGCTGCTGCCGGTGTTAATGGCGATGGTGCCGCAAGCGTCCGTCAGGCCGGCATTGTCCCAGGTTTGGGTCCATTGCGCCGTGCCGCTGCTGTTGTAACGAATGGTAACGGCGTTCATGTTGGTCGAGCTTTGCCAGGCGCTGCCGGTCACGAACACGTCGCCGTTGGAGGCGCAAATGATGGCCGCGCCGAAGTCGTAGGCATTGCCCGCGCCATTGTACAACTGGTGCCAGAGTTTGGTTCCCGAGGAATTGTACTTGACGGTAAAGAGATCGTAGTTGTTGGTCGCGCCGTTTTAAGCCGAACCTGTCACAAGGATATTACCCGACGGGTCGAGCGCGATGGCCCCGACATGGACATTTCCGGCGGTGTTCACGTCGAAGGTTGCGTTCCAAAGTGCCGTGCCGGTGGAAGAATATTTGGTCAGGATCATGCTGTAGGTACCGCTGGTGTTGAGGGTGGAGCCGGCTACATAAGTTTCCACACTGGTGCCGGCAGTGGCGACCACGTGGTTGAGGAAATCGGGCTGGAGCGAGGCGCTGGTGCCTACCCAGGCCCGGTAGAAGTTAGTCTGAGGTTGGGCGGGCAGGGTTTGGAGGGTGAGGAAGAAAAGAACGGGAAAAAGAAAGGCTTTAAAGGATGGAAGGATGAATTTTTCATAATCGGCGGGATTTTTAATGAACGATACTGCAAGTATAAGATTTTCTATACGATTTCGTATGTTAAGTTTTTGTTTAGTATGGTGTAAAACCGGCGAAAATTACCTGATGGTCGGTTTTAACAAAAAACGGCAGAGTCAGGCATCTTTCGGAACGGACAAATTTAGCCTGACCTTCACACCTTCATGCGATTGCATCCACGTCGCCCAACATAGTACCTTTGTCTAAAGAAAAGAGCAAATCATGCAAAACCATCCAGTCAAAGTCCTGCTGTACGAAGACAACCGCGACCTGCGCGAAGGCATCGCTTACCTGCTGCAAGCCACGCCGGGGCTGGAGTTGGCCGGCGCTTTTCCGCACGTGAACAACCTCAAAAGCGAACTGTATGCCTTTATGCCGGATGTGATACTGCTCGATATCAATATGCCGGGCATGTCGGGCCTGGAGGCCCTACCCATCATCAAGTCGCTGTACCCCAAGACGCAGGTGATCATGCAGACGGTGTTCGACGACGACGAACGTATTTTCCAGGCCATCCGAAGCGGCGCAGGCGGTTATTTGCTCAAGAACACGCCGCCCGCAGAAATCGTGCAGGCCGTCTTCGACGTACACCGCGGCGGCTCGCCCATGACCTCCAGCGTAGCGCGCAAAGTGCTGCAATTCTTTCAACAGCCCCCCAAAACACACCCTGCCGATCATTTGCTCTCTTCCCGCGAACAGGACATCCTGAAAGGCCTGATGAAAGGCTACAGCTACAAACTCATCGCCGACGAACTCCACATCAGCATCGACACCGTGCGTACCCACATTCGCAACGTGTACGACAAGTTGCAGGTCAACTCCAAAACGGAGGCGATTTTGAAGGCAATGAAGGAAGGGTGGATAAGTGGGGAGTGAGGAGTTATGAGTTATGAGTTATGAGTGCCGAGTAATCGCGCGCTCATAACTCATAACTCATAACTTATCGCTCCATAACTTATCGCTCATAACTCATAACTCCTGTCATTTCCTTGTTAACATTTTGAAAAATGAAACTCTCTCCGGGCGCTTTAAGCGCCCTTTTCTAATTTTGCCCGCCCTTTTCAGGTTTTTTCTGCAAAAGTTGACTGACCCGGATACCGTCTGAGGTTGGTTGTGCCGAACATTATTCACGAAGAACACCAAACGCCACCTCCACTTCTTATGCCTCGTTTATTCAAAAACATGATTACTGCAGCCCTCCTGTTGGTCGCCGGCGCTGCTTTTGCCCAGAACGACCCGGTTTTGTTCACAGTGAAAGACAACCCGGTCAACGTCTCGGAATTCAAATACATCTATTCCAAAACCAACCAGGAAAAGGCCGATTTTTCGGAAAAATCCCTGCGCGACTACCTCGACCTGTACATTAAATTCAAACTCAAAGTCCGGAAAGCCCGCGATATGCAATTGGACACCGTCCCTTCGCTGAAAAGCGAACTCGACGGATATCGCCGCACCCTCGCCAATTCCTATCTTATCGATAAAGAGGTGACCGACAAACTTGTACGCGAAACCTACGACCATACGCTGCAGGACGTGGACATCAGCCACATTTTCGTTGCCTGTGACCGCAACGCCAAAGCAGCCGATACCCTTCGTGCTTACAACCGAGCCATGGTCTGGTACAAAATGGTAAAGGGCGGCACTGCTTTTGAAAAACTCGCTGCCGACAGTTCCGAAGACAAATCGGCCAAAGAAAACAAAGGCAACATCGGCTACGTCACCGCCATGCTGCCCGACGGCTATTATGCCATGGAAAAAGCCATTTATGCCTCAAAACCGGGCGAGATCCGCGTCGTGCGCACCAATTCGGGTTACCATGTGGTGAAAGTCAATGCTTTCCGGCCGGCACGCGGCGAGGTGGAAGTGTCTCAGATCCTTGTCCGCAAAGGCGATACCGAGGAAAAAAATACCAAACAACGGATGCGCATCGACAGTGCATACGCAGCACTCCAAAGCGGAGCCAAATGGGAAGACATTTGCAGCCGTTACACGGAAGACAAAGTAAGCGCCGCCAAGAGCGGCTACATCGGTTTCTTTGGCATCAACCGCTACCAGCGCGCTTTCGAAGATGCCGCGTTCGCACTTGAAAAAGACGGCGACATTTCCAAACCCGTGGAAACCAGCATCGGCTGGCACCTCATCCTGCGCAAGAGCCGCCGCCCGGTCGCAGCATTCGACACCGCAAAACGCCCCCTTACCGAGCGCGTCAAACGCGACAGCCGCAGCGAAGTGGCCAAACAAAGCATGATCGGCCGCATCAAAAAAGAAAACGGCTTTAAGGAATTTTCGAAGGCCCTGGATGAATGGGCTGCCAGACAAACGGACTCCGTCTTCCTCACATTCAAGTGGAAGGCCGACCCTGCCAAACCGCAAACCGCGCTCATGCGCTTCAATGACAAAAACTACACGGTTGCCGACTTTGAAGACTATTGTACCCGCTCGAGCCGCGACCGCATGCGCGGCGCCGGCATGCCGCTGCGGGAAACCATAGACAAATTGTACAAAAACTGGTCGGACGAAGCGGCCATGCAATACGAAGAATCGCAACTCGACAAAAAATACCCGGAATTCAAGTCGCTGATGCGCGAATACGAAGAAGGCATCCTGTTGTTCGAAGCGCTGAAACAGAACGTTTGGGACAAAGCCAATACCGATACCGTGGGCCTTCAGAATTATTTCAATGCAAACCTGAGTCAGAAGTACAAATGGGATGAGCGCGCCCGCGTGAGCATTTACACATTGAAAACCGACGATCCGAAAGTAATTTCGGAAGTGCGCGAGTTTGCGGCAAAAAACCCTTCGGCCAAAGTGCTCGAAAAGTTCAACAAGAAAGAAGGCGAAGTGCTGACGGTCATTGAGAAACTTTATGAAAAAGGCAAAAACAAAGACCTCGGCAATTTGTGGAAAGCAGGCGACCTGACCGATGCCAAAACGGACGCGGGCACCAAAACCGCCAACTTTATGAAAATTGAAGAAATCCTGCAGCCTGCCGCCAAAACCCTTTCGGAGGCACGCGGCTACGCCGTGGCCGATTACCAGGACTTTTTAGAAAAACAATGGGTGGAAGAACTCCGCAAAGAGTATCCCGTGAAGGTAAACGAAGATGTGCTGAAGAGCTTGATTAAGAAATAACTGTGTAATTGAGGGTGTCTCAAAAGGTTGATTCATATCCCCTGCTCCGTGTGTTTCGGAGCAGGGGATTTTTATTTTGCCCATCAAAGGGTTTGGGGAATAAAATATTAGCCGTAGCAGGCTGATTTGCCCCCTCCTGCAGAATCATTATTGGTGAAACCGGTGCTTACAAGAAAGACCACCGGGCAATATGTCCTTCCGTTGACAAAAAAAAGATTCCATCGAGGTTTTTGAAAAAGATACTTTTGTCCGCGCGAAAATTCTCCGGCGCCGCGCAACCGGATAATCCTGATTGGCCGTACTAACATGCTGTTACCAAATTCAAACTATTCATTCTTAAACCAGACTCGCTTATCATGATTAGAAGTTTCTTGCTTTCAATCACTGTACTGCTGCTTTTTGCCGGCAGTCTTACCGCCCAACAGCGCACCTGCGGCGCCAACGAATTGCTTGCCCGCCAACTCATGGAAGACCCCGCCATGCAACAACGCATGGAAGACATCGAACGCCAGACCGAACTGTTTATCCAGTCCGGAGGCGCTACCGACCGTGCTGTGGTGACAATTCCAGTGGTCGTACACGTGGTGTATTACAACTCGACGCAAAACATCAGCGATGCGCAGATCCAGTCGCAACTCGACGTGCTCAATGCCGACTTTCGCCGCCTGAACGCGGACGCGGGCAACACGCCTTCCGTTTTCCAGGGAATTGCCGCCGACTGCGAAGTCAATTTCTGCCTCGCCACGCAGGACCCGAACGGCAACGCCACCACCGGCATTCAGCGTCGCTCGACGACGGTCAACGGTTTCTCTTACTCCAATGACGCCGTTAAATTTTACAGCTCCGGCGGTCTCGACGCCTGGGACCGCAACAAATACCTGAACCTGTGGATCTGCAATCTCAGCGGTGGCCTCCTCGGGTATGCCCAATTCCCCGGCGGCCCTGCTAATACCGATGGTGTGGTTTGCGATTATGCATACGTCGGCACTATCGGCACGGCCACACCGCCTTTTGATAAAGGCCGCACGGCCACGCATGAAGTAGGCCACTGGCTCAACTGCTACCACATCTGGGGCGACGACGGTAGTTCCTGCTCCGGAACCGACCAGGTCAGCGACACCCCCAATCAGGCCGATGAACATTATGGATGCCCTTCATTCCCGCAAGTGAGCTGCAGCAACGGCCCGAACGGCGATATGTTTATGAACTACATGGACTACACCGACGACGCTTGCATGAACCTGTTCAGCACCGGCCAGAAAAACCGGATGCAGTCTTTGTTCAGCGGCGGCGGCGCAAGGGTTTCCCTGGTCACCTCCCCAGGTTGCCAACCGCCCACCGGCGGCTCCTGCGGCACGCCTTCCGGCTTGAATGCTACGGGAATCACCCAAACCAGCGCTACCGTCAACTGGAGTGCCGTGAGCGGCGCAACGTCCTATAATCTGCAATGGAAACTATCTACGGCCCCTACCTGGACCACAATTTCAGGCATTACGACGACATCGCGCAACCTGACCGGCCTGACCGCAGGCTCGACGTACAACTATCAGGTGCAGGCAATATGTGGAGCCAATACGGGCAATTACTCGTCGGCAGCGTCCTTTACTACAACATCCGGCAACTGCTCCGACCAATACGAAGCCAATAATACTCGTAATACGGCAAAGGTTATCCCTGTCAATCAGAATATTACGGCACAAATCGCCTCTTCTACGGATAAAGACTGGAACAGATTTTCCAATACATCCGCTACCCGCAGGATCAAGATCGAACTGACAACATTGCCTGCTGACTACGATCTTAAACTTTACAGAAATGCATCTTTGCTGGCAACTTCGGATAATGCAGGCACCGACAACGAGCTGATCATTTACAACACAACCACTGTCTCAAACGCCTACTACGCTTATGTGTATGGATACGCCGGAGCGTTCAGCAACTCACAATGCTATACATTGCGGGTAAGCCTGAGTGCCACCAACTGGCGTACCGACGGCAGCACCGACGGCGAAGTGGAAGAAACTGAAATTCCGGTTTTGTTTGAAAACGCAGCCTTCGGAATGTACCCCAACCCGGCCATCGACCAACTTACGGTCGAAGTGCCTATGGAGAACGAAGCCGATGTGCAGGTTGCAATCCTCGATGTGGCAGGCAAAGCCGTTATCCAGCAGCACCGTACGCTGGCAAAAGGCGACAATCTCCTCACCCTCGACGTGAGTCGCTTGCCAAATGGCATCTATCTCGTCCAGGTACGCAACGGCGAACAGTCGAATACGCGCAAACTGACGGTGCAAAGGTAGAGGGTGGAGGGTAGAGGGTGGAGGGTAGAAGGTAGAGGGTAATTTTTATCTTCCACCCTCTACCTTCCACCTTCTACCTTCCACCTTCCAACCTCTATTTTAACTCCTGCAAATCAGAATAATAAATCAGCGACCATTCGCCGTCGCCTTGTTTGGCAAAACGCCGTACTATACCATAATTGGCCGTTTTTGGCCGGATTCGCTCGACGATCAGCATATCGCTCAACACCTGCCGGTCGAAAACGTAGTCATTACGGTCGAAATCCATTTTTTGCATCCGCCAGGTCTCCTTTTTCCACACGGCGTTTTTTTTCTGAAAATGTGTGCTGTCCACCTGTTCATCCGTGTCGCCTTGCAGCGGCCAGATGATGTGCGCCACCTGGTACAGGCTGTCCCGATGGAATTTTTCATAAAAATCGAGAAAATCCTGCGGCAACCGGACGGAGATCTGCGTCACCTGATCCGCTTCTTTGGGTTGGTTTTTACAAGCGAAAAGAATAGCGGCGCCGAAAAAAACCGGAATGATAAATCGCATTGAAAGTGAGTTAATAGTTCAAAAAATGGTCGGCAAAATTAGCCACGCCCCAAAACGTTTTTCCCGAAAGTAAATTTTCACTTCACCAACTTTCCCACTTCCCGCCAGGTAATCAACTGAATACCTTGCGTTTTGAGCAATTCCCGGCAGGCTGCGCTTGTAAAAAAATCATAGTCGGCCTGCCGCCACGCAGCGCCCCAGTCGGGATGGTCGATGCTGACGCCCTGCATCTCGGCATCGTCGTAAGCCGTGTGGATCAGCAATGCGTTCACGCCCGGCTGCAGGGATTGAAGCACCGACGTATAATACTGCGCCATGCCTTTTTTAGAATCTTCCGGGTTGGCCGTGATGATGTGGTCGATCACAATGTCTTTTTCGGTCACAGTTTGTTTGAAAGGTTCCGGCAAAATACCGAGCAGGTCGTGGCTCACCATCGCAGGGATGCCGTATTCGCGTCCCATTTTCAGATAGATCGCGAACAAAACCGGATTTTGAAAAAACAAGCAACCCATGTGACTGTCCAAATGGGTCGGTTCGATGCCGAGCGATCTGGCTTTTTCGATTTGCGCACGGAGTTCCTGCTCCACAGCTTCGGGCTTGGCCTGCGCGGCAAATGCCGCGCAGTTGTCGAAGAAATAGCCGTTCGAATCCACCAGACCGGCCAGTTCGCCGCAGTCGGACAACGGCCCCCATTTGAAGTGTTTCCACTCGCTCGTCAGCGTCAGGTGCATGCCTAAGTCATGATTGGGATTGGCTTTCGCATAAGCCGACACTTCAGGCAGCCAGGGGCAGGGCGCCATGATGCTGGCCGAATTCACCGCACCGTTTTTCATGGCATTGAAACTGGCCTGGTTCTCCGAATGCGCCACCGCAAGGTCGTCGGCATGGATAATGAGCAACCTGGCATCTTTCGGGTAGCCGAGGCGCTCGGCAAGTGTGGGTGCGGATTGTGAAAATGCAGGCTGCAGGCTCAGAAGGCAAATGGCAAGTATTCCGGGAGTGAAAAACCTGTTCGATTTAAGCATGACGGATCAATTTGTTAAAGTAAGTGTTTTTGGCAGGCCGGAACCCAAGACGCTCGTACAGTCGCCGCGCCGCACTGTTATCTGGCGTGACTTCCAGTTCCAAAGCCACCGCCGGCATCGGAAAGTCCGTTTCAAGGTACTGGAAAAATGATTTTGCGATCCCTTGTCCCCGAAAAGAAGGCAGAACGAAGATTTCGTCAATAAAAATCTTGTTGCCGCCGTATTCATTGCTCCAAAAGTGAACGAGGATGGCATAGCCGGCAATGTCATTCACGTTTTCAAAAATGATGATTCGGCCTTTTTCGGGGTGTTTTTCAAATTCCTGAAAAGTAAGACGGGTATTTTCGATACCAGGTTTTTGAGGGCTCGGGTCTTCAGAATAAAGCGCATGCACCATCCCCATTAAGTCCGGCAAATCTGCGTGTTTGGCATTTCTGAAAGAAATATTCATGTCGCTTGTATTAGAATGCTTTGCCTTAAATGAAAGACTTGCGGAGGAACGGCTCGATTGCCCAAAAATTCCCAAAGAAAAGCGGCTACCTATACCGCCGAGCGTTCGCTATGCATAATAAATGAAATGTGTCATGCAGAGCGTAGCGAAGCATCTGAAGCCGAAGGCCGAAAATGCTTCTTACTTCGGGCTTCGCCCTCAGATTCTTCACCTTCGGTTCTGAATGACACGTCGGCTTGGCATGCATAGCGAACGCTCGGCGGTAAAGGTAGCCAAGGGCAGGGGCAACATGATGCTGGTGGAGGTGACCTTAAAAACTTATTACAATTCCGTCTTTTTCTTCCTCGCTCACAATCATATCTAATTCAGGCGATTCTATCATTTCCACTTTAGCGATTCTTTTATCTACATCCACCGTAATTTTAAATAAGACTGCGTAATCGGGCGAATCAGAATTCACCAAAACTAAGACTTCATCAATAATTTCTCGTGGAGAGGGACCTTGATATTGGTGAAAAGGATAAATTTTAAAATTTATCCTTTTTTCTCCTGGGTTTGACATGTCAAGCCCAATGTGCGAAAATGAAAAGTAGGTTACAACATCTCTGCCTTTGCAATGGAGAGATTCATAACACAGCCTTCCATGTTTAATTACACTCTCATCCAAAAGGTATCTTTCAAATTTCTCTTTGTCCATGGTTGTTATTTTAATTGATTATGAGTTCAACTCTTGAAAACCATTAGAATAAATTCGTTCTTGTTCAAGTATCATTCCTAACACTCAAATCCACGCCCGCATAGAACCCCAAATCCTTGTTTTTCAGCAATTTGGTCCAAAAAGCGATTTGCCCGGTGTGGTAAGAATAATGCTCGCAAACATGCACGGCGATACCGATGCCGCTCATCTCAAAGCCTTGTACGGTGCGCACGCGCATCATTTCTTCACGGCTCGTACGCCGGATGGTTTCGACGGCTTCGCGCACCGTCCAGTTCAGTTTTTCGAGTAATTCGACCTTGGAATAACCGCCTTCCACTGCAAATTCCGCATCGCGGTCGCGTGCATCGGGGCAATTGCCCAGCGAAGAAATGGCGTATTGCGTGATGTTGCCGCACAAGTGCAGGATGAGGTTGCCGATGCTGTTGGAAGCCGGATTGGGGCGCTGCCACACTTCGGCCCCGGTCAGTTCGGCGAAGCATTTTTCGATACGGGGCGTGTTCTCCTCCATGCGGAAGATGATTTGTTCTCTAATCTCGTGAATTTCAGGCAGGCCATTCATTGTCAATTATTGTTTTTGGATGTAAATTCGTATTTTTGCAGGAACGCAAATATCATGTCCCATTTAGATTATCTTACTCGGGTTGACCGAAAAATATTGACCTTTTCTACATTGGAATCATCCGATCAGGAAGACACGCTTTATTGGTTAACCAAGCCGCCTGTTGAGCGTCTTATGGCGCTTGAAGTACTGCGGCGACAACTCTACGCTGATGGTGCCACTGCCCCCCGATTTCAGAGACTTCTTGAAATTGTTGAACCAGCATGAAGTCGAGTATCTCTTGATTGGCGGCTACGCTGTTGCTTTTCATGGCTATGTTCGTTACACCGGTGACATGGATATTTTCGTTCGGCTAAGCAGTGAAAATGCAAAGCGGGTGCATAAAGTGCTGATTGATTTTGGTTTCCCGGAATCTGCCGTTCCGCTCGAACTTTTTGAAGAAAAAGGGCGCATCATCCGCATGGGAGTTCCGCCAATGCGGCTCGAAATACTTAACACTATTTCAGGGGTTACATTTGAAGAGTGTTACGAGCGTCGCACAATTCAAGTAATTGAGGATGTTCAGGTTAATTTCATCAACTTGGACGATTTGAAAAAAAACAAAGCGGCAAACGGGCGGACGAAAGATATAAATGCCTTGGAGCATTTGCCTTGAATAGTGTTCATTTCCAACGCTCCAATTTTGGAATACTCCTTGTAAAAATTCCGGCGAGAAAACCCGGGAAGCCGAATTCCTTGAGTTTGCTTTTTACCCGCTCTTTCATTTCGTCTACGGTAATATCCGGCAAAGTGAATTTCCCCTGTTGCCAGCAATTCGAGCAGTACATCAGGCTGGTGGAGCCGTCGGCGTTGGTGCCGCCGCCCAGGTCGTCGCGTTTCATGGGCATCCCGCAACTCTGACAGTTTTTGTATGCTTTTTCCATTGATAATGTCAATTTTAAGCCTCAAACTTAAAACCATTTGTTGAACAAGGGAAATACTCCGCACATTTTTCGACCTTAGCCCGAAACTAACCATTGCCTTGGAGCCGTCCACCGTCCACCGTCCACCGTCCACCGTTCTCAACATCGAGGTAATCTCCGCAGGAGCCGGCTCCGGAAAGACGTATACGCTCACCGAACGCATGGTACATTTGCTCCAAAACGGTGTGCGGCCGGCAGGTATCATGGCCACCACTTTTACCAAAAAAGCCGCTGCCGAACTCCAGGAGCGCGTGCGCGTACGCCTGCTCGAAGCGGGCATGACCGAGGCCGCCAACGAACTCGGCGAGGCATTGATCGGCACCGTACACAGCATCGGTACGCGACTCTTGCAACGATTTGCTTTCGAGGCGGGCGTGTCGCCCCTGGTAGAGATCATCGCCGACGGCGACGGCCAGCGCCTGTTCAACGAATCCCTCTCCCAGGTACTGACCGAGCAGCGCATCGAACGGATGAACCTTCTGGCCGACCGCCTGGGCCTCACCAAAAAAACCATGGGTGAGCCGTACGACTGGCGGCGCGTCATCCGCGACCTGACAGACGTGGCACGGGCCAATAATTTTTCCAAAAAAGTATTGCAAACCAGCAAACTGCGCTCCTGGCAAAGTTTCGAGCGGCTGCTTCCCCCGGCGCAAACAACCGACGCAACCACCTGGCATAACCGCCTGCTTTCGACCATCGACCAAACCGTGGCGGCCCTCGACGCAAACGAAGCCGACGGTACCAAAACCACCCGCGATGCCGCCGAAGTGTTGCGCAATTTCCAAAACCAACTCAAATACCGCGGCGAACTGTACTGGCACGAATGGGTCAAGATCGCCAAAACCAATCCCGGCGCCAAAAGCCGCGACCTCTTGGAAGACCTACGGACGCTGGCGCTCAGTCACGATGCGCACCTTCAGTTCCGCGACGACGTAAAGGGTTTTATCGACCTCGTGTTCGATATTGCTACCGATGCGCTGACGGAGTACGAAGAATATAAAAAAAAGCGCGGATTGATCGACTATACCGACATGGAAACATACGTCAGTCAGTTGCTGCGCGATCCTGCCGTCCGGGAAACCCTGCGCGGCGAACTCGACCTGTTGCTGGTGGACGAGTTTCAGGACACCTCTCCCATCCAACTCGATATTTTCCTGCAGATCAGCCGTTTGGCAAAACACTCGATCTGGGTCGGCGATCCCAAACAAAGCATCTATGGTTTCCGGGGGGCGGAGCCTGCGCTGATGCAGGCCATTATTCAGGCTACCGGCGGCGTGCGCGATGAGAATATATTGAAAAAATCGTGGCGTAGCCGGCCCGACATTGTGTACGCGACGAATGCGATTTTTACCCGGGCGTTCGGTGACATGCCGGTGGAACAGGTGGTACTCGAACCGGCATGGACGGCAGACCGTGAACCGTCTACCGTCTACCGTCCACCGTCCACCGTCGATCATCCACCGTCTACCGCCTTAGTTCACTGGCACTTCCGCTCCGAACTCGACGAAAAAAAAGTGCCCGGCGCGCCCTGGTTCGACAATTGCATCGCCGACCAAATTGCTACTTTGCTGGAACGCGGAGCACTGATTTACAACAAAAAAAGAACGGAGACACGCCCCGTCCGACCTGGCGACATCGCGGTGTTGTGCCGCAGCAACAAAGGTTGCCTCGACATGGCGGAGGCGCTGCACCGCGCCGGCTTGAAAGCCTCGATCAGCCGCGCAGGGCTGCTCGAAACACCGGAAGCCAAACTCGCACTTGCCTGCCTGAAATACCTGCTTACGCCGTCGGACGCGCTCAGCGCCGCTGAAATCATCCTCCTGACCGGCAACATGGACCTCGAACAACTCGTGGACGACCGATTGGCCTGGCTGGCCTTCAAAGCCGGCAATGTGCCGGCGCCTCCCGGGGGGGCATGGAGCGAATTGCCGTTCCTGCGCGAACTGAACGCGATTCGCCCGCACACGGCCGATTTGTCCGCTTCCGAAATTCTGAACTTAGTGCTCGACGATCTCGATCTGCGCCGCGTAGCGGTACAATTGGGCAACCCGACCCAACGGCTCGATAATCTCGACCGCCTGCGCGGCTACGCCCTGGACTACGAATCGGCCTGCCAGCGCCTGCATTCGGCAGCTTCACTCGGTGGCTTTCTGTTGTGGATCAACGAATTGGCAAAAAACGAACTCGATTTGCAGGGATCAGGAGAGAGCGCCGATGCGGTGAAAGTGCTCACCTATCACCGCAGCAAGGGGCTGGAATACCCGGTGACGATTTGCCATAATCTGAATCAGCCTCTGAAAGAGCAAATATGGGGCATCAACCTCGTACCGGAAGCGGATGAGCCGGATCTGGACGACATTCTCGGCAATCGCTGGATTCGTTTTTGGGTAAATCCCTACGCCGACCAGTTCCGGGGGACACGCCTCGAAGAAACACTCCTGACCACGCCGGAATGGGCGCAGGCCTCGCACACGGCTTTGGAAGAAGAAGCGCGACTGCTTTATGTGGGCTTGACGAGGGCGCGCGATTACCTGATATTTCCCACGAACGCCAGAGGTACCGGTTGGCTGAACCGCGTATTCAACCACGGCGACGAAAGCATTCCCACGCTCGATCCTGATTCGGACGAAACGCCGTTTTACCATGACGGTCAACCCATTTTGTGCCGGACCGAAGTGCTGTACAAACCCAAAGATTTTCCGGAAAGCCTGCCCGACGAATCACCCGTACCTTTCCACGCTGCCCGGGCAGGTAAACACCCGGTGCCGCGACAGTCGCTGCTGATTGATCCTGCCCAGGAAATGCCGCCGGGTTTCGACCCGCAATATGGCGAGCCGGTGAGTTGGGCGTCGTGGCTGGAGTTCAAAGGCGAATTTGAACCAGCGCTGGGGAAGGCCGTGCAGTCGTTTCTTATTGGTGATAAAGAAAAACTTGACCAGGGAGCGCGTTTGGCGATGGCTAAAAAGCAACTGGAAATCCGGGACGTGACAGATATGGTTTCGCCGGAAGGGTTGTTGCGACAATCGGAGGCGTTCCGGTCGTTTTTGGCAAAGCGTTTTCAGCCGAAAGCGGTATTGGGAAAATTCCCGCTCGAAGGCTTTCACGGTCAGCGCATTTTGAAATTAGAGGCTGACTTCTATATTGAAAATGAAGAGATTGTAGCGATCGTTTCGTTTGCCAATTTTGCTGAAGGCATGAAAAAATGGCGGCAGCAGGCGCAGACGTTGGCGCCGGTGTTGGGATGGTGGCGGATGATGTTGAAACAACAGAGGTCGGACGACGTGAAGTCGCCCGACCACTTGAAGAAAGATTTTCAGTTTTGGGTAGTGTTCCCGGTAGAAGGACAGGCGGTGGAAGTACGGTTTTAACAGCCTGCTGGAACACATGCGCGGATTTAGTGTCTTTTCAAAACACTAAACACCAAAACCCCTGCGAACAACAATCCCAATCCCGGCAATGCCTGGTCCGGTCGCTCAAATAAGGTATTCAAGGCAAATGCGGCCGAAATCACCACAAAAATCAGCGGTACCCACGGATACCCCCAAACCTTCACAGGGCGTTCGGCATCCTTTTTCTTTTTCCGGAGTACAAAAACGGCAGCGCCTGCAAGCCCCATAAACGCAATGTCCATGAAGGTGACGAACGTGATGATTTTGTCAAAAAGTCCCCGAAAAAACAGGAGGACCGCCATAGCCCAAATGACCTGCACCACCATAGCTACCACAGGTGTGCGCCATCGGGGATGCACGTAGGCTAATTGTTTGAAAAAGATACCGTCCTGTGCCATAGCGAAATATATCCGCGGAGCCGACATAGTATAAATGCTGATGGTGCCGAAAATGGACAAGGCTATCGTTACCGCTACTGCTTTGCCGCCCCAGGGAGCGATGCTTGCCATGGCATCGCCTGCAACCCTTGGCGTCCGGGCAATGACATCGAGCGGCAACAGGAACATGTAAGCGAGATTGACCAGCAGGTACATCGTCATGACGATAATGACGCCCAGAAACATCGCGCGGGGAACGGTGCGGGGAGCATCGATGGCTTCTCCGGCGAGATAAGAAGCGTGGTGCCAGCCGCCTACGGAGAACAATACCCCGATGAGGCCGGTCAGCATGGCGGTCGTGAGATTGGCGGGAATATTTACATTCAATGAAAAGTCGAGCTGCACCCGGGCCGGCTCGAAAAAAACAAACCCGGCGACAACGATGCCGCCTATGGCCAGCAACTTCAGCCCGGTGAACAGGTTGGCTAAACTTTGGCTGACACTGACTCCCAGAATGTTAATACCGGTCAGCACAAGCATGGTCAGCGCGGCGATACCTGTTTTGGTTTCTTCGCTCATGCCGGGGGCAAAAATTTTCATATACTCTGCGAACGCCACGCAAAGCCCTGCCAACGCGCCGGTGTTGATGACCAGTAAAATAACCCAGCCGTACAGGAACCCGACCATGTCGCCGTAAGCTTCTTTCAGATATACGTACACACCGCCCGATTTCGGGAACATTCCTCCTAATTCGCTGAATGTCAATGCTCCCGTAAGCGCTATCACGCCGCCGAGCGCCCATACGGCCAATACCAGCGTAGCATTCGGGACGGCGCCGGCGATCTGCGCAGGCGTAACAAAAATGCCGGAGCCGATGCAGGACCCGACCGCGATCATCGTCAGGCCGTAAAGGCTGAGTTTTTTTTGAAGATTGGACATGGGAAGATTTGACGTTGGATTGTTTGACATTGGACTATTTGACATCGGATGTTGGGCTAATTGATTGACTGCCAGCGTCCAACATCCAATGTCAAATAGTTCAATGTCCGTTATGAATCCTTTACCCTTCCAAACCCCAGCGTCTTCAGCATCCAAACCGGCAGCGGCTTTTCCGGATTGCTGCGCTTGCGCAGGTCGAGGTACCAGCCTATCTTCTTCAGGATGGGTATTTTGTGCGTTTCCACAAATTCGATGAGTGTGCCGTCGGGGTCTTCGATGTAGGAAAAATACCCCGCCGCTTCGCCCATGTCGAACGAACCGCTCGAATCAACCGTGAAGGGGTGACCTATTTCGGCGCAGAATTTTTTCATTTCGGCCATACCCATCATATCGAAACACAAGTGGATGTAGCCGAGATCGCCCCAGAAGCGGTTGTCGAAAATCTTGCGCGGCGTGCGTTCGAGGCTTTGCACGAGTTCGATTTCGGTGTCGCCGAGCAAGCGGCTGAACGGGCCTTTGCGTTTTTCGGCGTGCCGCAGCAGTACCCGCCGGTAGCGTCCGAAGCCGCCGTCGACGCCGTGCCAGTCGGCGAAATCGTCGGTATTGTCGTACACAACCGTTTCGTAGCCAAGTATTTCGGCGTAAAATTTTACTGAACGATCCATTTCGGACACACCGATGACGGCGCCGTACATCCCGCCGGTGAGCGCCGGGCGGTTGGTGGCAAACCAGTCTTTTGCGCCGACGATCTCAAAGGCGTTGCCCCAGGGATCTTTTACAAAAAAATGCTCCTGGCCATCGGGGCGTGGAACGGGGTTGGTGAGCATGTTCACGCCGCGTTTGCGCAGGTCGTGGAAGCAGGCCCACACATCCTTGCATTTGATTTTTGCGATAAAAATACCGAGGTCGCCGAGTTGCGGCTGAAAGGCTGCGGGCATGGGGGTGCGGCCGGTGTATTGCCAGATTTCCATGCCGCCGCCGCCCTGCAGGTTGAGCGCCAGAATGGCGTGGCGCGACTGAGGTTTGCCGCCGGTATAGGGCAACATCAACCCGGCCTCGGCCGCTTCTTCAAAGATCGGCACGTCCATGCCGAAGTGTTGCCGGTACCATTTGAACGCTTCGTGGACGTTGGCGACACCGATGCCAACTTGTTGAATGCCAGAGATAAACATGTGTGAGCGGGTGAGAGATCGTGAGAGCGTGAAAGGCCGTGCGCGTTTGTGCGGAGCGGATTTTAAAGGCGTAAAAGTAGTTTTTCTTCAAAAATGATATTGTATTGACGATCGATTTTGAGATTACAGTTCCGACCGCCCCTTAATCACTTGCAATATATTTTCCTGAATATCCGACATGATCCAGCGTGCCCACAGTCCTGAATAGAAATTGAACGACGTGCTCACCACAAACCTGCTCGACAGATGCAGGCGGCAGCGGCCGTTGCCCAGCTGTTCGAGCGCATAGCGTCCTTCCAGCACGTCGAAGTATTGGCCGCCGACCACTACGTGTTCGTCCATTGCTGTGGGTGGTATCTCGTTGGGATCGGCTTTGATGGAAAAAGCCATGCGGCGCAGGGGTTCGTACTCAAACACCGTTTCGTGGAACACCAGCCCGCGTTCGAAAATGGCCAGGCGATATCCGCCGACCGCCGGCGTATCCAGTTCGGCACGGATCGGGCGAGGCATACCGAGCAGCCGGTTGATCCCGCTCCGGTCTTCGGCAGTGGAAATATCGCGCACCCGGGTCACATTCGACCAGATAATTGTGTCAACTGCCTGAATATCAATGGTGTTGTAAGCAGTGAATTCTTGCGGACGAAAGTCGATCGTACTTTCTGCCAGTGCAACCAGTATCGGCAGCAGGAGCAAAAGGGATACCTGCAAGTTGCCTTTGTTGCGAAAATCTTTCCCGCCGTCGAGCACATTTTCGTCTGCGTCTTCTTCCATCAGGCGGCGTTGGCGCAGCAAATAACCGCGCATGATAAGACCGCCGATACCCGCCACAATCGCAAAAACAGGATAGGCCATCACCCAGCAGATGGTGCCTTCTATCGCGACAGCAATCGTGACCGCCAGCAGCGCCAGACTGGACAGCCAAGGCATAAAAAAGCAATAAACACGGCTGTTGATCCGGCTCTGATCCGAGGCTCGAACCGTCAGGGCGCCGATGCCGAGCGGCATGATAAAAATGAACGCGACGGACATGACCTGGATCAACCCGTCGGCAAATCCAAAAAACAATCGCATCAACAGCCCGTAAACAGCGGCTAAGCAAACAGCAAACAGTGATTTCATGTGCAGATTTTGGGGAAAAGATAAGGCAAAACCACCTGAACCTATTTCCAGTCCAACTTTTCCTGCCAGCCAAGTGTTTTAAGTGGTATTTTTGCCCTGGTTACAAACAAAAAAATTATGTCCGCTCCACACACCGAGGAAGAACGCATCCAGCAGGTACTCAACATTTTTTCCGCTCAATTGGAAAAAAACGGCTTCCGCAAAACGCCGGAGCGCTTCGCCATTCTGGAAGAAATATACAAACGCAGCGACCACTTCGACGCCGAGCAGTTGTATATCCACATGAAAAACCGCAACTACCGCGTCAGCCGGGCGACCGTTTACAACACGCTGGAGCTCCTGGTATCCTGCGATTTGATCAAAAAACACCAGTTCGGGAAAAACCTTGCGCAATACGAAAAGTCGTACGGTTTCAAACAGCACGACCACGTCATCTGCGCCAATTGCGGCAAAGTAGTCGAGTTTTGCGACCCGCGCGTCCAGCAAATAAAAGACATGGTGGGAGAATTACTCAACTTCAAAATCACGCACCACTCGCTCAACCTGTACGGCATTTGCGGTTCCTGCCAGAAGGAAATGGAATATGGCATCGTTCGAAAACAGCCGAAGGTGCTGGAAGAGGAGCCGGGGTGGGGAGATTAGCAGTAGGCAGTAGCAGTAGGCAGTGGCAGTAGGCAGTGGCAGTAGGCAGAGTGGGCAGTGGCAGTAGCAGTGGGCAGACAGGAAAAAACAGGAGCCATTTCAGTCGTACTGAAATGGCTCCTGTCATTTGATATTCATAAATTCAGCACTAATGCTACCGCCTCCTGCAACTGCTACTGCCACTGCTCACTGCTACTGCCAACTATTCGACTTCTGTGATCTTCAACATATTGGTACTCAGGCGCTTGTCCATAGGCATGGAGCCGGTGTTGATGATGGTGTCGCCGGATTTGACGTGACCCACGTTTTTGAGTATTTCAGCGCAATCTTCGATGGTTTCGTCGGTGGAAGAAAAGCGGTTGTAGTAGAAGCATTGCACCCCCCAAAGTAAATTCATGGAATTGAGCATGCTGGGGTTGTTGCTGAAAATATATATATTTGATTTAGGCCGGAAGCTGCTGACTTTGAATGCTGTGTAACCCGATATCGTATGACCGACGATGCCTTTGGCGCCGATTTCTTCCGCGACGCGACAGGCATTGAAACAAATGACGTCAGAGTGGAACAGTTTGAATTTGGCAGAAGGATACGGTCTGCGGTTTTCGATCTGGGGCCAGTATTGTTTTTCAGCCTGTTCGATGATCCGCGACATATATTGAATCACCAGCACCGGATGTTTGCCAACGGAGGTTTCGCCGCTCAACATCACGGCATCGGCGCCATCCAGCACGGCGTTGGCGACGTCGGTCACTTCGGCACGTGTTGGCGAGGGGTTATTTATCATGCTGTCCATCATCTGCGTTGCTACTATGACAGGGCGGGCATATTGCATACACAGGCTGATGATCTCCTTTTGGGTCATGGGCAACTGCTCGATTGGCATTTCCACCCCAAGGTCGCCACGGGCGACCATGATACCGTTGGAAGCGCGAATGATTTCGCGGATATTTTTCACCGCTTCCGGCTTCTCGATTTTTGCCATCATTTTGGCCGGATGACCGGTACGGTCGAGGGCTTTGCGCAAATCGTCGAGGTCTTCCGGGCGGCGCACGAAGGAAAGAGCGATCCAGTTGACCGGTTGTGTGAGAATAAAATCAAGGTCTTCCCGGTCTTTTTCGGTCATGGAAGGCAGTTTCACGTTGGTATCGGGGAGATTCACGCCTTTGTTGCTGCTGAGAATGCCGCCATGAATACAGGTGAGGCGCACCGTATCTTTTTTATTCGTCTCCAGCACCTCGAAAACGAATTTGCCATCGTCCATTAAAATGCGTTCACCTACTTCGCAATCTTCGGCAAATTGGTCGTAGGACATATATATGGCGTCTTTCGTGCCTTCCGCCTTTTCGTCGTTGACAATCGTTATGACATCGCCCGAAGCAAGGGGAAGCATATTATCCCTGATTTTGCCGATGCGTAGTTTCGGCCCCTGTAAGTCGGCAAGAATACCAATGTGCAAGTTGAACTCTTCATTGATGGCCTGAATATGCCCGATAACATCCAAGTGAGCGGCATGGCTGCTATGACTGAAATTGAGGCGAAAAACATCTACACCGGCTTTCACCAGTTCAAGCAATTTTTCGTATGTATTGCAGGCGGGGCCTACGGTGGCGACAATTTTGGTGTTTTGCGAACCGTCTTTGCGCATAAAGGGAGTATTTTTTTCGAGCAAGGTAGCAACTTCTGTGAGCGTCATTGTGCCTTTTTTACTTTAAGTGTAAAACTTACAATAAGAGGGCGCGACAAAAGTAGGACACTTGTTTGTAATGCGCCGTTTGAAAAATGAAAGATTTTGCAAATCAAACGCCAAATTGAACGGCCTGAACGGGCTCGTCGGTCGGTGTTCGCTTTTATGATTTTTTTTAACTAAGTGTTAGTTTTACAAAATCACCACATAACGCCAAAAAAGGGGGTCGGAAAATTTCAAGGGTAAAAATTTTTTTAAACACGCGGATAGCCGTTTCTTTGCCCCTCGAAAAATTGACTTTTTTTCACTTAAAGATTTAAATAAACATGGCAACTGTAGCCGAACGCGTAAAGAAAATCATCGTTGACAAACTGGGCGTGGATGAAAATGAAGTAAGCGCCGAAGCGAACTTCATCCAAGACCTCGGCGCCGATTCGCTCGACACTGTGGAGCTCATCATGGAATTTGAAAAAGAGTTCGATGTGTCTATCCCCGACGAGCAAGCTGAGAAAATCCAGACAGTCGGTCAGGCCATCGAATATCTCGAAGCACACACCAGCTAATTTAATACTTGCTCCGAGGCGCCTAAACCCGGGTTTTTGTTGACAGGAAGGTTCAAAGCAAACACGCTTTGAACCTTTCGCTTTTTCCAACAGCTCCACTATCGGGATTAGAGCTGATGTGTTACCTTTGCATGCCTTTATACTGCTTTCAGTAATTGCGCTACCCACAAACTGAAGGCCTAAAGTCCAAATTCTGAATAAATTATGAAACGAGTCGTCGTAACCGGCATTGGCGCCATTACCCCTATCGGCAACACGGTCGCCGCATTTCTCGAAGGTATGCAAAGCGGCGTGAGTGGCGCCAACTTGATTACGCAATTCGACGCAACGCAGTTTAAAACCCGTTTTGCCTGCGAAGTCAAAGGTTTTAACCCGGAAGACCACCTCGATCGCCGGGAGGTGCGACGTATCGACCGGTTTACCCAATTTGCTATGGTGACGGCGGCGGAAGCCCTCCGGAGCTCCGGCCTCGATCTCGACGCAGTGGACAAAGACCGCGTCGGTGTCATCTGGGCCTCGGGTATCGGCGGGTTGGCCACGTTGGAAAAAGAAATCGAAGAACACATACTCGGCAGCGGTGTGCCCAAGCACAACCCGTTCCTGATCCCTAAAATGATACAGGATATCGCTGCGGGCATGATTTCCATCCAATATGGCTTCCGGGGCATCAACTATGCTACGGTTTCTGCCTGTGCCTCCTCCTCCCACTCCCTGATGAACGCCTTCGACTATATCCGTCTGGGCAAGGCAAACATCATGGTGGCCGGTGGATCGGAAGCGCCGGTGACCAAAACAGCGGTGGGAGGGTTCAATTCGATGAAAGCCCTCAGCGAACGCAATGACGCGTTTCAAACTGCTTCCCGCCCATACGACGTTGACCGCGATGGTTTTGTACTCGGCGAGGGGGCCGGCGCAATCATTCTGGAAGAATACGAACACGCAAAAAAACGTGGCGCAATGATCTATTGTGAAGTTGTCGGCGCAGCGGCTACCGCCGATGCTTACCATATCACCGCGCCGCATCCTGAAGGTTTGGGTGTGATCAATGTCATGAACCTGGTGCTCGAAGATGCGGGCATGCAACCCGGCGACATCGATTATATCAACACGCACGGGACTTCTACCCCCCTGGGCGATGTGGCAGAGCTGAAAGCCATCGAAAAGGTATTCGGCGATTCCGCTTCGAAGCTGAACATCTCTTCCACCAAAAGTATGACAGGCCACCTGCTCGGCGCTGCCGGCGCTATCGAAGCGATTGCATGTATCCTGTCAATACAACACAGTTTTGTGCCACCCACGATCAACCACTTTACAGACGACCCCGAAATTGATCCGAAACTCAATCTGACATTCAACGAAGCCCAACAGCGCAAGGTGAAAGCGGCACTGAGCAATACGTTCGGCTTCGGAGGGCACAATGCCTCCATCATCTTCAGGCAGGTATAAAAACTTCGCCAATAAACACTGATTCTGTGCGATTTATTCGACGCTTTTACAATTATTATCTGCATCCGGACAAAGAACTTGCCCGCCGTCTCAGAACGCTGATTGGCTTTACGCCAATCCATCTGCCTTTGTTCAAACTGGCTTTCTTTCACAAAAGCACTTTCAATACCCGCGACTATGCCATTGCCAACAACGAGCGACTCGAGTTTCTCGGCGACGCCGTGTTGAGTACCATTGTCGGTGAGTATTTATTCAAAAAATACCCGAACTCGGACGAAGGTTTTCTTACAAAAATGCGCTCCAAGATCGTGAAACGCCAATCGCTCGACGAAATCGCCGACAAAATGGGGCTCGACCTGTTCCTTGCCAACTACAACCAGACACGGCTTTCCAAATCCATGCTTGGCAATGCTTTGGAGGCTCTTGTCGGCGCGGTTTACATCGAGGTCGGCTATGACAAGACAAAGCAATACGTCATCCGCCGCATTCTACGGCGCTATCTGGATATTCACGAGCTGGAAAGCTTCGACGACAACTACAAAAGCCAACTCCTCGAATGGTGCCAGAAAAACGGCCACAACATCGAATATAAGGTAGTGGCCAAGTACAAAAGCGAAAAACGCGACAAATTCAAGGTGGCAGTGTATGTCGACGGTAAAAAACTCGGCACTGCCGACGACTTCAATAAAAAAAGCGCCGAGCAACTCGCCAGCGAACGCGCAATGGCATCGATGGGCATTCTCAACGGCCAGGGGTCAACGGCTTCTCTTTCACCCGGCCACGAGCAGCATGAAGAAGAAATGGAGAACGGTGATTAAGATACCGGCAGGTGAATCAAATGGATACCAAACAATTTTTCCGCGAACGCCTCTTTGCATGGTTTGCCCAAAACCGTCGGCCCCTGCCATGGAAAGGGGAACGCGACCCTTATAAAATCTGGCTTTCAGAAATTATTCTGCAACAGACGCGGGTGGAGCAGGGGCTTCCGTACTATCAGAAGTTTACGGAAAAATACCCCGACGTGCAAGCTTTAGCCGACGCGCCCGAAGACGAGGTGCTGAAACTGTGGGAAGGATTGGGATATTACTCCCGCGCCCGCAACCTGCACGCTACAGCCAAATTCATTGCAGGGGAAAAGACCGGCATTTTCCCCGACACTTACCCGGGCATCCAGGCATTGAAAGGTGTTGGGGATTACACGGCGGCAGCGATCGCCTCCTTCGCTTTCAATTTGCCGTATGCAGTGCTGGATGGCAACGTATACCGGGTATTGGCCCGTTATTTCGGCATCGAAACGCCGACCGACACCAATGCCGCCAAAAAGGAATTTGCAGCACTCGCACAAGCGCTGCTCGACCCGGCCCGCCCCGGCGACTTCAACCAGGCGATCATGGATTTCGGCGCCATGCATTGCACGCCGCAACAACCCAAATGTTCCGTTTGCCCGCTTCGCCCGCAGTGCGCCGCTTTCCGGCTCGATAAAGTGAGCCTGCTGCCTGCGAAATCGAAGATTTTGTCAAAGAAAGACCGCTTTTTTATCTATCTCGTTGTGAATTTTAAGGGAAACACCTTCATTCGAAAACGTACCGGCAAAGACATCTGGCAAAACCTGTGGGAGTTTCCCATGCTCGAACTGCCCGTTTTTCCGGCAGATAGCCGTGCGTTGGAAGCGACTGTCCGGCAGTATTTTTTTTCTGAAAATCCCGATCACAAAATAAATCTGGCGGACATCCCTGAATCATCCGAACGGCGCTTATCCGCGTTTGACATAGTCATTTCCAAACCTTACCGGCAGACCCTGACCCATCGCGTGGTTACGGCCGTTTTTTGCGAAATAAGTTTCCCGGACAACACTTCTCCGGAAGTTTTTGATAAACAATCATTTGAAAACTGCCGGCAAGTGACGCGGGCTGAGTTGAAAAAAAATATCGCGGTACCGCGAATAATTGATTGGTTTTTACAGGAAATATCTCTAACTTTAACGTTGATTTAAACACGCTTTTTTTACTAAAAATCAACTGTAACCATGATTAACAAAGTCACCCTTATCGGTAATCTCGGCGGAGACCCTGAAGTCCGCACCCTTGAAAGCGGCACCAAAGCCGGTCGCTTCTCGCTTGCCACCAACGAATCGTACAAAGACAAAGACGACAACTGGCAAACACTTACGGAATGGCACAACGTCGTGGTGTGGCGCGACGCTGCCGAACGCGCCGAACGGCAGCTCAAAAAAGGCATGATGGTCTATGTGGAAGGCAAAATTTCATATCGGAAATACACCGATAAAGACGGCGTCGAACGCAATACCACCGACATTGTGGCCAACGTTTTCCGGATTCTCGAAAAGCGCGAAAACAACAGCGACAGCCGCTTCCCCACCACGGAGCCCGCAGGGCGCAGCGCAGCAGCAATGCCTACCGCTGAAGCCGTCGCCCCTGCTGAAGGGGACGATTTGCCGTTCTGATCATTAAAGCGCATGGGGCAAAGGGCAAGCGGCAAAGAATTATTCCTTACCAATTGCCCTTTGCATTTTGCCCTTTTCCTCTTGAATTAACATGGGCTTGTTTCTCCTCGGTCTCCTGCTTTATTTTTTCGTTCTGTTGGCTGAAAGTGCACTGGTAGCGCTACTGCCGCAAGAGACCGAACAACTCCGGGTGGACACTTCCAAACCGGCACAACGGGTGTATGCACTGGTGCGGGATATTCGTCCGGTGATGGCCGCGTTGTTGCTTGCCCGTATATTGCTGAAAACATTGCTCGTTGTATTTTCTGCGGGTTGGTTAATGCAGGTGTCCCTTGTCCGGGAGACCTTATCCGGCATTTCGCTGCAATCCGGAATTTCCGGCGCTGTAATATGGTTGGCGGCCGGTGTTCTTTTTGCATTCGTATTTGCCGTTTTGTTTTGGGCGTTGAAAAAAGTAGATTACCGGCAACTCATCGACGGACGGGCAATTTTTATACTTCGCCTGCTCGGCGTTTTTGTGCTGTTTTGGAAAAAACTATTTTCTCCATTCATCCAGTTAAAAAAACATGTCGCAAAAGGCGAAGAGACGCCTCCTCCTACCGATTTGGCGGCATCAAGCGCCGGAACGATTGCCAGCGAAAAGCGGGAATTGGAATTGCTGAAAAGCATTGTCAAGTTCGGCGATGTGACTGTAAAGCAGGTGATGCAGCCGCGCTCCAAAGTAGTGGCAGTGGATTTCCGTATGCGTTTTCATGATTTGCTGGCTACGGTACGTGAGGCCGAATTTTCCCGTTTTCCCGTTTATGACGACGATTTGGATAATATCACGGGTATCCTCTACGTCAAAGACCTGGTGCCGTATTTGGACAAACCCGATAATTTTGAGTGGCAGACACTGATTCGTACCAACCTGTTGCTGGCGCCGGAGAGCAAACGCGGCGCCGAGTTGCTCCAGGAATTCAAACAGCAAAAAATTCACATGGCCGTGGTAGTGGATGAATATGGCGGGTCGTCGGGAATTGTGACACTCGAAGACATTCTCGAAGAAGTGACGGGTGATATCCGGGACGAATTCGACGAGGAGAGCGAGGTGCGATACCGGAAGCTGGACGATTACAATTATCTTTTTGAAGGCCAAACACTGCTGAACGATGTGTACCGCGTTACAGGTTTGGAGGTCAACGTGTTCGACCCCGTACGTGGAACTGCCGACACGCTGGCCGGCCTTGCCCTCGAACTCAAAGGCGATATTCCCAAAACCGGTGCGGAAATTGTGTGGAATGGCTTTTTGTTCACGGTTATCGCTGCCGACAACCGGCGGATCAGGCAACTGAAACTAACTTTGCCACGTTAAAGAGTGTTTGACGATCAAAAAACACAAAAATTAATTTGCAGTGAACTTCCTGAAATTCAAGGTCCTCGACGCGTATCTGATAAAGAAATACTTTTCCACGTTTTTCTTTTCACTGTTGATTTGTACGCTTATCTCCGTAGCGATCGACTTCAGTGACAAGGTCAAAAGCTTTCTCGAAAAAACCTGTACGGCCAAGGAAATTGTGTTCGACTACTACACCGGGTTCATTCTGCACATGGCCGGATTACTGCTGCCTTTGTACACGCTGATCGCAGTGGTATTTTTTACGTCGAGGCTCGCGTTCAATTCCGAAATCTTGTCCATTCTGAACGCAGGTGTCAGTTTTCAGCGATTACTAAAACCTTACCTGATCGTCGGTTGCGCGATAGCGGCCCTGCACATGGCGCTCAATCACGTGATTGTGCCCCTCTCCAATAAATCGCGCCTCAAATTTGAACGCACCTACATCTGGACGACGGGTCAGGACAAAGGGAAAACCTCCAACGTGCATTTTCTGGTGTCGCCCGATACGAAGGTGTTTATCCGTGGATACAACAAAACCACTAAAACGGCAAGCGGGCTGCGGTTGGAAAAATTCGACGGCAACCGCATCATCAGTATGCTCGTAGCCGAGAATGCTGCCTGGAAAGCAGAGCCGAACCGCTGGCAAATCAATAATTACAGCATCCGGACATTCGACGGTCAACGCGAACACTACGTAAAATACAACGCCCCATTCGACACCGCGATCAATCTTTCCCCCCAGGATTTTGTGTGGTATCACAACCAAAATGAAGAAATGACCACTGCGGAACTCCGTGAGGCCATGGCCCGCGACCGCAGCCGGGGGCTTCCCAATAGTAAAAAATACGCAGTGGAGATATACCGCCGCACGGCAGACGCGTGCACAAATGTGATCCTGACCGTGATTGGATTGGCGGTGGCGGGTCGAAAAGTGCGGGGAGGAATGGGGTTGCACCTGGCAGTCGGCATCGGTATCGGGGCGGGATTTATTTTATTGTCAAAATTCGCGGTTTCGTTTGCTACCAGCGGGATGGTGCCCATCATACTCGGCATGTGGATTCCCAACATTATTTTTATCGCCGTAGCGATTTGGCTGGTCGGAAGGGCACAGAAGTGATATTAAAAAGTCATTAGGGGTCATTAAAGGTCATTTACATTGATTTGTAAAAAATCTGAAAACCGATATTTACAAATCTGAAAAATGACCCCTAATGACCCCTAATGGTATTCCATCGAAATTATTTGCTTACCACAATGCGGCGCGCAATCCTTTCATTTTCAATTTGCAACAGAATGGGATAGACACCGCTCGGCAAAGCGGTCAGGTCTAAATCCATCTGTTTTGGTGCAACGGCGATTTGATGAATGACGCGTCTGCCCGTTACGTCGAATACAGTCAGCAAGACTTCTTCGTTCAACCCATCCGGGAAAATAACAGCTACATAACCGCTGGTTGGGTTCGGCTGAATGTACAGACCCGTAGCCCAGTCAGGTTCGTTGATAGCCGATGACAAAATAGTAAACGTCTCGGTTTGCACGGTGCAACCGAACGCATCCGTTACAACGACTTTGTATTCGCCTTTACCCAGCCCGGTCAGGTCTTCCGTCGTGGCAAACGGATTCCCGTCCTTCGTCCACTGGAAAGTATAGGGAGAGAGGCCGCCCGAGACTGTCAGATCGATCGCGCCCGAATTTTGACCATTCGTGTCGTTCGTGATGGCCGCAGCAGCGGTGAGTTGGCTCAATATGTTGACTTCGAAGCTACACGAACCGGGGTTGCCGCCGGCATCCGTATAAGTATAAGTGTTCGTCGTCACACCTGTCGGGAACGTTGCTCCGCTGGGTAAGCCGTTGGTCAATTCCCACATACCGCCATTGCCGAGGCAGTTGTCGGTAGCGATGGGTGCGTTGTATTGTACCACATTGTCGCCTGCACAACGGACGATGCTTTGCGGGCATTCGGTTGCGGGTGGCAGGTTGTCGATAATGGTCGCTGTAACCGTGGTTGTACTGGTATTGCCCGAATCATCGGTGGCGGTCACCTGGATGATGTGCGGGCCGAGTTGCGTGCAGTTAAAAGTAGTCGGTACTAAGGTCACATTGCTCACGACACAGTTGTCGGTTACCACAACACCCAGAATTTGCGGGGTAAGCGTGACATTACCGGTCGGGCCAAGCGGTACATCGATCGGATTGGCTGTGATCGCCGGTGGCACCACGTCGACGGCATCGATCGTCACTGACACGGTGGCGGTACAACCGTTTTCGTCCGTAGCAGTTGCGGTAATGTCGCCTGCGGTCAGGTTGATGGCAGTCGGACCGGTTTGTCCGTTACTCCACAAGATACTTACGATACCTGTCCCACCTGCTGTCGATACGGTGGCCGATCCTTCCGGCGTGTTCACACAAGCAGTATTAATGACAGTGTCGGATGCGATGGTTAGCAACGCCGGATCTTCCAGCATTACAGAATCTGTTACTTCACAGCCATTTACATCTGTGACGGAAACGGTGTATGTGCCGGCAGGCAGGTTGCTTTCTGTTGCTCCCGTTCCACCTGAACTCCAATCGTAAGTGAATGGCGCATTTCCGCCCGTAAGCAGGATGGTTGCTTCGCCGTTTGCCAGGCCGTTGCAACTCGGATTGTCGACGAGGAAATCGGACAACAGCCCGCAGTTGCCTGCAAGCACTTCGACCGATTGTACAGCCGTGCAGCCATTGTCGTCGGTTACGGTCACCGTGTATATATCTGCTCCAAGACCGGTAATAGTAGCGTCTGTGCTGCCGGTTGTCCACAGATAAGTATAAGGCGGGGTGCCGCCTGTCGGCCCGGCGGTGGCGGATCCATCGTTCGCGCCCGGTCCGCTTGCATCCGTGGAAGAAGCGTTGACAAGCAAGGGTGTGGGCTCAGTGATTGATACCAAGAGATCGACCGGGCAGTTTGCTGCATCTGTAGCCGTGCCGGTGTATGAGCCTGGCGCCAGATTGTCAATCGAACTCGTGGTTGCTCCCGTACTCCACTCATAGGTGTAGGGTGCTACGCCATTGCTGACAACAATGGTCGCCGAACCGTCGTTGGCGCCTGCGCAGCTCACATTTTCCGATTGAACGGTTGCTGCAGCCGTGCAGTTGTAGGCATTTACGTTGACAACGGCGACAGCCGTGCAGTCATTCGCATCCGTTACCGTAACAGTGTAAGAACCGGGCAACAAACCGGTAATGGTAGCAGTGGTTCCACTGTTACTCCAAAGGTAAGTATAACCCGGCGTACCACCTGCAGGCACAGCGGAAGCCGTACCGTCGGCTGATCCATTGGCGGTTTGCGGGGTGGCGCTGGTGTTGACGACCACGGGTTCGGGTTGATTTACGACAGCGGTGGCAGTAGATGAACAGTTTTCGCCATCGGTGACCGTCACGGTATAGGTGCCGCTACCTAAATTATTGACAGTAGCAGTAGTGGCGCCGGTGTTCCAGACATAGGTGTAGGTGCCGTTGCCGCCGCCCGGAGTCACGCTTACGCTGCCGTCATTGGCGCCATTGCAGGAAGCGAGTGTCGCAGCGGTGGTAGCGCTTACATTCGGGTTTTGGATCACCGTAGCAGTCGCAGTGCTGGTACAACCATTTTCAGTGTTGGTAATCAGCACCGAGTAAGCGCCAGGCTGATTGACATTCAACACCGGATTGGAGCCGGTAGAAGTAGTGGAGTTGTCCGGATAGGTCCAGGTATGAGTCAGAATACCGGAAGGCGCCGAGCTACCTGCCACCAGGTTGATGCTGCTAAAATTGCAGTTGAGATTGCCCGAAGGAGCTACCGTGGCGCCGGGAGGAGTGTTGCTCAATGCGACGGTAGCAGTGGCGGAACTGGTACAGCCGTTTGTACCGGTCACTGTGAGCACGTAGTTGCCCGCTTCGGTAGCGGTTGGGTTTTGCAAAGCAGAAGTAAAACCATTCGGACCGGTCCAGGCAAAAGCCGGGTTGGATGCCGGTGTGCCGCCGTTCAACACCACACTATTAACCACACAAGTCAACGTATCGCCCGAAGCCGTCGCACCGGGTACTTGAGTGTTGTCGACAACAGTAGCAGTTGCCGTATTGGTACAACCTGTGACACCATCTTTCACAACTACAACATAATTACCGCCTGCATTTACAACCGGATTTTGCAAGGTGGAAGTGTAGCCATTCGGACCGGTCCAGGTAAAGGTCGGGCTTGCTGCATTGGTTGTTGCCTGCAGGGTTACGGTCGGCTGCAAACAGGTGTAAGTCCCGCCAACTGCGCCGGCCGTTGGCGGCAGGGTTTGCGCAGTAACGATTGCAACACCGACGGCCGTGCAGCCGTTGGTGGTGTCCGTTACACGCAATATGTATGTACCGGTAGCATTGACGGTAGGTGACAGGGTGGCCGATCCCGACACAATATTACCTCCGTTGGTCGCTATCCACAAATACGTATATTGAGGGCCGGTAGAGCCCGAACCCTGTAGCTGTACCTGTGGTTGGGAGCAGGATAGTACTTTATCAGGCCCGGCATTGGCCATCGGCACAGTAGTCTCGGCATGAACGACAACGGTGGCCGTGTCTTTGCATGCATTCCCGCCTCCGCCAAAGTTGGTTACAACAAAGGTGTATGTGCCGGGCGATGTTGCCGTGGCAGTAGTACCCGTACTGATGGACTGCCCGGAGGGGTTGAGCCAGTTGTAAAATATGGTATTGCCCGAAGATGAACCCACACTGGTAAGCAGCACTTCGGACTTAGCACATGTGAGCGTGTCCGCCGGTTGCACCACAGCCTGCACCGGAATCCGAACGATCGAAAAATTGATGGTGCTGTCGCAGCCGTCGGGGGTGATGAGCGTTTCTAAGTAATTGCCTGTTTGGCAATAATCGACGCCATTGATGTTATAACAATTGGGTTCGCACACATAGATGGTCGGCAGGACTTTATATTTGAACGGCAAGGCCTTTATTTTTTGCCGCACGATACTGTCGCAACCCAGATAAGACTGATATGGTGAAGAAGTCAGCGTATAGGTGCCGGGAGCAACAACGGCACTGTTGGGCGACTCTTCCCAAACAAAAGGCAATTGCTCGTAACAAATGAGCATATCGGGCAACTGCGTGATGGGTAATACCTGGTTGGTGATTTGTATGCACGTTGTCTTCGGTGTGTCGCAAGGGTTGGTAGCCGTGACACACACGTTGCCCCCTATGGAGCCGAATTGAATGTCGACGTTGGTGCTGGTGAAGCTGCCGGCCGGCAATACAACCGAATTACTTCCACCGTTGATTTTCGAACCTGCCGGTGCTAACCAGGTATAACTTGTGGCATACTGAACGGGCGGAATGCTATAAGTTGCGTTGCCTTTCGGACACATTTCCGTAGGCCCGGTAATGCTTCCGAGTGCACCCAACTCAGGCGCTTGTGTGGTGCCGCTGATGACAGATACCTCGAATTTGCACTGGGCTCCGCTTACACCGTCGATCACCAGATAATATTGGGCGCCTATGGCAAGACTGAAACCTACGAGTACCGGGTTGGCGGGATCAATAGGGCCACAGTTTAATGCTATGTAAGGTTGATTACACCCAATCACGACGGCGGCTTCCAGGCCGGCCGGGCACTGCAATGGTTTGATTTGGAATTCTATGGTTTCGGAGCCTGCTATAAACGAGTACCACTGTGGGTTCTCCAATACCATGGGTGGCGCACCGGCAAAGCATGCCAAAATGGTCTCCGGCGGGCCGATCGGTGGCGGTGGCGGCGGTACGGGTGTGAGGCCTCCGAATCCGCTGTCCATGTCACAGTTGGTGCATGCTCCGTTACACGAGGGCGATCCGAACGGATCACCCGGCGGGCAACTCCCCCCCGGTGTCTGTGCAGACAATTTTGCCCCGGTTATCAAAATAAGTAAAAAAGTGATTAGAACTTGTTTCATAAGCAGTTGTCGTATTTAAGAAAGTGAAAAAGTCGGAATCAGGAAGGGGCGGAAGGCAAAAATCAGATTTGGCAAAGTACGGTATTTGCCAAATTCTTTCACTATGTTGTCACGGCTATTACAAGTCATTTTCATCTTTTTTTAGGAATTACCCGAAAAAAGTTAATCAACGGATGTTGATGACCTCTGGAATTAGAGACGGTAAAAGGGGAAGCGCTGTTGGGTGTGGGGAGGGGAAATTTGGTTAAAGGAGAGCCAGGGATGAAGCGGTTCGCTGCCTGAAAGCGGACGACAAAAATAATACTTCTCAACCTGGAATTACCCTGTTCCTGAATTTAAAAATAACGGTTACCGGTTTCAGGTTATTTTTTGCCCGGTCTTTACATCCGGTATCATCTCCCTTGAATGGTTTCTGAAAAAATTGGCACAAACACATGGTTGATGCCTTCACTGTGCCGGCTACAGGATTCTTTTTCCTACCTTGCCCAACATTTTTCAACACAATAAAACACCATGCGCGCAAAAAATCTCCGCTGTTCGCTCTCCTGTTTCGCCCTTCTTCTTCTTCCACTTTTCCTTATTTCCCAAAACGCCTACAAACAACCACCCGCCGACGTGACGGCCATCGTTTTGGCCTCCCCCACTCCATTGGTCAGCATCAACCCGGTGCGCGATGCCATGATGCTCACCGAATACAACCCCAACCCCGGCATTGCGACACTCGCCCAGCCTTTTCTCAAACTGGCAGGTATCCGCGTCAACCCCGACCTGAACAGCCGCCAGCGGATCACCGAATTCACCAATGTGAGCGTCGAGCGCTTTCTGGAAAACAAAACCGTCAAAATAGCAATGCCTGCGTCGGGCCGGCTGTCCGGCATCCCGCAGTGGTCGCCCGACGGCAACCGCATCGCTTTCGCAGTGGATGCCGTCAACCACATCCAACTCTGGACGGCCGATACCCGCACGGGACAATCGGCCCGGCTCGGCAATTTTGCCGTGAACGACGTGCTTGGCAACCCTTTTCAATGGCTTGAGGACAGCGAACGCCTGCTGGTGCGCATGATTCCGGAAGGGCGTGGCGCTGCGCCCAACGCCAATCCGGTACCCACCGGCCCGGTCGTCGAAGAAACGGCGGGAAAAGTGTCGCAGGTGATGACCTACCAGGATTTGCTGCGCAACGAAAACGACGAAAAACTTTTTGAATACTACGCCACGAGCCAATTGGCGGTCGTAGGTGCCGTCACCGGTAACATCCGGAAGCTCGGCGCACCGGCCCTGTATTCAAGTTCCTCGTGGTCGCCCGACGAAAATTATCTGCTCGTGACGACATTGCGCCGCCCCTTTTCCTATCGTGTGGGTTTTGGCAATTTTTCCAGAAAAACGGAGGTTTGGGATAAAAACGGAAAAGCCGTGTGTACGGTAGCCGAATTTCCGGTGACCGATGAAATTCCCCGCCAGGGCGTGGTGACCGGGCCGCGCCAGTTCGAATGGCAGCCGCTCCACGATGCCCGCCTGCTCTGGGTGGAGGCCCTGGACGGCGGCGACCCCAAGCGCAAAGTCGATTTTCGCGACAAACTCATGCTGCTCGATGCGCCTTTCTCCGCACAGCCGAAAGAGGTTTTAAAAACAAAATTCCGTTACGCCGGCTTCGAATGGCTGGCAACCAAAGACCAGGGTTTGCTTGCCGAATACGACCGCGACCGGCGCTGGGCCACTACCTACCGGCTTGATCTGAACAACCCTTCGGTAAAAGATACTTTCTTCGATATCAGCATCAACGACGACTACAACGATCCCGGTCAGCCCGTGTACGAACGCCGGCCCAACGGCGACTATGTGCTGGCGCAGGACGGCGACTGGGTTTATTTCGACAATGCCGGCGCTTCGCCGGAAGGAGAATTTCCCCACCTCGACCGCCTGAACCTGAAAACCAAACAAAAAGAAGTATTGTACCAATGCCCGCGCGATGCGTTCGAGGAGTTTATCGCTTTTGTCGGCAACGATCATCATCGCGTCATTACCCGCTACCAAAGCAAAAAAGAGGTACCGAATTTTGCCCTGGTCAACCTTGCCACGAAAGAACACAAGGCGCTCACCCGCTTCACCGATCCGGCGCCTCAACTCACAGGCATCGAAAAACGCCTCGTGAAATACACCCGCAAAGACGGCGTGCCCTTGAGCGGAACGCTTTACCTGCCCACGACCTACAAACCCGGCGAACGCCTGCCCCTTTTTATCTGGGCTTACCCGCTCGAATACTCCGATGCCGCCACAGCCGGACAAGTGCGCGGTTCCGACAACACCTTTACTTATTACCGCAATGATTCGCCGTTGTTTTTTGCCACACAGGGCTACGCCGTGCTGATGGATGCCACCATTCCCATCGTCGGCGACCCGGAAACCATGAACAATACGTTTGTGGAGCAAGCAACCTCGTCGGGCCGGGCAGCGATCGACTACCTCGATTCGCTGGGCATCATCGACCGCAACCGGGTGGGGGTAGGCGGGCACTCTTACGGTGCATTTATGACGGCTAACCTGTTGGCACACAGCGACGATTATGCTTATGGCATCGCCCGCTCGGGAGCGTACAACCGCTCACTCACACCCTTCGGATTCCAAAGCGAACGCCGTTCATTCTGGGAGGCACAGGATATTTACATGAACGTTTCGCCCTTTACCCACGCCAACAAGATCAACGAACCCATTTTGCTTGTTCACGGGGAAGCCGACAACAATCCGGGCACTCATACGATGCAAACGGAGCGGCTGTTCCAGGCTATTAAAGGCAATGGCGGCACGGCACGCCTCGTCCTGTTGCCCCATGAAAGCCACGGCTATCGGGCACGGGAAAGTGTGTTGCACGTGTTGGCGGAAATGTTCGATTGGGCGGCGAAAAATGGAACGCGGAAGGCAAAGGAAGAGACAAAGCGGCCGTAAACATGGGGTTTAAAAATCTTTTCATTTGATTATCAACGTCATAGACCTGTAAGGTTTTGAAAACCTTACAGGTCTCGATTGAACGAACTGATTTCCAGAGTCAAAATCCAACCCCTGATTCGCATGACTCATGTTTAAGCCGCTTGCAATATCTTACCGGTGATACCCGCTCACCACCAAACGTTTTTCAGCAACGCCTTTGTCCGTCCGGATGCGCAGGGTATAAATGCCTTCCTGCCAGTCGCTGAGGTCGAGGCGGGTGGTGCGGTCGCCGGAAGGGTGTACCGTGTAGAGTGTCTGGCCGAGTGCGTTCACCGCTTCGATTTGTTCCACCTGAAGGTCGCCGGTGAGCAGCAGGGCCGCATCCGTCGCAGGGTTTGGGTACACCTCGATTTGTTGGCTCAGGGCAGGATCGACCGTTTTGGTGGTCTGTTGCAGTTTTATCCAGACGGTATCCTGCTGGTCGGGCACAGAGAATGCTTTCACATTGCCGTTGGCATCGATGGCTTTGATGCCTTTGACGGGGACGGTGAAAGGGACAGCTTTATTCTCTGCGCGGGCTACTACATCAACAATGATAATAAAATCCGCTGCGAAAGTAACTTTTGCAACCCGTCCATATCCATTCACACTTTGACCGGCTGTTGACCGCGCAACGCCCATATCCAATTGCCGCCGGCTGTAATTGTCCTTGTGTAAAAAGAGCGTCTGATAATCTGCACCGAAGAGGTCTTCCACGTAGAAGGTTTCGGGGTCATGGTTGACGTATCCCGGATATTTCAGCGCAAATGCGATTCCATACAGATCCAGAGCCGGTTCTGCGCCATCACCCACATAGACGTCGGCGCTTATTTCAAAGGGCATCGAATTGACCGGGTCTACGTAAATCGTATCGCTGGAAAATTCAACCCGAACTTCTGGCGCCGTAGGTTGCCAGCCGGTCTCGGCGGTGTCGATGGGTATGTAGTGCTGCTGTACCGGGCCGACATCCGAACTGCTGACCAAACCATTGCCGTCACAATCTAAGTGTTTGTAATTCAAACCGGTAACGACAGACTGTTGCCAGTTGGGAGCGAACTGCGGCGCCCAGGCCGTCGTTGCATTCGGGCGGGGTGCGCCTGCCGCCGAATACCCCAGGCCGATGTTGAGGACGTCATATACGTTGGCTTTTTTATCGCCATTGGCATCTCCCGGCATCACATAATCCGTAATGCCCGGAAGGTTGTTGCATGCCATGTAGTAAGAGTCGGTCACCAATAATCTGGTGGCCGACGACACACAATTGTTGTTTTTCCAGACCGTCAGGTTGGTGCGGTAGATGCCGCCATCAGCGTAATGGTGCGTCACGGTATCCCATTGCGAAGCCTCCCACAAAGGACTGCCGTCGCCAAAATCGAGTTGAATATAGGAATATCCGCCCGCCGAAAGATTGGTGAACTGGAAGGTATAGCCGGCATCGGGGTTACCACTAACGATATCGATGTTCAAATCGGCGCTGCAACTGCCGGTACCTACCCCGCATTCGCCTGCCCACCAGGTGGATACACCTGCCGCCATCGCCTCACATTCGTTGCCATACGTGTAACCGTCGCAACCGCACACGGGCGCATACAACGCAGGGCAAAAGCCGGTCTGACTTATCATAGCCGGGTTGACGCAGGCGGGGTCGGCCACAGTCAGTTCCTGACAACGGGTGGTCGTGCAACTGCTGCCGCTGATGCTGTCATATACTTCATACTGGGCACATATCAGAAAATGCCCATTGCCCGGCAGGGAGTAATTAAAATAGGGAGCTTCCGACAGGATTTGGTTGGTCTTGCTGTTGAACCATTGCACGGAAGTCAGGGTACCGGGCGAGCCGCCCAATGGGAATAATTTACCGTACAACTGATTGCCGACGGTTGTGACATGTATATCGTAGTCGCACCAGTTGGGATTCTGCTCGCTGACAAAAATGAATTCGCATTTCTGGACGGAACAACCAAAATCGTCGGAAACATCTAAGCAAACTTTATAAACCCCTTCTTGTGAAAAAGTATGTTGTACTGTTTTTCCGGCAGCCGTTGCTCCGTCGCCAAAATCCCACTGGCAGGATTGCATCGAGGCATCGTACACGTCTGCCTCGAAAGTCAGTTTGAAAGCATTGATCTCATTGGTTGCGTGACCGAAGGCCGCAATGCAGGGCAGGGTATCGGAAATGCAGGTAAGCGCCACGACCTCCAGGCCGTCCGCCGAACAGCCGTTTGGGAGCGCCGCAGGGCTTGTGCTAAACCGGATCGTCTGTCCGCCAATGAGGTCATCGGCTCCCGACACAGCCTTTAAAATATTGCCATTATCTAGGTCAATAATTTTAGCGCCGCAACCAGGTGTCGTATTGGCCACCCATCCAATGCGCTCGCATTGGGCAGTCAATCTGCCGGTATTAGCCACCAATATGGCCAGTACTGTAACAAAAATTTTCCAACCGGAAGGAATCAAAAAGTAACGGTTACCATGCATACTTTCGGCCATTATGTTCACAAGACGGATGAATCCTGCCCCAAGTTGGGCGAAGACGAAACTTTAACGATACAAAGGTTCGGTTTTTTTCGATCAATGTCAAAGACATTTTTAATAACTTGCCGGAAAAAAAATTATTGAAAATTTGATCTAAAATTTTGATTTTCATTGTTTTAAGCGACCATGTTCAGCGAAAAACTTATTTCCCTCCTGCAATCCTTTTCAAAGTACGAACTCAACCGGTTCAGGAAGTTCCTTTTGTCGCCTTATCTGAATGACCAGGAAGACCTGACCCGCTTGTTTGAAATTGTCAATGAGGTATTGCGCAAAGGCGAATCCGCTCTATCAGGTTTGGACAAGCAGGCGCTTTGGAAAACTTTATATCCCAAACTAAAATTTGACGACGCCCACCTGCGTCGCCTGACTTCCGACCTTACTCAGTCGGCCTTGCGTTTTCTGGTAGAAGAAGCCCGCAAACAAGACCCTTTGGCTGAGGCATTGGAACTGCAGAAAGTGTTGGAGAAGCCGGAACTGCATAAACACCTTGTGGGTGTGGAGAGGCAAATCAAAAAACAACTTGAAACAGCTTCCGGACAATCCACCTGGTATTACCAATCGCAGTTCAGGTTTCATTGGAATATCTATAACAGGGCATCCAAGGTAGTATCGACGGCTGAATTCATGGATAAACTCCTTCCTGCTGATCAGTCGCTCGAACATTTTTATGTGGTTCAAAAACTAAAATTTTATGTAGCATGGCTGATTTTTCGCGGCTTTCGCTCTACCGAACAGGAATTAAAGGTCATGCCTGGTTTTTGGGAGCATATTAAGATGTCTCAATTCAATGAGGTGCCATTAGTATCTATTTATCAAGATGTTATTCGCTGTTTAACCGAGCCGAATGAGGAAGAATTTTTTAAAGATTTAATGATACACCTTGAAAAATTTGCTAACAAACTAGCCAAAGAGGACCTCCGTGAATGTTATCAAATTGCGCAGAACTATTGTGCGTTTAAACTCAATCAGGGAAGAATTGACTATTATCCAATTTTTTTTCGAACAATCAAAAATACAATTGATCTGGAAGTTTTATTGGAAAATGGGCAATTATCGGAAGGGGTTTACAAAAATATTGTCACTGTAAGTTTAGGTAGTGGCGAATATGATTGGGCAGAAAAGTTTATTGAAGATTATTCGGTTTACCTGCCCTCCGATATCCGGGAAAATGCCCGCACTTTTAACCTTGCCTATCTTTATTTTTATCAAAAAAAATATGATAGGGTCATAGAGTTGCTAAGTAATGTAGAATATAGCGACGTAGTATATACCCTTGGGGCAAAAATAATTTTGTTGAGAACTTACTATGAATCACAAGAGTATCTGGCAATGGATTCACTGATTGACAGCTTTAGAATTTTTGTGCGTCGAAATAGATTTTTTTCCAAAAATCTGAAACGTGAATGTGTCAATTTTTTGACTTTTCTTAAAAAACTTGCCACATTGAAAAATGGATATATCCAGCCAATAAATATTTTTAAAAAAAAGGTATCTGAAACACAGCACGTTATTGCTAAAAAATGGCTCCTCGAAAAAATTGAAGAACTACAAAAGAACTAGAAAATATGGGCTGACTTTCTGCCTGGCCTTCTTGTGGCTCAGCTGGACCTCCTGCCAGGTGTTGGGCTTCGAAACCACCCTCCACGCCGGCGCCGTCTGGCGGCACACGCCGAAACTCACCACGCAAACCGGCGAACTGCTGTGGGGGCAGGAACTCGGCGTTCGTTTTCAGACGACGGGGCGGCGCGACTGGCAGGCATGGCAGCGGTACCCCATATTCGGAGCGGCGCTGGTGCATTTTCACCTGGGCGACGGCTCGCACGGCGATGGCTTCGGGCTGTTGCCGCACCTGTCCATACCGATCGTGCGCAGCGGGTGGTTCACGGCCTTTTTCAGGTTGGGCACCGGGCTGGCATGGGTAACACGGCCGTACGACTCTTTCGAGAATCAGGGTCAAAACGCCCTTGGCTCGCACTGGAACAACATTACCCAATTCCGCCTCGGCGGGGAAGCCCGGCTCGACGACCACTTTCGATTGAATATGGGTGTTGCGCTGAATCACTTTTCCAACGGCGCATCGGCCTTGCCAAATCTCGGCGTTAACCTTGCTTCCGGCTATGTAGGCCTGGTCTGGTCGCCGAAACCGGTTCGGGAAGAAGATTTTTTGCCCGCCCGATCAGACAAACACGCCACAAAGCGATTCGGGGGCATGCTGCAGGTGGGTTACGCCAACATCGAGTACGGTGTGTATGACGGGCCGAGATACCCGGTTTGGGACGGGACGGCGGCGGGATACTTTCATTTCAACAAGATCAACCGCATGCTCCTTGGTGTCGATTATGGGTTCAACAAGGCGATTTATGAGTTCGGTCTCCAGTCTGCCGGTTTTGAAAATGAAGCCCAGGCGCAGAAAGGCGCAACCCGGCTGGGGCTTTTTGTCGCCGATGAGTTTTTGTTTGGCAGTTTCGGCGTGCAGTTGCAAATGGGACACTACGTGGGCAAAGACTTGAACCAATACGTTTTGAAACAAAACTACAGCAAACTCACGGTGCGGGGCTATTTTCCCAAACTCTTCCATACCAGTGTACAACCGAATCTCGGTATCACGCTGAAAGCCCACGCAACGACGGCGGAATACATTTCGATGAATGCCGGGCTTGTGTTTTAAGTGAGATTTTGAGCATCCCTCGCTCGGGGTTGGCAATTTTCCTACTTTTGCGGCGCTTTCGGGGCAGCGCACGAACAATCGGCAGCGTTTCCCGCCCGTGGCTGTCTCACAAGATTGGGTTTTGACAGGATTTACAAGATTTACAGGATTAATACACCTTTTGTAATTAATATATCCAGTAAATCTTGTAAATCCTGTCAAAAATAATACCTGTGGGGCATCTTCCAACGTAACCGTAGCAAACATGAACAACCGCGACAACCTCCTCGGCGTTTTCCAGACGATCTACCGGTGGAGAAAAGCAATCCGGAACATCTGTGTGATCGCACTCATCGGCAGTATCGCTTTTTCTCTGACGCTCGACAATTACTACCAGGCTTCCACCATTTTTTACCCGGCCAGTCCGGAACTGTCCAACCCGGAACTGATCTTCGGATACACCAGCCAGGTAACGCACTATTTCGGCTCCGACCGCGACCTCGACCGCCTGGATGAAATCGCCAACGGCGCCGAAGTGGTCAACTATATGGTGCAACGATTCAGACTGTATGAAGTATACGGACTTGACTCGACATCGCTGAAAGGCCGTGCCAAAGTGCGCGAATACTTCAGCAACTTGTACGTTGCACAAAAAAACAAGAACGACGCCATCGAATTGAGCGTGGAAGATACCGACCCCGACCGCGCTGCCGAAATGGCCAACGCCGCCCGCGATAAGGTCAACGAGATCGCGCAACGGCTGATCAAAAACAGCCAATCCCGGCTGCTGGCTACGTTCGAGGAAAATATCAGGAACAAAGCCGTCGAATTGGAAGTATTGAGCGATAGTTTGCGCGGGTTGCAAGCCACGTACAATATATACAGCGGCGCCGAACAAGGCGAGCAACTTTCCTCGCAATTGTCCACAGCCGAAGCCGAGATCGTGCGGGGCCACGCCCGACTCGAAGTACTCGACAACAACCCGCTCATACCCCGCGATACCATCGAATACATCAAGGCAAACCTGCTCGCCAACCAACGGGTGCGACAGAGCCTGATGTCGCCCGACAGTAAAAATGCCGGTATTTCCGTCAAAGCATTCAATGAGGGCTTGCCGAAAGTATCTGTCATGACCGACCTGCATTTTCAGGCGCGCAAACAACTCAGTTTCGACATCGAACGATACAACCAGATCCGGGCTGCCTACAATACGGATATCCCTGCCGTCCAGATCGTGGAATTAGCCGAATCGCCGCTTCTCAAAAGCCGCCCCAAACGCAGTATCCTCGTGATCGCGTCAGTCATGGCTGCATTTCTGTTTTCTGTTCTGGGTGTGTTACTGGCCGAGGCGTATCGCGATTTTCGCTGGAGCGACATCACGAAAGACGAAGGTACCCGATAAAAAAAGTCAGAATCAAATCATGCTGCGCCGACTTTCCTCGATACTGGCTGTGCCCGCAAACCACGCTCAAGGTGGGCTGTTTGCGGTATTCGCTTTGGTGATCGTCGGTTCGATATTCGCCTCGCTTTATTTCGGAATATGGTCGGTAATGGCCATTCCGGGGGCATTGGCAGTGTTGTGGCTGACTGTGATGGACATCCGAAAAGTCTATTTTCTGATGCTTTGCAGCATTCCGCTTTCGATGGAGCAGGCATTGCCGGGCGGGTTTGCCACCGATCTGCCGTCGGAGCAATTCATGTGGCTGCTGACCCTGGTGGGCGGCGCCTGGTTTTTTCGAAACTGGCGCAGCATCGACGCCCGTTTTGTACGTCATCCGGTCACCATAATGCTTTTGGCACATTTCGCCTGGATTGCGATCACTGCCGTCACCTCGCAGGATTTTTACATTTCTTTTAAATATTTGCTGGCAAAAGGCTGGTATCTCATCGTCTTTTATTTCCTGACAAGCCATTTTCTGAACGAAGAGCGCGACTTCAAAGATTTCCTGTGGTGTTTTTTCCTTCCCTTGCTTTTTGCCGTGCTGACGGTGATCGTCCGCCACGCAGCCGTCGGATTTACTTTTGAGGAAGTGGGTTTTGTGATGGGCCCCTTTTTTCGCAATCACGTCATGTATGCCTGTTTACTCGCCATTTTTTTGCCCTATGTTTGGTTTGCCACGTACTGGTACAAGCGCTGGTCGTGGAAGTGGATGCTGCTTGTGGCAGGTGTCGTCGTTTTGCTGGTGGGTATCAACTTCGCCTATACCCGGGCTGCGTATGTGGCTTTGCTGGCAGCGGTCGGCATCAACTGGGTTGTCCGCAAACGACTGATGAAAGCGGCATTGGCCGGTACGGCATTGGTTGTTACTTTATTTATTGGGTATGTCACGACCAGCGACAACTGGTTGCAATTCACCCCTGACTACGAAAAAGCCATTACACACAAGCGTTTCGACCGGCTGATCGATGCGACGATCAAATTGGAGGACATTTCTACCATGGAACGTGTGTATCGCTGGGTGGCGGCTTCCTACATGATGCAGGAACGCCCGTTTGTGGGTTTTGGTCCTGCTACATTTTACACCTACTACAGAAATTATACGGTTTCCAGTTTCAAAACTTATGTGAGCGACAACCCCGAACGTTCGGGTATTCACAACTACTACCTCATGGTCACAGTGGAACAAGGCTTGCCGGGGCTGGTCATTTTCCTGTTGTTGTGTATTGTTGTCATGCTCAAAGGCGAACGGATCTATCACCAGACACGGGATGTAGGCCGGCGGAGGATATTGGTGGCTTCCCTGCTTTGTTTCACCCTTACCCTGCTCCTGATGCTCATGAACGACTTCGTGGAGACGGACAAAATCGGTTCGTTGTTTATCATGTCGGCGGCGATTTTAGTGAATATCGATCTGAAAAACAGTAGCAGTAGCAGAGGCAGTAGCAGAGGCAGTAGCAGTAGCAGTAGGCAGTAGCAGTAGGCAGTAGCAGTGGGCAGTAGCAGGCCCCCGTGTTCGCTGCGCAGCGAGTGATAAGCGGGTAGCAGCACAACGTTCCCACACTGCTCACTGCTACTGCCTACTGCCACTGCTACTGCCCACTGCTGCTGCTACTGCCCACTGCTACTGCCACTGCCACTGCCCACTTGCTCATCACTCGCTGCGCAGCGACCGAACCGGATTGGCCAACGCCGCCCGTACGCTTTTAAAACCAACCGTCAATGCCGCCACTGCAAATGTAGCCAGCAGGGAAACAGCGAAAATGCCCATCCCGACTGAAATCCGGTAGGCATAGTCCTGCAACCAGGCGTTCATCACCCACCAGGCAATCGGAGCGGCCAGCGCAAAGGCTATGACAATCAGCCGGATGTATTCTTTGCCGAACAGCCAGAGTATGCCGGGGATGCCGGCGCCGAGGACTTTCCGGATGCCCACTTCCTTGCGTTTCCGGGTCACCATGAAGGCCGCCAACCCGTATAAACCAAGGCAGCCGATGAAGATGGCGATGCCGGCGAAGGTGCGCACAAGTCGCAGAATCATCGTTTCGGTTTCCAAAAACTCGCCCATGCGCTCGTCCATAAAGCGGTGTTCGTAAAAATGGTCGGGGTAATTGCGCTCCCACACATCACGGATTTGTGTCAGTATCGGTGCGGGATTGCCGGGTAGGAGTTGCACGGCGCAGGTTTCGTAATTGTCAGCCCTCGAGCCGATGAGAATGGGCGAAATTGGCTCCGACAATGCCCAATTGTGAAAATCGCGCAGCACACCCACGACTGGAGCTGTTTTCCCATCTACCGAGATGTTTTTGTTCAAAATATCTTCCGGCGAGGCGAGGTTTAGTTTTTTTATAAAGGTTTCATTGACAAGAAATTCACGGGTGGTGTCGCTCGGCTGAATATTTCGACCGGCCACCAATTGCAGCCCGAACGTTTCCACATAATGTGCATCGGCGGGTTTGTCGCTCACGAGCCACGCCTCGCTGTGGGGGCGATTGTCGAAGCGGATGCCGGTTTGATTGTTGTCGCCCGACGCAGGGGGCTGATAACACAGCGACACGTTTTTCACCCCGGCGATTTGGGAGAGTTGTTGCTGCAAATTGTTTGCGTTCGCAGTCTCCGGCACTTCGAGGGTGAGTATCGCGCCGGGGCGGAAACCCCAATCGGCATCTTGCGCGTAGCGCATCTGTGCCGTGATGACTGCCGCGCCGATTATCAGCACTTGAGAAATGACAAATTGAGTCGTCACCAGCACCCGACGCAGCGAAAAACCTCCCGCGCTCGGCACATCTGCCGAGGCTTTCAGGGAAGCTGCCGGGTTGAAGCCCGACTGCATCAAACCAGGATAAAAGCCCGCCAGAAATGTCAGCGCAATGCCCAACATAACCAGAAATGCTGCCAAAACCGTCAGCAAAGTCGTGTCGAATTGCAGGTTTTCATCCAGCCAATTGTTCAGGTAAGGCAAAGCGAGTCGTGCCAATAAAAAGCCGACCACCAGCGAAACCGCCACAATCAGCCCTGTCTCGAACATAAATTGCCAAAACAATTGCCCGCGTGTGCTGCCGAGCGACTTGCGCACCCCCACTTCGCGGGCGCGGGTAAGCGCCTGCGCAGTTGCCATATTGACAAAATTGACACAGGCCGTAATGAGCAGGAACAGCCCGATGAACCCCAGTGCCCAGATGTATTTTTTGTTCATACCGAAGCCGTAATCCGTATCGAAGTGCATCCTGAGCAGGGGTTTGGCTTTGTATTGGAAAAGCGCAGGAGATTCCGGGTGGGGATATTTTTTTATCATGTGAGGCATAAAAGCCTGTAATTCCAAAATGTCGTGGCCTTTTTGCAAGAGCGCGAAACAGTAGTTGTCGCCCCGTGCACCGCCCCAGTTGTTCAAACTCCGCGCTGCTTCAGGAATGGTTTTCAGCGTTTCCCAAGAGGCGAGAATTTCTTCTTCATAGTCTGTGCTGGCAGGCAAATCGCGCAGAATGCCGACCACGCGAAGGTCGGCCCGGTTGTTGAAACGCAGCGTTTTGCCGAGCGGGTCGGAGTCGCCGAAATATTTGCGCGCTATCTTTTCGGTTAGCGCGACAGTGTTCGGCTCTTTCATAGCGGCCAAGTCGCCGCGCAGCAAGGGCAGGTCGAGGATGTCGAAATATTCCGGTTCTACCCAGGCGAATTTCCCTTCCTCTTTGAATTTATCTTTATCACCCAAGTCATTGGCGACGCTAATCAGCACCTCGTTTTGCCCGGAACGCGCAGCGGTTTTTTCCAAAAAAGCACACTCCGCGCGTAGGACTTTCGACATCGGTGTGGGTATGCCGGAGAAAGGCATCAGCGTTTCTGTTTGCACGTCCATCACGACACGCGCTGTTCGGTTGGCGTTTTTGTGGTAATCATCGAAACTGAGATGATGCCGGACAAGCGCGAAAATCAGGATGCAACAAGCGACGCTCAAACCAAGGCCCAGCACGTTGAGCAGCGCGTAGTCGCGTTGTTTGGCGAGTTTTCGGAGGGCGACGGTGAAGTAGTTGGAAATCATCAGTAAGTAAACCCTCATTTCCCTCTATGTAAAAAGCCCCTTTGACATTGCTGGTTTTGATTGATTGCAACAGGGCTTTTACATAGAGGGAAATGAGGGTTATGGGTTAAAAATTTACAAAAAAGGGCAAAAACTTTCTGAAAGTTGGCACTTTTAGAAAAATTTAGCCCTGCTGCTAACGAGATTAAATCGTTTTTTACTTCGAGTGCAGGCTTTTCATCCCGCTAAAGACGGGACCAAGTCATTCGCTCCGCAGCGACTTCACCGGATTCGCCAGCGCTGCCTTCACGCTCTGAAAACTCACCGTCAAAAACGCCACTGCTACCGTCACTGCCCCTGCTCCTGCCAGCATCCACCACTCTACCGAAATACGGAACGGATAATCGCTCAGCCATTTGTTCATCCCGTACAGGACGAGTGGTGACGCGAGTACGAAAGCGATGCCCAGCAGTTTCAAATAACCTGTGCTGAGCAGCCCAACCACCGATACCACGCTTGCGCCCAACACCTTGCGGATGCCGATTTCTTTTGTTTTTTGATACGCGGTGAATGTGGTCAGACCAAACAGGCCGAAACAGGAAATAAGAATAGCAAGCATCGCGAAATAGCCGATCAAATCGGACAGGCGTTGTTCGGTCGCATAAGCATTGGCAATGCCTTCGCTCAAAAATTCCGGTTCGAACACCTTTTCCGGGAAAAACTGTTGCCAGGTCTTTTCAATGTAGGCCATGCCCTCTCCAAACCGGCCACCCTGCAAACGGATAGAAAACGTATTGAACTGGTTCGGACTGACCACTAAGGCCAGCGGGATGATTTCGCCGCGCAGCGAGGCAAAATGAAAATCGCGGAACACACCCACCACCTGCCCGTCGCGGCCTTCCATGTTGATGCGTTTGCCGACAGCATTTTCCGGCGTGTTCCAGCCGAGCGTTTTCACCGCTTGCTCGTTGATGAGATAACCGCTGATGTGGTCGGTACCGAACGATTTGTCGAAGTCGCGCCCGGCGAGCATTTGCAGGCCGTACAATTCCGAAAAATCATAATCCACCGACATGGCCGACATGAACAGGTTGTCCTCTCCCCGGATACTGTCGGTCGTAAAATTGCGCCGCACCGAGCCGAAACCCGGCACGCCCTGCGATTGCGTCACCCCCGAGATGGCCGAATTTTTCAACAATTCTTCCTCGAAAGCGAGGGTTTTGCTGCGCAAATTCTGGTCGATTTGCCCAAATATCGTGTTCATGTTGGCGCTGAACAACGGCACGCGCAGCACATTGTCTTTTTCAAATCCCAACGGGAAATTGCGCAGATAATTCAATTGCGCATAAATGACAATCGTGCCGGCAATCAGCGCAATCGCTACGAAAAACTGGGCAGTCGTGAGCATTTTGCGCAGCAAAACCCCACCCGGTGCGCCGGTCGCACCTTTCAGCCCCGCCACCGGTTGAAAACGGCTGATAAACCACGCCGGATAGCCGCCTGCGAGCAGTCCTGCCAGGATAAAAATCAGCATAAACAACCCCAGCACCGGCCAATCGCGCATAAAATCCAGCGTGATTTCCGCGCCGGTCACACGATTGAGCAAGGGCAGTCCCAACACTGCCAGTACCAGCGATAACAAAAACGCCATAAAACCCATCAGCAGCGACTCGCCGAGGTATTGCCGGATCAACGCACCCCGGCCCGCGCCGAGCACTTTGCGCAGGCTGACTTCGCGGACGCGCTGCATCGCCGAAGCCGTCGTGAGGTTGATAAAATTAATGCAGGCAATCAGCAGGGTGAGCAGGCCGATGGTGAGGAAAATACGCAGATAATTGCTGTTGGCCGCCGCCACCGGCTCATTGTCGGAGCGGGATTCAATGTGAATATTGCGGACGGGCAGCAGCGAAAATTCCTGCTTGTCGCGCACCTGCGGGTTGCCGTTTTGCCGGATGAACGCGCCCATTTTCGATGCCACCACATCGGGGTTGGCGTTGTCGGCGAGCAACAGGTAGGTGTAGGAGTGAGACGCCACCCAATTCCGGGTGACGTTGTTGCGGATCTGGTCGCGGGAATAGCCGGGTTCGATGTCGAACATTGCTGCGTAGGGCGCGAGAAAATCGAAACGCAGGTGCGCATTGGAAGGCCAGTCGCGTACCACGCCCGTCACTTTGAAAGGCCCCTGGTTGGCGAGGTAGAGTGATTTGCCGAGCGCGGGTTGGTCGCCGAACAGTTTGCGGGCGTTGGTTTGGTTGAGTACGATGGAAAACGGTTCGTTCAGCGCCGTTGCCGCATGGCCTTCCAGAAAATCAAAAGTCATGATTTGCAGGATGGTGCTGTCCGCAAAGTGCGCGTCCTCCATTTCAAACTGCCGGTCGCTCTCGGGTTCGCGCAGGCTCACGCTGCGGGGGTACATCCGTGCGGCTGATTTGATTTCAGGTATTTGTGCCGCCAGCAGCGGCGCCATCGGAGCAGGGCTGTTGATGAGCGTCATATCGGGGTCGGCAAACCTCGGCAGGTAGTTGACCCGGTAGGCGGTCTTTTGGTTGGTCTGAAAATCATCATAACTGTATTCGTGCCGGATGAACAGAATGATAAGGAAACAACAGGCAAGCCCGAGCGCCAGTCCCGTGATATTGAGGAAGGCGTACAGGCGGTTTTTCAGCAGGTTGCGGAGGGCGATCTTGAGATAATTCTGAAGCATAGATGTTGTAAACCTTCCTTTTTACCCTTATAAAAGCCCTTTTGGCATTTCGGGAAATGAATGATGCGGGTGGGGCTTTTTATAAGGGTAAAAAGGAAGGTTGTGGGTTTTGAAACATGATTGGAGGAAAGTAACCCCATACCTCGTGCCGAAATGTTTATGGCTTGATCGTCAGAATGTTAGGAAAGGGAAAGGCGTGGTAATTTGTTCGGTTTCGGACGCTGGGGTGTGCGGGAGCGGACGAGGATGCGGTGATCCCTGTTTCCTGTTATTTATTCTCCGACTCGTTTATTATCTTTTTATAGGCACTTTTAGCCATTTCGTAGATAATTCCTGCCTCCGCTTTTTCGGTTTCTGAAAACCCGATTGATTTCTGTTGCCAGCACTGTTCAACTGCTTTTAAACACCATTCCGCACTTTGGCGGGAGGCCCTGATCGGCTGATCGTTAATAAGAATGAATATTGGATTGGTATGCGAAGAAGGCAATAGTCTGATTGCAACCCAACTGCTTTTCGATACAGGTATATCGAACGTCAGATTATGAATATTCCCGTCGGCCGTGATATTTTTAACGGCAACAACCTCTCCATTTACAATCAATTCGACAGGCACCATGTTCGTATCTCCAATCCGCGCACGTTCCAGATTCCAAAAGGGCTTTTGCGTCCAAACATTTTGATATAAATTTAACGGAGTAATTGTGCTATCCCTTTTTGTATCTAATAACGCTGCGACATCTGCGCTTATATGAACCGTCGCCGGTTGATCCAATTTGATTTCACTTTCATTTGTTCCAACTTCCATACCGTTGATGGTAAAACCCATCAAATGACTTTTCCCTTCAGATACATACGTTCGCCCTTTTTTCAATCCTTGCACCCAGTCTTCAAAGTTTAGTTTGTTGTCCAATTTTACATAACTCCTTCCATGCGCCACTTTATCGTCGCTCATACAGGGAAAATCAGTTTCACCGCTGATTCTTGTTCTGTAGCCACAATTCAAAGTATGATACCAGATATTCAATTCCCAGGTAGGAGGCGTATCCATCGTTGAAATAAAATCTACCAGGTGTTGCGTTACTGCAACGATATATTCATTCGCTCCTATTCCGTCGAACCGGGGCATCTCATAATTCGGCAGTTTGTCATTCTTCACTTCCAGGCCCAGGCCCGAATGTGCATATCCTGTAATGGCGCCCTGCGCTTTTGCCCATGTCAAAATGGGAATCGTCCACGTAGGCCAATCTTCAATCGTTACCGTGTTTGGATAATACTGGTCTTTTAATCCCAGCAAAACGAGATGTCCTGCATGACTTGACGGAAATCCTGAAATTTCCAGATCATAACGCATCAGATTTTCGGCGGTCGAAAGTGCATTATCCTTGCCTTCAAAGAATTGTTTTTGATGATCGTAACCGGGGCCCCAGGTCAGAACACTGCCGACATTCACCCCCTCGCCCATGATATGCCGCATCATATCGGCCGGATTTACCCCTTGCGTCGGTGATTCGTAATGCGAGCAACCGGCAGCATGGATATGATGGTCGCCTGAATACCAGCCATATTGATTGGGGTTGATCCAACGCTCGAGTTTGATATCCAAAACCCTCGATTTTTCTTTCCCGATATTAACAGCCACCGTTTTCGTCAAATATTCCGGGCCTCTGCCGTATTTGATCAGATACTCGCCTTGCGGCAGGTTTATTTGCTCGCCCGAAGCCCGGTAAATTTGCGACTGAAAGAAAAAGTCAGGTGCTGATCGTTTGGCCTGGGATGGGTAAATATGACCTTGCTTATCCTGAATTACGAGGGAGGCAATACAGGGTTCGCCTGTTTCATCAGATATATTTAATGTTACAGGTACAGCAGGCAGGCACTGAAAATAGACATCGGTTTCGCTCCTGAAACCAATGTCCTGAGTGGCCTGACCTACATCGAAAACAAATTTTGCAGCCCTTTTTCCTTTGTCGCGGCTATACAATTGTACAATAAAATACTCTGTTGCCATACCTGTAAGTGTCGGCCTCATCGGTTCTTTGGTATAAACATCCATGTCCAGCCATCGGTCTGCAATATCTTTTTTGGTCACTTGCTGCCCGCGCCCGCTGCTCCCCATCCCATAAAGTTTCTCACCCCCGTCGTAGACGCGTGCTGCCTGTGGGCTTGTAACGGTTAGTTTTGCCGTGATGCCTGCCTGATTCTCCACTTTTATCAGGAACGTACGCCAACCGCCTTCCCAAAGTATCGGTTGGGCTTGCCCCTGATTTGCTTTTACACGGCTTTCGGGATTTATCGAAATATTAAAAAGGCAGTATTTGTCCAGGATGACCTGGGTTTTTTCAGTAACGGCTTCATTTTCGATATCGGGCAATAAAGCCTGAATGCTTTGTTTGTCTTCCTCCATCAGTGGCGTTCCCAAAAAGTCAAGCGTTTCCAACAGTCTGTTCGTATGGATAGAGAATGGCTGTGCTTCCTGAGCCATAGCCATGTCGATTCCTCCCAAAAAAGAGAAAAACAATGCGATAGATTTTAATGTGCTTTTTTTCATTACCGGGAACCCTACTTTGCTGTCGTCAAAAATAGGGTAATAAACTATCGGCGTCAAGCGAATGGTCAAAATAGTACCTGTAAACTATTCTCAATCGATGCGACATCATCCGCAAGGAATCGGGACTTATTCGCTTTTAAGCGAATGCGCCGGGTTCGCCAGCGCCGCTCGCACACTCTCAAAACCAACCGTCAAAAATGCGATCGCTACTGCCCATACCCCTGCTACTAAAAAAATCCACCACTGAATATCAATACGGTAGGCAAAATCGGCGAGCCACTGGTTCATCACCCACCAGGCAACTGGCGAAGCTACGATAATGGCCACAAGAATGAGTTTTAAAAAATCTTTCGCCAACAAACCCGTGATGCCCGCCACACTCGCGCCAAGTACCTTGCGGATACCGATTTCCTTCTTGCGGGATGCCGCTACGAAAGATACTATACCCAATAATCCGATGCAGGCAACAAACAGCGAAAATGCGGAAAATGTGCCGACCACTTTGCCGAGGTTTTTTTCCGCATGGTAGAGTTTTTCGAGTTCGTCGTCCATAAAAAAATACTCGAATGGTCGTTCCGGCATGAATTCCGACCAGGTTTTTTCCAAAAAAGCGAGCGTCTCCCGGTATTGTTCCGGAGCGATTCGAACGGCTAAGTAGCGGTCGAAAAAATTATGTTGCCCTTCCGTATCCGCGATGTCGAGGACGATAGACCCGATTGGATTTTGCAGAGGGGTGTAATGAAAATCTTTCAAAACGCCTACGACCACTTGTGTGAGTCGACGCCCGGTAAAACCCTTTCCCAATGCTTCCTCCGGCGAGCCCCAGCCCAACTGACGCACCAACGATTCGTTGATCAAAACAGCCAATGAATCATCGCTTGCATAGGCATCGTCAAAACTCCGACCGGCTACCAGCTCGAGGTTGAACGTCTCGGTAAAATCATAGCCTACCATCAGCCGCTGAAACTGTTGATACTCATTGGAACCCTCCGGTTTGAAAGGATTTGTCTGGCATTTACTGCCAAGCACATCTTCGGAAGTGGTCACATTCAGCACGTGGCTGTTTTGTAAAAGCCGGTTTTTAAAATCCGCATAACGTGCAGTCAGGTTGGAGCGGAAGATATTCACCATCACCACATGTTCCTTGTCGAAACCGAGTTTTGCCTGCCGCATAAAATGCAGTTGACTCCAGGCAACAAGTGTCCCGACAATCAGCAGGACGGCAATGGCGAATTGTACCACAACCAGCCCCTTGCGTATAATACCCGTCCAGTTGAATCCTTTCAGGAGCAGGTTGCCTTTCAGCACTGCTACCGGTCGAAAAGCGGACAGAACGAGTGCAGGATAAATCCCTGCAAGCAATCCGGTCAGGGCGGTGGCAGCGATCAGGCTCGCCAACAACAACCCGTTCCCGAACAAATCCAGCACGAGGTTTTTCCCAAGAAAAGCGTTGATTGCCGGCAAAATCAGGTACACGCAAGGCAGTGAGAGCGCAACGGCGAGCAGGCTTAACAAAAGGGATTCGCTCAAAAATTGCCGGACAAGTTGCAACCGTTCCGCACCCAATACCTTTCGCATCCCTACTTCCCGCGCTCGTTTTGCCGAACGGGCCGTAGCAAGATTCATGTAATTAATGCACGCGATCAACAGGACGACAGCGGCAATCGCTGAAAAAGTATGAACATAGGCAGCATCGCCATTTGCCTCGATTTCATAATCCAGGTGCGAGTGCAAATGGATATCGGTCAAGGCCTGCAGATGCAGCGAAGTGCGTTCCCGGATATTGTCCGGGAAATGTTTGTTGACAAAACCGGGCAGTTGGGCGGACAAATCCTCCGGGGAAGTATCCGGTGCAAGCAACAAGTAGGTCCAACAGGGGTTCCAGTTCCAGCCTTCCGGTTTCCGACCGTTTTGAATGCCGGTGACGGTACTGAATGAAGCGAGAAAGTCAAATTTGAAATGCGAGTTGTCGGGAATCGGAGCCAGTATTCCTGTTATTTTTAATTCGTGTTTTCCCTCAAAGAGCAGCGTTTTTCCCATCGGGTCGTCCTTGCCAAAGTATTTTTCCGCCGTCGGGGCAGTCAGGACAACCGAATACGGGTCGTTTAATGCCGTTTCAGGGTTGCCTTTGACAAGATGGAAGGAAAAAACCTTGAAAACCGTAGAGTCCACAAAAAAGAACCTGCGCTCGTTGAAACGTTTTTCCGGGCCGCTTTCGAGGGTCAGGGTCGGAGCCTGCATATTAAAAAACCGTACAGCGTAGCCGACCATGCCCGGAAAATCCTGCACAAGGGTGGGTGCCACCGAAAAAGGTTGGCTGGAAGAGTGTTCTGCCGGGGCAATCCGCTCGGTCAGGCGATAAATTCTCCGGGCGTTTTCGTGGTATTTGTCGTACCCCGACTCGTGTTGAACGAACAGCAGGATAATGATGAAACCCGCCACGCCGAGCGACAAACCAAGCAGATTGATGGCCGTGTATCCTTGTTGCATCCGGAGATGTCTTGCTGCTATTTTGAAATAATTAGAAAGCATAGATGCTGAATTTTAGTGTTGAAAATCCTTTTTACACGCTCCACTGAATATCAAGAAGTTTGTCCTGCACCCAGACCAACAAACCCCGATCCTCAGCGAAAGCCCGGTAAAATGCAACAAGGCTGTTTGACGGTCAACGAGAATTTGCTGCCGGGCGAGTTTGAGAAAATTTAATATCATCTCAACGCTGTTGTGAAGAAGCAAGATGCCTGCACTCTTCCTGCTCCACACCCCGTGCCGAAATGTTTGCCGCTTGATTGCCAGATTGTTAGGAAAAGGAATGACGCGGCGATTTGTTCGCTTTCGGACGCCGGGGTGTGCGGGAGCGGACGGGCATGAGTCGCCCGGAAACATTCTTTTACAATTCCGTTACATGCTTTTACACCCGAAAACCCGCCCGATTCCGACCCACCGGTACCTTTGTCGCATTGTTTCACCAACCAAACAAGGTCATGCAAATCCATATCCTCGCTTTTTTATTCTTTGCTCCACCCTTCTTTGCCTGTCAGCAGGATCAGGAAAAGACCCTGTCGACGGCGGCAGCCAACATCGCCTTTCAGTCCGTCGCCGCCGGCCTGCAGAGCCCGGAAAAAGCCCGGACAACAGCAGCCAACATCATATTTCAATCCACCGACGGCGGACTGACGTGGGAAGACGTCAGCGCCGGACTGCCCCAGGATCTGCAGGCATTTTGTGTTTATGCTGATGGCGGCAAAGTTTTGTTGGGTTCAGAAAGCGGATTGTATCATAAGACCAACCCGCCGATGGCACAGGCATGGGAAAAAGAGGCTTTCCTCGATGAAAGGATAACAAACATTTTACCGGGCAAGGCCGGGCCGTATATCTGCAGTTACGGGAGCGGTTTTTTCCAGGAAATGCCCGGCACCGGCATTTGGAAGCCCATGCACACGTACCTGAAAGACAAGACGATACTCACCGTTTTGGAGACCCCCGACGGAACCCTTTTCGCCGGCTGCGACAGCGGCCTTTTCAAATCCGCCGACGGTGGGGCGACCTGGAAACAGGTCTTTGCCGACGGCATGGTCAACAGCCTCGTCGCGGCGGATGGCGTGCTGATCGGCGGCGGCGCCCGGGGTTTGATGCGCTCGACCGACGGCGGCGAGCATTGGGATAGTGTGCTGACCGAAGATGGCTGGACGCAAAAAACGGAATTCATCGGGGGGCGTTTCGTCGCCATCACCCGCGGCATCGGGACCTTGAAAGAAGTCAATGAAGACCCCGAACGCATGGCAGCCCGGCTGCGTACGTCCGCCGACGGCGGCAAGACCTGGCAGCGCATGGATGCGAACCTGGCGTCGGTGCGGCTCACGAGCAACATCGACGAAAGCCTCGAGCCGGTCTGGGCCGTCAACGACATCAAACAATCGGGAGAATACCTCTTTTGCAGCCTCGACACCGGTGTTTTCCGCTCCAACGATCAGGGCAAAACATGGCGATTCGTGTTCCCCTCCATCCGGAAACGGGCGTTCACGTTGGCCGTTTCAGGCGGGGTGATTTATGCTGTGATTGGGGGTGGGTGTTGAGAAGGAGGAGTAGGCGAGTTGGGAAAAATGGAGTATCGTGCTGCATTCTTGATGAAAAAGCATTCGGTGAGATACCTGCCCGCTTCCTGCTCTACACCCAGAGTCGAATGTTTACTGGTTGATTGTCAGGTTTTTCGCCGCGCGAGGGTGTTTTCACCCCGCGCAAGTACGAGCAGATGCCCGGATTGAAACTTCGAATTCATTTGGCCACTCACGTTGGCTTGCGCCGGGTCAAAGGACACCGGCGCGGCGAGGAAGACCAAGGGAGGCTTAAAAGGTGCGGCGGGGTGTGCAGGAACGGACGGAGGAAACGCTTCCCGAAAATGCATCCTAAGCGTCGCATATTTTGGAAACAATTGTTGCATACAGTTTATTAATCCTTATCTAATTTAATTTTTCTGTTTATAGATTTAAGAATAAAATCTACAAACTCTTCGAACTTTGATCCAGAAAATTCTCCAAAATCTTCTTTTATAATTGTATCTAAATATTCTACATTATGAATATCGAAGTCCCTTTCAATTTGTCTATTTAATAGTTGAAATGTCTTTTCTTGTTCATCTGAGGCAGCTGGGAAATACTTAGAAAAAACCCTTTTCAATGTTTCGGGATTTAGGTCCATTTTCAGAATTTCCTCGTATGAGGCGGTTCTAACTTTCTTAAAGTGTTCTAAGACTTTATCCTTAACATTTTGAAGTTTATCGTCTGCAATTTCTAGAAGTGCCGATAATCTATGAAGGTCTCTCTTTATTGCTTTTGGGATATTCTCTTCTCCTTTATAAAAAAGAGTGTGGGAGGTTTCTGCCCATATATGTTCGGATAAGGTTCGTATTTGAACTTCAATCCTCTTTTCAGTATGCTCATTCCAAGGAGGTACTCCTTTCCAACCTTCCGGAATCTTTAACACTAAATGAGTGGATGAGTAAGCAAACTTATCAACCTCAGAATCAAAATTTCTTTCTTTTATACATTTTAATTCTCGTTTGAGAGTATTAATTATAATATCCTTATTTTCTGGAAATAGAACAACTATTCTAAGACCTACTAAATCTTCTAATTCAGTCGTTGTTTTTTTTATCTTAAATCTGCCGCTTTCATGTTTCTCAATTATTGAGTCTAATTTTTTCAGTCTCCCGGAAATTGGGAACGCTAATTGTATAGATTCCTGGTCTATAAGCCTTTGGATTAATCTTTCTACTTCCCCCAAGTAATCTTGGTAGGCAACATTGATTTGGCCATATTCTTCAGCAAAATTCATTTATATGTAATTGTTGAATGTAACTCATGTTAACCGTTATCTCCTATTTACGGATATTTTCAATTAACCGGCAAGTATTGGTCATTTTGCCCGACTAAGTAAACCCCGCATTGCCTGATTACCTCCATCGTAGCCACGTATCCCGTAATACAGGTTTTATTTAGCAGTCCCTTGCGTTTATGCCCCCTTTCATCACAACGCCCTCGCCCCGTCATCAAACAGAGGCAAGGGCGTTGCTAAAAGGTGTCAGGTGCAAGAAGTCATTGAAGATGTTTTTCCTGCGCCCAAAAATAAAGCAATAAACTCCCACCGCCAAATGCGTAGCCAAAAAATGAGGAAACCTGTCGGGCAGTTTTGTTAATTTTGCCATGACAAATGCTTCTGGTACAAAAACAAAACCGATGGACACCATTCACCCGCCCGCACCCTCCAACTTCTTCCGGCGCGCCTGGATTTACAGCCGCGAAATGTTCCCACTGCACCTGTACCTGCCCTACGTCGTCGCTCTGTACGCCTGCCTCAATTTTGCAAGCCAGGCCATCGCCGGCGGGCAGATCGTGTTCGATACGTATGGAATCGTGGGCATGATCTCGGCCTTCTGCATGATGCTGTTGCTGCGCACCTTCGACGAACTGAAGGACGTGGAAATCGACAAAATCCTGTTCCCCGAACGCGCCATCCCGCGTGGCGACGTAAAAGTATCGGACGTGCGCATCCTTTCCATCGCCAGTTTTTCGGTGCTGCTGCTGGTCAACCTCCTGTTTGCCCCGCAAACCTGGCTGCCCTTTTTCATCATGGTCGGATACGCCCTGCTGACGTTCAAATGGTTTTTTGCCGAAAAAATCCACCGCGAAAACCTGTTCCTGACCATGCTGACGCACCAGCCGCTGCCGCTGTTCATCAATTTTTACCTCATCCACACCGCCCTGGCCTCGGGGAGCGCCGACCATCCCTTTACCCTGGAGCACTTTATCCTGCTGCTGCTGTTTTCGCTGCCGGTCACGGCCTGGGAAGTGGCGCGTAAAATTCGCGGGATCGGCAAGGAAACCGACTATGTTACCTTTTCGCGCATATTCGGGGCGCGCGGCGCGACCTTCATCCCGCTGGCCTGCCTGATGCTGAGCGGCGCTTTTTGCCTCTATACCGGCCGGCAACTCGGGTTGCCCGCCCTGTTTTTCTTTGTCACCTCAGTGCTCATCACGTACGCAGCGTTTTTTTTCATCCGCTTTATCGTGCAGCCGACCGACCGGAACAACGTGCTGAAAAACACGGCCCTGGTGTTCACCACCCTGCTTTTTTTCAACATGCTCTTTCATATTTTGGGGAAATATGAGGTGCAATGGCTGCTCTGATGCACTACGGCGGCAAAGCATCGAACCTGCTCCGGATGCAGGCTGCGGGTTTTCCCGTCCCGCCTTTTTGGGTGCTGCCCTGCGAACAAGTGACGGAATTGCTGGCTCCCGTGTCTTCCGGTATTGAAAAAATCTGCGCCATCCTTCCAGACCTCGATGATGCCCAACTTTCGCAAAAAGCCGGGGAAATTCAACAACAGATCAGGGCCCTGCATCTGCCGGCTGCTTTTTCCGAAACCATCGCGACCGATTGTCGCCGGCTTTCCGGCGGGCAATTTCGCGTGGCCGTGCGTTCTTCGGCTGCCGGCGAGGACGGCGCGAAAGCTTCTTTCGCCGGGCAGCACGCCACCTTTTTGGGCGTTCAGGAAGCCGATCTGGCCGAAAAGATTTTGGCTGTGATCGCTTCCGCTTATAACGCCGGCGCATTGAAATACAGGATTTTACAAAAAATACCGACGACCAAAATCCAAATCGCGGTTATCGTTCAGCAAATGGTGAACGCCGCAAAATCGGGCGTCGCTTTCTCCATGAACCTGCGGGGCAATCTGGTCGATAGCCTGGTCGTGGCCGGTTGCGGCCTCGGCGAAGGCATCGTCGGCGACCGCGTCGAAACGGACACTTTCGCGGTGAATCGTCAGACACGCGCCATCGAAAGCACGATTGCGCAAAAGCGGCTTGCGTTGGCGCTTTCGCCTGAATCTGAAATCGTGGAAACCCCCATCGACGAGCAGGTGGGCAATGCCCCGGTTCTGACGGACGAAGAGATCCGGCAAGTCGTTGATTGGACGCTGGCTGCCGAAACCCTGTTGGGCGCGCCTGCCGACGTGGAGTTTTCTTTTGACTGCCTTGGCAAATTGTTCATCCTCCAGATGCGCCCCATCACGACGCTCGACCGGGAAAAGATCAAAATTCTGGACAACACGAACATCGTCGAGAGTTACCCGGGGCTGACCCTGCCCCTGAGTTTCAGTTTTGCTGCGAAGGCGTACGAGCGGGTTTTCAGCGGCAGTTCGCGCGCTTTTTTGATTCCGGAGACAGCCATTCACGATTTTTCGGGCGTTTTTCAAAACCTGCTGGCGTATTGCAAGGGCCGGGTTTATTACCGTCTCGACAATTGGTACCGGATGATGTCGCTGGTGTACGGCTCGCGGCGTTCGATGCAGGCCTGGGAAAAGGCAGTTGGCCTGGCGCAGGGCGAGAGCCATTCGATGCATTTTTCTTTTGGGAAAAAAGTCCGGACGGCATTGGTTTCGGCGTGGCTTATTTTGCACTACCGGTGGGGGAACAGGCGGTTTTTTAAAGAATTTTATAAAAACTATGCGGTTTTGCGCGATTTTAAAAGCCATTCCGGTTCTCCCGAAAGCCTCTGGCGGCACTATGAAAGCACAACCGAACGGCTTTTTCGCCCCTGGCATTTGACATTGGTGAACGATTTTCTGGCCTTCAAAGCCTTTGGCCGGCTGCAGGATCTGGCAAAAAAATATAGCGGCGACCACTCCGAAAGCCTTGCCAACGACCTGCTTTGCGGGCAGGGCGGCGTAGAATCGGAGGAAGCGATGTTGTCTGTTCTGGAATTGACGGCGGCGGTGAAAAGCGACCCGGCCTTGAGCGAATTGTTTGCCTTGCGGGCAACGGACATTATCCCCTTGCTGGCGGGGACAAAGCACCGGGCGTTTTACAACCGGTTTCAACAACACCTGGAAAAATACGGCGACCGCACTTTGGAAGAATTGAAACTGGAGGTCAAATCGCCGCGCAGCCACCCGGAAATTTTTATCGGGCTGCTCAAAAACCAGATGCTTTCGACCGTAACGGCCGCAGATTTCAGGAAAAAACAAATGGAGATCAGGCAAAACGCCGAAGCCAAAATAGCAGGCCGCCTGCGCCGGTGGCAACCGCGCTCCTGGCTGTTTCGGTCCGTGCGGGTGCTGGCGGCCTACGGCCTGAAAAACCGGGAAAACATGCGTTTTTGCCGCACCCGGGCATACAGCGCCGTGAAAGATATTTTCCGGGAAATCGGGAAAATGATGGCCCAAAAACAAGTGATTACCGATGCGGAAGATGTTTTTTGGCTCGACCTCTACGATCTTCGGGCATTCTGTCTCGGCGAAGACCGCAGCCCGAAAATCGAAAAAATCGCCGTGCGGAAAGCGGATTTTGCAACGTTCCGGGAGCTGCAACTGCCCGACCGCATTATGTACACGGACGAAGCATTGCCGGTTTTTGGTTCAAAAATGGAAACAAGACCCGCCGGGGCGCAGGTTTTTCAAGGTATCGCAGTATCGAAAGGGGTGGTCACCGCCCCTGCGGCAGTGGTGACCGAGCCCAGCCTCGACGCGGATGTGCGCGGGAAAATTCTCGTCTCGAAAATGACAGACCCGGGCTGGATTTTCCTGATGGCGCAGGCCGCAGGGCTGTTGAGCGAAAAAGGTTCCCTGCTCTCGCACACCGCCATCGTCGGGCGGGAACTGGGCATCCCCGTGGTGGTGGGAGTGGCGGGTGCAACCGGTATTTTCAAAAACGGAGAGATGCTTCGGTTGGATGGGGATGCGGGGAGTGTTTCGGTGGTACCCTTAGAGGGTGTCTCGTAAGTCATTGGACATTGAAAGTTGGGCATTGGTCATTGGACATTTTATATTTAATAAATTTAAAATTAGCAATTTAAAAATTTAAAAATTCATAATGTCCAATTTTCAATGCCCAATGACCAATTTTCAAGTACTTATGTCGCCCTCTTCTAAGGTATCACCGCCAGTTTCCGCACAAACACCTCATTTTCAACAAAGACAAATAGGGAATAAATGCCCGGTGGTTTTTCCCTTATATCGATCGGTATTTGTGCTTCGATCAAAGTGGTTTCCTCAAATTCCCATACCCGGTTACCTGCAACATCGTGTACCTCAACCCGAACCGGAGCGCTTTTGTACAGTTTGAGAAAAAACATCGCAAGCCCGCCGGTGGGGTTGGGCGAAAGTAAAAGTTGTTGAAAAAGTGTGGCTTCCTTCGTACCGACGACTGTTTGCACTTCCACTTCTTCGGTAAAAGTACAACCATTGGCATCCGTGACGGTGACGAAATAAATGCCGCCGGGGATATTCGTCAGGTTCTTCGTGGTTGCACCATTGCTCCACAGGTAAATAAATGGCGGGTTGCCGCCGGTCAGCGTCAGATCGATGCTTCCGTCGTTGGCGCCGGGTGTCGATTCATTGGAAATATCGGCGTCGATGATAAGAGCTGGTGGCTGTGCGATAACGATATTGCCCGTTGTTATCGAGCACCCTTCGGCATCGGTGACGGTCAGAGCGATCGGAGCGCCGACAGGAATGGTAGTGGCAGCCGTGGTATCGCCGGTCGACCACAGGTACTGATAGGGTGGTGTGCCGCCGCTGACATTGGCGGAAATTTCTCCGGTAAAATCACAATCTAATATGCCGGCGATTTCAATCTTCAGCGGCGTGAATGGGGGTACTTCAACAGGGATGATTATCCCCGTGCTGTTGTTCCAGTAGATACCACCACCGGGTGAAGTTTGTTTTTTTATCGCCCGCACCTGGTAATAAAAAGTGCCTGCGGCGGCGTTATCATCGGTGAAAGAGACGCCGGTTACTGCATTGATTGTCAGGCGGGTATAAGCGCCGTATTGTTCGGTGGACCGGTAAACATGGTACCCTGAAACGGCCGTGTCGGCAGAGGCGGTCCATCCCAGCGGCACCTTGCCGCAATACGCCAAAGCAGTCAACCCGGTTGCCGGCGCGACGATATGCGCCCTGATGGTCGGATCGCCCAGCAGCGCCGTATGGACGCCGCCTTCCCCGGAGATGGAAGCAAAATAACCGGTGTTGTACACGCCGTTTTGCGTTTCTTTCATGCAGTAGCCGATCGTTTCGCCCGAAGCAAGCGCCTGGTAAAAATGGTGCGGTCTGCCTGCCCACGAGCAAGTCAGAATGCCGCCTTGCGACGCCAGCGCAGAGGGCATGAACGGATTGGTTTCGTAATCCCAATCGCCGTGGTAACTGCCGAAAAGATTGGAGAATACGATATGCACGGTGTCGGTAGCGAAATTCGTGCTGTTGCCTACACCGCCTGCGCTGGTATACGAACCGCCGCCGGTACCGTATCCCATCAGGTAAGTTTGCGGGTTGGTGTCGTTGAAAAAATCAGCCTCCACGATGTTGGCTTCCCCTACGAGCGGGTAAGCGTTCCGAAAGCCATTCGCAGCAAATGCCTCGCCGCCGAAATAGAAAAAATTGTCGTCCACCAGCGCCTTGTTTTCAACGAGATAAAGGCCGGTTCGCCAGTTGTGGTCTTTGTCTAAGTAACGGCGCAACAGTTCTACTGTCGTTGTTCCGAACGTGCCTTCCGTCAAACGCCGGAAGTCCACCCGCCCCACCTGCAACTCCACCCGAGAGGGCAGGGTGCTATTGTCAAATTTGCCGTCGCCGGGCACGTTGTCGTTGGCATCGCGGGTGGGTACGGTATTATTGATGGAAACGTCCGTCCAGGTTCCGTTCAGTTCGGCGTAGTACGCATCGCAGGGCCAGGCGCCAGTATGGTCAGGCGTGTGGCCGTCCCAGGCGGCATTACCCGAATAGGGAATGGGAATTTTCCCCAGCAGAAAAACGGATTTTACATTGTCGGGGTCGGTATTGTAGTCTGCAAGGATTTGATCTTTCACCGATTGCACCGTCGAAGATGCATCTGAAACATGCTCGATGATCTGCCAGCCGTCGCCGGCGAGGTCGTCGCGCAGGCGTTCCAGTTCGGCGGCAAGCGGCACGATGATATCCGCATCTACAAACAGCAGCAACTTTCCCCGGCTATCGGTCGGGGGTGCTTCCACGGCCACCTGCGCATACCCGTGCGCCACGATGTTGGTCGTGCGTTTGACGTAGTATTCGTAGGTCTGACCGATTTCCACATTGTTGTCGGTCAGCGAAGTCTGTGCACTGTTGGTTACGTTGAGCAAAGTCGTCCATTGGAACCCGGTCTGGCCTTTGGTGCGGCGCTGGATGAACAGGCTGGAAGCCGAGGGGTTGGACCAGTTGAGTGTGATGCCGGGCGTACCGGTACTGACCGTGGCAGCGACGGGGACGGTGGCGTCTTTCGCTACCTGTGCGTATAAAGCGCTGAATGTCAGGAAAAAAATTAGCGAGGTGAGGGTGAATTTTACTTGCATGGCCGGCGTAGCGGTTGGTGAGCGGAAAAACCGGGGGTAAGATTCGGTATTGTGTGGGAATTGTGGCTTTGGGGGTGGGGCAAAATTTTTACCGTTGTTGATTTTTCCGCTTAGCATTGAACAGCCCCAGCGGGGCAAAATGTTGGTAGCAATGATAGATTCCAAATTCACCCAGCCCCGGCGGGGCGGAATGTGAAAGCGGTTTTCAATATTCCGCCCCGCTGGGGCTGGCGAGAGGGGATGGCTAGGGTTTTCTACCAACATTTTGCTCCCGCTGGGGCTGAAAGTAGCGTACACCCCGCCACCCCTACTCTTTCCACACCACCTCGCACCACGGCATAGCCTGCCGCAGCGCCTTGACTTCGGAGGCGGGGAGAGGGTTATTGCTTAAGTCCAACTTTTTCAGGCTTTTCAGTTGTTTCAAGGTTGCTATAGGCAGGCTTTTCAATAGATTTTCACTGAAATCCAGCGAATGTAGGTTTTGCAAATTACCGATTTTTACTGGCAAGCTCGTCAAACGATTGCTATGTAAAACCAGCGAATGTAGGTTTTGCATATTACTGATGCCCTCTGGTAAGCTCGTCAATTGATTGCTGCTCAAATACAGCATTTGTAGGTTTTGCAAGTTTCCAATTTCTGTTGGCAGGTCCATCAACTGATTACCATATAAATACAACGAACGTAAGTTTTGCAAATTCCCGATTTCCCCTGGCAAGGTCGTCAATTGATTATTACTCAAATCCAGCGATTGAAGATTTTGTAATTCACCGATTTCCGCTGGCAGGCTCGTCAATTGATTGCTGTGCAAACCCAGCGATTGCAAGTTTTGTAAACTACCAATTTCCGCTGGAAGGTTCGTCAATCGATTGTCGTACATTTCTATTGATTGGAGGTTTTTCAAATTCCCGATTTCCCTCGGCAGGCTCGTCAACCGATTTTGGTTCAAATACAGTAATTGGAGTTTTTTCAAATTCCCGATTTCCTCGGGTAAGCTCGTCACTTGATTTTGGTTTAAATATAGCGATTGGAGGTTTTGCAAATTTCCGATTTCCCCCGGCAGGCTGGTCAATCGATTGATGCTCAAACGCAGCGATTGGAGGTTTTGCATTTTTCCAATTTCTCTTGGCAAGGTAGTCAACAAATTGCCGCTCAAATCCAGCGATTGGAGGTTTTGTAAATTTCCGATTTCTCTTGGCAAGCTCGCCAACAAATTGCCGCTCAAATCCAGCGATTGGAGGTTTTGTAAATTTCCGATTTCTCTTGGCAATCTTACCAACAAATTGCCGCTCAAATTCAGTGATTGGTGGTTTTGCAATTTTCCGATTTCAGGAGAAAGCGAACCCACTCCCCACCCCCCACAATTCAGCGAATCCAAGGGAATAAATACATCAAAGTTTTCAGGCAGTTTTCTCGCAGCTAGATAGCGGGTGGCTGCCTGCAGTCTTTTTTGTTTTTCCTGCTCTATCAAAGCATCTTTCTTTTCTTTCTCCGCTTGTGCCTTAGCAGCATCAGCGATTTTAGTGGCATTCTCCGCTTCAATTTTCTTTTGCTCTGCTTCTGCTTTGGCTAATCGCGCAATTTCAGAATCAATTCCAGATTGCCGAATGGCGACCTGCGCTTTTTGCTCGGCAAGATTGGCAGAATCTCGGGCCGCAAGAGCAATTTTGTTTTTTTCATCAGCATCTTTTTGAACATTTGAAGCGCGATTGTCAGCTTCCTTTGCCTTGCGCTCCTGTTCAGTAGCATCTCGGTAGGCTTTGCCAGCCTCGGCTGTGGCTCGCTGCGCCGCGTAGGTCTGCCAGAGCGCAAAACCCAGCAAAAGCAGAGCGGCCAAGCCAGCCACCGCATTGCGCCGCCGGGCGCGGCTGAGCCGTTCGCGTTCCTGACGCAGGCGCTCGCGCTCCTCCGCTTCCAGTCGTTTTTTCTTTGCACTAATCACCGGCGCCAGCAGCGTGTCGTGGCTGAGTTCGTAGTTATGCCCGCCCAACGTGTTCGGCTCGCGGCGCACGAGGAAGGTGTTTTCCAACTCGCGCAGCAGGGCGGGGGTCAGCCCGGCGGCTTCGAAGTCTTTGAGCAGCGCCTGCCCGTCCACACTGAGGCGGCGGCCTTCGTCGCGGGCAGCATCGTAGCGCACCAGCCCGTCCTCGATAACGCGGCGGGCCACGGCGTTTTGGCTTTCAGGCAGGTGGGCGAGACGGCGTTCGTAGTAACGGGCAAATACTTCGGAAAAATTAGGTAGGTCAGTAGGTTTTACCTCAAGCAGGCCTTTGTGGTCTAGCCCCACTCGAACTTCCGACATACGATTATCGATATCGTCGCACAAAATCTGCAACTGGAACGACTCGATGCCGCCGCTTTTGTCGGCGCCCGCGTTGCTGCGAGAGAGTTCGTCGAGGATTTTTTGGAGGGCGTCGTCGCGGTATTCGAAGGGAGGAGAGGAGAACAACCCCACCCCCGACCCCTCCCCCACCGGGAGGGGAGCCGCTTCGGGCTCGGTATCTCTTTGTGAGTCAATTTTTTGTGTGTTCTCTACGGAACGCTCTACGTCTCCCCTCCCGGTGGGGGAGGGGTCGGGGGTGGGGTTGACGAGCAACGCCGGCTGCACAATCGCCTCCCTTGCCTGCTCGCGGGTGAGGGCGCGGAGTTCGTAGCGCTTGTGGAGGATGGCGGGCAGGCGGTCTTTGAGGCGGTCGAGGTCGCTCATGCGGTCGGAGCGAATGGCGAAGAGGGCTTTTACTTCCATGCGGGTAGCGAGGGCGCGGCGTTCGGCGCGTTCGAGCGAGCGGGCGGCGGTGCGGATGGCCTGCGGCATTTCTTCGTAAAGCAGGTCGGCGAGTTGGTCTTTGAACGCGGCCTGCTGTTCGGGCGGGTAACTGAAAAACTCTTCGAATTGGTCGAAAACGAGCAAAAAGCGCCGGGTTTGAGGAGTGAGACGCGATTTAAAGTCAAGCCATAGGCTGGGTGGGAGAGCGTCCGGGGAAGATTTGACAACTTTTGAAAAGTTGTCAAATCTGTCGGGAATTTTTTCAAACAATCGATGCCGCAGCCTTTCGAGCGGGGTGTCGCTCGAGCCTTCAGTGTACTCGCCGAAACGGGTTCCGAGGACGAGCCAGTCGTCGCTCTCCTGTACGCCGGAAGTCCGTTCCGGCGAGGGCGGCGCGCCGGAACGGACTTCCGGCGTACTTTCATTCGGCATGTCTTCATCGCCGGAACGGACTTCCGGCGTACTAAACAGCGGCAGCATCCCGGCGTTGAGCAGAGAACTTTTGCCGTAGCCGGATTTGCCGAACAACACGACCAACGGCTCGGCCCGCACCAATTCGTAGAGGTCGGCGATGTCGCGGTCGCGGCCAAAAAACAGGGCGCGGTCGGCGGCTTCGAAAGGGCGCACACCCGGGTAGCGAAAGCGTTTCATCGGCTGGGCAATTGTTTGGTGAGTTGCAGGATTGCGTCGGCCACTTTGTTTTGGCGCGGGAAAAAGTCGCGGCTGTCGAGCGAGGCTTTTTCGCGGAGCAGGCTGCGGTATTGGCCTGCCAACAGGGTCGCATCGTCGGAAAAAGCGGTGTTTTGCGCAACCGTAAGTAGGGTATCGAGGGCTTTTTCAATTTCGCCTTTTTGCAGCCACCGGATGATGTCGCCCTGTTCGGCGCTGCCCGGCGGGATGGTGACGCGCAGGATGCCCTCGTTGGCGCAGGCCGAATGCAAATCATCGAGCAGGTCGCGTTCGTCGCCCAAAAACTTGATTTTGAACTGGTTGAGCAGGAATGCCTGCGTGTCATCGTCGGGCAAAGTGGTTTTATGGGCGATGCGGCGCACAGCCTGGCGCATATTGAGCAGGCGCAACATGAGTTGGGTGTGCCAGCGGTCGAACTGGAAACCGAGGAAGAGGAAGGACTTGGTGTCGCCGAGTTTGTTGCGCAGACGTTCGGGCAGTTTGGGCGCGGAGAGCATGCCTTCGAGCAGACGCAGCAGGTCGTCGTAGTCGAGCAGGAGCGAGGCTTCGCGCGCCACACATCCGGCGGCGTTGTAAAAAAGCGGCAACTCGCGTGTGGGCGTTTCGATTTCTTCAGGATTGTTGGGGTAAAAAGCCGCGAAGCGGTGCGACACACCCAGCCGGAAAGCCAAATCGCTCAAAAAGGTGTCGGGATTGACCGAGACCACGAGCGGAAAAGGGATTTCGATGATTTTGCGAAACAAATCCTCGTTGGGTCGCAGGTCGCGGAACAGGTCGGCGACGGCTTCGGCGATTTCGGGTTTGTCGTCCTGATTACGCAGTATGAAAAATCCGTCGCGTTCGTAGTAGGCGGCGATTTGTTCGCGGAACTGCCGCTCGATTTTTTGCCGAACGTAGTGTTGCATCGGCACGCCGTCCACGTCGAAGATTTCGGGGCCGAGCACGAGCGCCGCGTGGCCGGTTTTCAGGTCGCCGATAATTTTGCTGATTTCGGGAGAGGGTTCGGGCCTTGCCATGTTTTTCAATTGGTTGTGTGTGAAAAACCGTGGCGGCTAAGGTAGGGCTTAGTATTTGAATGACGAATGTCGATTACATGAATGACGATTGACGATGTCACGTAGAGTACGCTACGATACATCGTCAATCGTCATTCATGTAATCGGCTTTCGGAAATCAAAAAAATCACTTCTCTATCTCAAACTTATACTCCACCGTCTCAATACGTGGATTCCCCGCCGCATCCGTTTGTTTAAAAACGACGTTGATGCCGATGGTCTCCGGCGCGTCCTTTTCCTTGCTGTCGAAAATCGCATCGAGCCGGCCTTTACCGCCGGGTTTGACGACGCCGCGCGGGAAATCCACCTTGGTGCACTCGCAGGCATCCACGATATCGATCTGAAGGTCGGCGCCGGAGGTGTTGGTGAATTCAAAAAACAAGGTGCGTTTTTCGCCTTTTTTCACCTTGCCGAGGTCAACCATTTTTTTGTCCCAGGTGATAAAGGCGGGAATCGTCAACGCGCCAGGTGCGGGTGCGGGTACGGCTGCCGGTTGGGCTTCCCGTGCCGGGGCAGGTTGCGCCTTTTGCGCGGTGGCGCAGGAGAGTAAAAAGCCGAGCGTAAGCAGAGAGAAAAGAAAGTTAAGTTTCATGTTATTTACTTGATTATCATTTATTTATTAGAAAACGAGGGCCCTCAGTTCCATGCAGCGCAGTTTAATGATTGACGAAAGCCGATTACATGAAATACGATTGACGATGAAGATGCCGCGCGGGAACATCGTCAATCGTATTTCATATAAATCGCCATTCGTCATTCAAAAAAGTCGAACACCCTCAGACCTTTTTTCCCTTCATCACCTCCCGGATCGTCACATCCATGGCCCGGTGTGCGAGCGGACCGGTATAAGCGTTCAATTGTTCGATGGCGTTTTGTATGACGTCTTTGACATCGCCTTTCGCTGCTTCGCTGAGGGCGTTTAACAAAGCGTTTGTGCTTGCTTTCTCCTCATCTGAAAGGATGGCTTCGTTTTGTTTTAAAAATTTAACCCCTGAAAGCAACAGATTATTCGCCTCGTTGCGCGCTTCCAGCAAACCGCGTATCTGTATGTCCGTTTGAGCATTCCGGATGCTGTCGAGCAACATCAGCGCCATTTCTTCTTCGCTGATGCCGTAGGTAGGCCGGATTTCGATGTGCTGTTCGAGGTTGCTGCGCAATTCGCGGGCCCGTACGGTGAGGATACCGTCGGCATTGAGGATGAACTGGATATCAATTTTGGGCAACCCGGCAGGCATGGGCGGGATATCGCGCAGGATGAACTCGCCGAGTTGGCGGTTGTGCTCCACCAGGTCGCGTTCGCCCTGAAACACGCTGATTTTCAGGTTCTTTTGCCCGTCTACGCTGGTGGTGTATTGCCGCCCGGCTTTGGTGGGTATTTTCGAGTTGCGGGGAATGATCACGTCCATGAGGCCGCCGACGGTCTCGATGCCGAGCGACAGCGGCGTCACATCGAGCAGGAGCAAATCGCGCTGGTTGCCGGCCAGGATGTCGGCCTGGATCGCAGCGCCGAGCGCAACCACTTCGTCAGGGTCGAGGCTGTCGTAAACGGGTCGCTGGAAAAGCCTGGAAACGGCTTTTTTCACCGCAGGCACCCGGGTGCTGCCACCGACCATGACGACTTTATCGATGCCCGCAGGCGTCAGTTTCGCGTCGCGCAGGGCGTTTTTGCAGCAGTCGAGGGTGCGTTGCACCAATGGCTGGATCAGGTTTTCGAATTCTGCCCGGGTGAGTGCAAGTTTTTTCCCATTCCATTCATTTTCAAAAACATCGGCATCGGACAGGGCTTTTTTGGCAGATTCGGCGAGCAGGCGGATTTGCTGGCCGAATTGCTTGCCGGCTAATTCGTCCGACGACTTCAAGTCGTCGGACGAATAGGGTCGCTGCAACCAAAAATCCACGATGGCTCGGTCGAAATCGTCGCCGCCGAGGAAGGTGTCGCCGTTGGTGGACAACACTTCGAATACGCCGTTTTCGATGCGCAGAATGGATACATCGAAGGTGCCGCCGCCGAGGTCGTAGACGGCGATGGTCTCTGGCGCGTTCGACCCCACCCCCGACCCCTCCCCCACAGGGAGGGGGGACGTAGAGGACACCGCGACAAACTCCGTAGAGGACATTGGGGTGTCCTCTACGTCTCCCCTCCCTGTGGGGGAGGGGTCGGGGGTGGGGTTGCCAATCCCATACGCCAGCGCCGCGGCCGTCGGTTCATTGACGATGCGCAGCACATCCAGCCCGGCAAGTTTGCCTGCATCGCGGGTGGCCTGGCGCTGGGTGTCGTTAAAATACGCAGGCACGGTGATAACTGCTTTGGTGACAGTAGCGCCGAGTTCGCCTTCGATGCGGATTTTTAATTCTTTTAAAATCAGGGCACTGAGTTCGACGGGCGTGTAAAAGCGGTCTTTGACACGGATTTTTACCAGCGAAGCCGTGTCGTCGTCGATGATTTTGTAACCGAAAAAACCTTCGTGCCCCTGCAAATCCCTGAACGATTTGCCCATGAGTCTTTTGACAGAGTAAATGGTATTGGCGGGGTCGGTCACGAGTTTTTCTTTGGCGGCATCACCCACGATAATTTGTTCCTTTTCAGCAAAATGTACAAGAGACGGAACGAGGGTGCTTTTGCCGTCTTTCCCTTTCACACACACGGGGCGACCGTCTTTCATATACGCCACAAGGCTGTTGGTGGTGCCCAGGTCGATGCCCACAATCACTTCTTTCGGCTGGTCGAGCGAACCGTCTTTTAAATTTATTGCGAATGTTGCCATTGTTGATTCGTCATTAAGAGTCATTAGGGGTAATTAGGGGTAATTAGGGGTAATTAAGGGTAATTAAGGGTAATTAGGGGTAATTAGGGTCATTTGGGGGCGCGAAGGTAAACAGCCCAAAAAACTTTTGGTTGGCGGACGACGGCTCACATTGTTTTTACAACCTTGCGCTGCGAAAAAACATCAATGGATTTTAATGACACTTAATGACCCACAATGACTTTTAATGACCCCTAATTTCTCCCAATTACCCTCAATAACTATAATGATCCTTCTCTTATGCGCGAATTTTTCTCTTCCAAACCCAATCGCCTCTGGGTCGTGCTGGCAGGTTTTTTCCTGACCAATGCAATCGTAGCCGAATTCATCGGCGTCAAGTTGTTTTCCCTCGAAAAAACATTCGGCTTCGAGCCGGTCAACTGGACCTTGTTCGGCCAAAGCAACCTCGCATTTACGCTGACAGCGGGGGTGCTGCTGTGGCCTGCGGTGTTTATCATGACCGATATCATCAACGAATACTACGGCCGGCGCGGGGTGAAAATGCTTTCGTACCTGACGGCCGGGCTCATCGCTTACGGCTTTATCATGGTTTTCCTGGCGATCGGTCTCGATCCGGCGGATTTTTGGCGCACCGCGCACATCAAACCCGACTGGACGGCTGAACAACAGGCCTTTATGCGGACGCAGGTGGCGGATTACAACGCGGCCTACGGCGTCGTTTTCGGGCAAAGCCAATGGATCATCGTCGGCTCGCTGGTCGCTTTTCTCGTTGCGCAGATTGTGGATGTGGGCGTTTTTCACCGCATCAAAGCCGCAACGGGCGAGAACAAAATATGGTTGCGGGCAACGGGCAGCACGCTGGTGTCGCAGTTTCTGGACAGTTTTGTGGTGGTGTTCATCGCGTTGTACATCGGGCAGCAGTTGCCGTTTTTGCAGGTGCTGGCCATTTCGATTATGAGTTACATTTACAAAGGCGTGATGGCGGTGATCCTGACGCCGGTGATTTATTTGGTACATGGCGCGATTGAAAGGTATTTGGGACACGATTTGGCGGCAGAGATGAAGGCGGCGGCGCAAAAATGAGGACAGGATTGCAGGATTGACAAGATTGACAGGATTTTGAAGTGAAGTATCCTGTAAATCCTGCAATCCTGTCAAAAACAACTTTGTCTGTCAATCATGGTCGATCAACAAACACACAATGACGAACGAAAAAGTAAAAATTCTCAAGATCGATGTCCTCTCGGACAATTGGTACGTGCTCCGGAAAGTCACGTTCGAATATCAAAAGCACGACGGCGCCTGGGAAACCCAAAGCCGGGAAGCCTACGACCGGGGCAACGGCGCCACTATTTTGCTGTACAACAAAGCGCAACGAACGGTCATTCTGACCCACCAGTTCCGGATGCCGACCTACGTGAACGGCAACTCAAGCGGCATGTTGATCGAAACATGTGCCGGCTTGCTGGATCTGGACAACCCTGAGGACTGTATCCGCCGGGAGACGGAAGAAGAAACGGGATACAAGGTCACCCATGTCCGGAAGGTGTTTGAAGCGTATATGTCGCCGGGGTCGGTGACGGAAATGCTGCATTTCTTTGTGGCCGAATATTCCAAAGACATGAAAGTGAGCGACGGCGGCGGCCTGGAACACGATCAGGAGAACATCGAAGTGCTGGAATTGCCGTTCGAACAAGCGCTACAGATGATAGAGACCGGCGAGATCAGGGACGGTAAGACAATTATGTTGTTGCAGTACGCGAAAATTCACGGACTTGTTTGAGCGACTACAAAAACCGCGCAAACGGCACCCCCTCTTTTTTCAATAAAACACCTTTCAAAATCAGCGCCGCCACCTGTTCCGGGCTGCGGTGCGTGGTATCCACTACCAAATCAAAATTGTGCAGATCGGTGGAATCAGCGCCGTATTTCGCCAAAAACCGGTCGTTTTCGCTTTGCTTGCGGGCGAGAATTTTTCCGATGGCCTCTTCTTTCGTTTCGTATCCTTCGCTCTTGCGGTGCGGGTCGTTGAGGATGCGCTCCGCCGCAACGGCCACGTCTGTTTGAAGATAGACCCTGAACGAATCGGGCAGAAAAAACCACGCCATGCGGCTGTCCACCACATATCCGTCCGGGTTTTTACCGAGGTCGATGAAGATACCGTCGATGCGCTGGTCAATGGTCGGGTCGGTATCGGCGCGGCGGTTCATTTCGAGCGTGTCGAGGCCGAGTTCCTGGGCGAGTTGGCGCTGAATACGGCCGGTAGACACGTATTCGAAACCGGTTTTTTCGCACAAAATTTTTGATACGGCGCTTTTGCCGCTGCCGAGGTCGCCGGTGATCGTGATTTTAACGGAGGCTGGAATAGTCATACCAGTTTGAAAAAGAGCGGCAAAAGTAGGACAATCAGCCTTTGACAAAAGGTTTTGCGCTGATTTTCCCGTCCGGCCACTCTAATTTCAAAAAGAAAATGCCCGCAGGCAGTTCATTTAAAGGCATTTGCTCCTGTATCGGGTGCAGGGACACCGTTTTATGGGTTAGTATCCGACCGTTGACATCCAGAATTGAGATATTGTTCGGCGCTTCGGTTGAGTTTTCCCAAAGGATTTCCAGCATGCCGGCGCTTTGACGCAAAATAAAATCCCGCTCCTGCCTGATTTCCTGCGCCGCACTGAAACCATCCCAAACATGGAGTACAAAGGCTATTCTGCTGTCATTGACCAACACGCCATCGCGGTATTCGGAAATACATACCCCGACAAGGTAGGCGCCCGATTGTTGCGGAACCCCGCTTATCACGCCGGTGGTAGGGTCGATGGAGAATGGCGGCGAACCGATGAGCGGATAATTTGCCGAATAAGGCGGTGCAAAAGGGATAAGATCGAAGGGCGGCGGACAGGGAGGGGTGGGTTTAGCGCCTTCGCAACTCGTCAACCCGGGGGGATTGAGCAGCGGGCCGCCACCGGTTTCAACACTGCAAAAAGAAAAAACGAGCGTGTCGCCGTCCGATTGTTGCACCATCGGGGTAAACGTAAACGGCTCGAATGCTTTCGCATGAAACGGCAACGCGGCCAACAAGGGCGAGGTATTGCAAGCAGTATCACCAACACGGATCTTTGTGCTGAGGCTAAAACCGTGTTCACCGGGCGATATAATATTGCCGATGGTCACAGCCAAACAGCAACGTTGGTAAACGACCGTGTAATCGCCTGCGTCGGGTAAGGTAATCTGGAATGTGTAAGTGGCTTTCTGTACGCACAAACCGGCCGGTGTGTTGGGGAACGACAAGGCTTCAATGACCGGGTTGAAAATCTGGAACGCGCTATGCAAAGTAGTGCCTCCTGCAGTCGATTGTTTGTAAATGGCACATTCCAACGGGTTGTCAAAATCGGCGCCATTTCCCGCACAATCGCGGTACAGGACGAATTTCACCTCGAACACGCTGTCACTGATACAGCGATAGGAAGACTGGAAACCAATAAGATGCATGGCAGGCATCCAGGTTGCACAGATCAAAAAAGCGAAAAGGGAGAACGATTTTTTCATAGATTTTTCAGATAAACAAATATGCAGGAAGGCTTGTAAGTATCGTAAAATTACTGTTCCTTTTGATTTTTTTCGTTTTTAACGCTGCCAAAAGCAACAGCCGATTAAGTCACTTTCAGAAGATTACAAACGCATGTGCAACTTACCTTTACCGTCGCTTACATCCTATCCCATCCATGCATCTTCATTATGATACCCTTGCAGTGATCGCCATTTACGTATTCACCTTGTTCACGGTGGTGCGGATTCTGCTCGATAACGGCAATTCACCCAAGGCTTTGAGTTATATGGTATTGGCAGTGATGCTGCCGGTAGCGGGCAGCATTGTCTATTTTGTGCTGGGCGTGAACTACCGCAAAAGGCGGATGTACAGCAAAAAACTCAAGGTGACCGGCCAGTTGCTGCAAAGCATCCGGCAGAAATCCGTCGCGGCGACGGAACAACTCATCGCACGCGACGCGCCACAATTGGGCGGCCATACCGAATTGGCCGAATTGCTCCTGAATGAAGCCAACGAACCGGCCTCGCTCAACCGCGTCACCCTCCTGAACAACGGTGAAGAGAAGTTCCCGGCCGTGCTGGCAGACCTGGAGGCGGCGCAGTATTTCATTCATATTGAATACTATATCTATGAAAATGACGGGATCGGCAACCAGATAAAAGATATGCTGATGCGCAAAGCGAAGCAAGGCGTGAAAGTGCGTTTTATCTACGACGATTTTGGCAGCAGGGGTTTGAAAGAAGACTTTTTGGGCCCATTGAAAGCGAGTGGCGTAGAAGTGTTTCCTTTTTACAAAGTGTACTGGCCTTTTTTTGCCAGCCGGCTCAATTATCGCAATCACCGCAAAATCATCGTGATCGACGGCCACACCGGGTACGTCGGCGGCATCAACGTGTCGGACCGCTACATCAACACGGTAGCGGGGAACGCGTTTTACTGGCGCGACGCCCACGTGCGTATCGAAGGCCCGGCGGTGTGGAGCCTGCAATACACCTTTCTCGCCGACTGGAATTTTTGCACCCGGCAGCGCGTCCATCCCGACGAACACCTCTTCCCGCCCACGTTGCAATCGCTGACCGGCGTGCGCGAATTGGTGCAAATCGTGGCAGGTGGCCCCGACTACCCCCGTTCGACCATCATGCTCAGTTTTTTCACGGCCATCGCAAATGCCAACGAGCGGGTTTTCCTGACTTCGCCCTATTTTATTCCCAATACGAGCATACTCGTTGCGCTGCGGAAGGCTGCATTGAGCGGAAAAGACGTGCGACTGCTCGTGCCGGGTGAGTCGGACGCGGGTTTTGCAAATGCCGCTTCCCGCGCTTTCTACCAGGAATTGCTCGATTGCGGGGTGAAAATTTATCGCTATCAAAAAGGGTTCATACACGCCAAGGCATTAGTCGTGGACGATTATCTGAGCATCGTGGGCACGGCGAACATGGACAACCGCAGTTTTGACTTGAATTTTGAAATCAATGCGGTCATTTATGGCAAAGAATTTTGCGGGCGACTCGCCGGGGTATTTTTGCAGGACATCACAGACAGCAAACTGATCACCCAGCATACGTGGCGGCGACGCGGCAAATGGCAGGTGCTGGGGGATAAAATTGCAAGGTTGTTTTCGCCGTTGCTGTGACCCCACCCTCGACCCCTCCCCCACAGGGAGTGGAGACGCGACACCCCTCGTAGAGTACTCTACGGCTCNNCTACGGCTCCCCTCCCTGTGGGGGAGGGGTCGGGGGTGGGGTTGACACAATGCCAGTCAAAAAACACTCCGCCCCACCCATTTCATTTTACATTTGCCCAAAAAACTTGCATGTCTGATTTTACCCGCCTCATTGCTTTCTTTTTCCTCTTGCCCGTCTTTGCGCACACCCAAACATTCACAGCAACCGGCGGCCCTATTCCCGACGACGGCTCTACCATCGTTTTCAATATCCCGGTGAGCGGTTTACCCGGCACAATCAACACGCAGAATTTCGGCCTCGAAAGCGTTTGCCTGAACGCCACGCACACCTGGGATTCCGACCTTTCCATCAGCCTGCGTTCGCCCGACGGCAAAGTGATCCCTTTGTTTTCGGGCATCGGCGGCGACCTGGACGGTTTTGTCAACACCTGCCTGAACAGCAATGCCGCAGCGTCGATCTATGAAGCGTCATACCCTTTCACCGGCACCTACCGGCCTTTTGGCGACATGGGCGCCCTGAACAACGGCCAAAATCCCAACGGCATCTGGCAGATGATTATTCTCGACACCTACGCTTTTGCCGATGCGGGCGAGTTGTACGACTGGAGCATCACATTCGGCGCCCAGCCCTGCACACCGTTCCCTTTTTCGTCGAGCGATTTGCCGATTGTAAAAATCAGCACCGGCGGCCAGCAGATCCCCAACGAGCCGAAGGTCGACGCGCTGATGGAGGTGATCGACAACGGTCCCGGCGAGCGCAATTACTTAGATCAGACCAACTTTGCCTTCGCCGGCCCGATCGGCATCGAATTGCACGGCAACAGCACGCAGGGGTTTCCCAAAAAATCGTTGCGCATCGAAACGCGCGATTCTACAGGCAAAGACTTCGACGTGTCGCTGCTGGGTCTGCCCGAATCGAGCGATTACGTCCTGAGCGCCAATTTTTCGGATAAAACCCTGATGCGCAATGCATTGGCCTACGACCTTTCCCGCCGCCTGGGACAATACGCCAGCCGTACGCGCTTCTGCGAAGTGTTTGTGGACAATACTTATCAAGGCATTTACATTTTGACCGAAAAAATAAAACGTGGCAAAAACCACGTGGATATTCCCAAACTGACCGAAACCGACACGACCGGCGTGGCGCTCACCGGCGGTTACATCGTAAAAATTGACTGGAACAGTTCGCCTGGCTGGACGTCGCCGTTTTCGCAGCCCAACAGCCCCAATATTTATACCTATTTCCAGCACGAATCCCCCAAATGGAATGAAATGCACCCGGCCCAAACCGATTATATCCGCAACTATGTGGACAGTTTCGAAGTGGCGCTGGCGGGCGCCGGTTTTCAGGACACCTCGACCGGCTGGCGGCATTTTGCCGATGAAAAATCGTTCATCGACTTTCTTTTTGTCAATGAAATGAGCCGCAACGTGGACGGTTACCGCCTCAGCACGTATTTTCACAAACAACGCGCCGACAAAGGCGGCAAGATCAACATGGGCCCTGCCTGGGACTTCGACCTGGCCTGGTACAATGCGGATTACTGCGAAAACTGGCAGACCTCGGGCTGGGCGTTCGACATCAACTACGTTTGCCCCGATGCGGGTGTGCCGTTTTGGTGGGAGCGCCTGATGCAGGACACCTTGTACACTCAAAATCTCGCTTGTCGCTGGAAATCGATGCGGGCTTCCACGCTGCGCACCGACAGCATTTTTGCGGCGATCGATTCGATGGCGGCAGTGGTGGAAGAAGCCCAGGTACGCAATTTTGACTACTGGCCCATCCTCGGCGTGTACGTGTGGCCGAATCCCGGCCCGTTACCGGATACCTACGCCGGGGAGGTACAAAAAATGAAGAACTGGCTTGCAGCGCGGCTCGACTGGCTGGATTTTGCGATCGGTGAATCCCTGCCGACCCTGAACGCGGGTTTCACCGCAACCCCAACTTCGGCCCTCGACTGGCAATTTGCCCCCACGGTCAGCGGCGGCGGATATACCTACACCTGGGACTTCGACGACGGCACAACTTCTACTGAAACGAGTCCGGAGCACCAGTTTGCAGGCACCGGCACCTACAACGTACAACTCACCGTATCCACCGCTTTCGGGTGCAGCAGCACGAGCCAACAGATCATCCACATTGTCAATACCGGCGCTCAGGAAGCAACAGCCGGCGCATTACGCGTTTTCCCGAATCCGGCAGGTGAACGCCTGACTTTGACGTTGCCGGAACAATTTTCAGGAAAATTCACGGTCCGGCTCGTCGATGCGCTGGGTGAAACGGTACAGGAAAACCTTTTTACGACCGGTGAAAAGCAGGTCATGCTGAATATCCGCAACTTGTCGTCGGGCGTGTACAACCTAACTGTCCAAGGCTCAGAAGAGCAGTTGACGGCGCGGGTAGTAGTGCAACATTAAAAAAAACGGAAACCGGAAGACGATGAAAAACAAGCACCTCATTTTGCTTTTTCTCGCCACCGTTGCGGTCGGGTTGCTGGCGCGGCGTGTGCCGTGGTTCAAGGCCAACATTTTTCAAACCAATCTGATCGAATTGGACACCGCGCAGGTGACCCAAATTTCCGTTTTCCGGCCGGGTCAGCCGGAATTGCTGTTCGAACGGACGGAATCGGGTTGGGTAGCGGCGCAGGAACTGCGGACGGTGCGTGTTTTGCCGGAACACATTTCACCCGTTTTGGAGACGCTCACTGCGGTGCGTTCGCTGCGTATTGTAAAAACCACGCAGCCGGACACCCTCGGGTTTACAGAAAATAACCGCCTTCGGGTGCAGGTTTTCCGGGACAAGGATTTGCTCGAACAGTTTGAAATCGGCTACGAAACGCTCGAAAACGGGCAACCCGCTACGTACGTCCATCTCAGCCGGCACGAGGGTTTTTACTTAGTGCAGAAGCATTTGCGGGGTGTTTTTTCAAAAAACCTCGATGACTTTCGGGAGAAAGGTGTGTGCAATTTTGACCCGGCGTCGGTGAACAAGATCGTCGTGGAATGGCGTGCCGCCGGATTGAAAGTGCAATATCCCATTTTGAAAAACGACTCGACTGCGCAGTGGAATCTCCCCGGCCAGGACCTTCCGGAAATTGCAAACGACACCGTTCTGGCCTGGCTTCAATTGTTCGGCAACCTCGACGGCAGCCCTTTTGCCGACAACTTCGACGAAAGCCGTGCAAGAGAAACGCTGCTTCGACAGATGACGCTTTACCTGACTTCGTCCGATTCGCTGGTTGTTCAGGTATTTTACGTGAAGCCGCCGGATATTCCGGAAGAACTATCCTACTCAAAGGCCAAAGGTTTGCCCTTGTACGTGCTGCATTCATCCCAAAATCCAAATAATTTTTTTGCGCCGGCAGATACCCTGTTGCTGCGGCAGATTTGTTTCGGGTTGATGCCAGTTGAGAATAAAATGCCTTCGAATGAGTGAGAAACTGTTTTAAAAACCTGAATAGGTGTGGCATGACCGCTTTAAGTTTGTTTCATAAACAATGATCTCAAAGCGGTCATGCCACACCTACGCGAGATGACTAAAATCGCCGGTACAATAAGACATTATGAAAATCACTACCACCACCCTGGCCAACTGGGCCAACTACCCCGTCGCCGAAGCTGAAATTGCGTCGCCGGAAAACATTGAAGAGGCCCGCGATTATCTCCGCGCTCACGACCGTCTGATCGCACGCGGCAACGGCAAGTGTTACGGCGACGCGGCGCTGAGTCCGCACGTGCTTTCCACGCTCGCCTTCAACCGGGTCATACATTTCGACCGTGAAAAAGGCATCATCGAATGCGAAGCCGGGGTGCTGCTCACCGATATCCTGAATCTCATCGTACCGGCGGGCTGGTTCTTCCATGTCACTCCCGGCATCAAGTCCATTACCGTCGGCGGCGCCATCGCCAGCGACGTGCACGGCAAAAACCACCCGTCCAAAGGTTGTTTTTCCAACTGGCTGATTTCCTTTGAGTTGATGACGGCAAACGGGCAAACACTTACCTGTTCGCGCACGGAAAACACCGGCCTCTTCTGGCAAACCTGCGGCGGCATGGGCTGGACTGGTATTGTCCTTTCAGCCAAATTCCACCTGATGAAAATCGAATCGCTGCAGATACGCCAGGCTTCGGTGCGCGCTGCCAACCTGGAGGGTTTGTTCCGGGCTTTCGACGACAACCGTCACTGGACCTACGCTGCCGGCTGGCTCGACGGCACGGCTTCGGGCAGGGCGGCGGGGCGCGGGGTGGTGTTTTTGGCGGAGCACGACCCCACCCCCGGCCCCTCCCCCACAGGGAGGGGTGACGTAGAGAACACCGCAGAGCGTTCCGTGGTATTGGTCGCGGAACACTCTACGTCCCCCCTCCCTGTGGGGGAGGGGCCGGGGGTGGGGTTGCCCACCAAAAAGCCTCGAAACGTCCCCTTTTTCGCACCATCCTGGATTCTGAATCCCTTGTCCATCCGGATGCACAACCAGATCATATTTTCAAAAGCAAAGCCGGGAGAGCGCCTCGTCGACCTCGATACCTATTTCTATCCGCTCGACCGGGTGCAAAACTGGAACCGGCTCTACGGTCGCCGCGGCTTTATCCAGTACCAGTTTTGCCTGCCCGAGGAAAACAGTTTCGACGGCATCCGGCAGATCATGGAGGCTATTCGCCACAGCCCGGAAACGCCTTTCCTGACCGTGCTGAAACGCCACGGCGAGCGCCCGGCAGAGGCCGTGCACTCCTTCCCGATCCGCGGATACTCGCTGGCACTGGATTTTCCCCGCACCCGCACCATTTTTGATCTGGTCAACACATTGGACGAACTCGTGTGGGGTTTCGGCGGGAAAATTTACCTGACCAAAGACGCCTGCTCTGCCGCGCGCATGGGCCGGGTGGATCCGGCGGTGTTTGGCGAGGAGAAGTTTTATTCGTTGTTGAAGGGAAGGTTGCTCGGGAAAAAGGCCCCCTAAAAATGAGTCATCCCGGATTTTTTAACCCACGATTTTAATCGTGGGAATGCCACAAAGCGCAGGATTTTAAACCGTTTTAACGGTTTAAAAAGGTTTAGCCAGGCATTTGAAAACGGTTAAAACCGTTGGTTTGCCCGCCCGTCCTGTTTTCCCACGATTAAAATCGTGGGTTGAAACGAAATTTCTCCGCTTTTTGCAAAAATTCGGGATGACTCAAGTTATAACCACCTCCTCTTCTTCCTTTTTCTTCCGCCACTGCTGCATCAAATAATTGACGCTCACCATCACGATCAGACCGATGAGGTAGGAGGCGATGAACATCAGCCATTCGTAGTCGCCTTTGCTGACGGCTTCTCTTTTTGCGGCCAGGCCCCATAGATTGACCAAACCTTTTTTCACAAAAAATTGGGAGACTAAGGTGGAGGCCGTCAGTCCGGCCAGGTAACCCACCGCGAGGTTAGTGACTTCGCCGGCTACGAAATGCAGATATTTTGACATGGTATTGCTTTTTGAATGTGTCGCCCTCGGATGCGCTGCAAATAAACTCCAATTTTTGTTCTGCACCGGGCATTCCATCCGCTCTTTTTTTGCCGGCGTGTTTTTTTCTAAAATATCCTCTTATGGTTTGTTTTGTTTAAGTTAAATTTCATTAAATTTCAAAAACATTAAACACTTTCAAAACCGCGCTGTTGTTTTGAACATTGGGGTTTTGCATAAAAACGGCATGCCAAATACCGGTCCAACGTCCTTTCACTTTCACTCTTTTAACCATACTTAATGTCTGACCTCTTGCTGAACGGCCACATCGAAGGCCTTGCCGACACGGATGACCTGGGTGATTTTCATATATCGACTGCCGCTGACACGCCGATGAACGAACGCGCTTTCGATCTGATGGATGCCGAAAAAATCGAACGTATTTCCGAACATTTTGCTGAAATTATGCTGCTGCTCGGCCTCGATCTGCGCGACGACAGTCTGCGCGGCACACCCCGCCGGGTAGCCAAAATGTATGTGAACGAGATATTCCGCGGCCTCAATCCAGCCAACAAACCCGCCGTCACCACTTTTGAAAATAAATACCAGTACCGCCGGCTCGTCGTGGAGCGCAACATACCCTTGCAAAGCACCTGTGAACACCATTTCCAGCCGATTTTCGGTGTGGCGCATGTTGCCTATATTCCCAATGGCCGGGTGGTGGGGCTTTCCAAACTGAACCGCATCGTCGACTTTTTTGCCCGCCGCCCGCAGGTGCAGGAGCGCCTCACGATGCAAATCGCCGAAGAATTGAAAAAAGTGCTGAAAACGAACGATGTAGCGGTCTATATAGACGCCCGTCATTTATGTGTGCAAGCCCGCGGAGTAGAACACCACGGCGCGAGCACAATCACGGCCGAGTATTCCGGGAAATTCCTGAACGATACGACGAAGCAGGAGTTTCTACAGGCCGTGTATTCCAGGGTACCTGAATAATTCAGCCTGTACAGGGGCAAAACAATTCAAACACTATACCGCCCGGATCGCCCGTTGAGCGACCGGGCATTTTTTTGCCTGAATCTGATCTTTTTACGCCAATTCCCGGGTCGGCACGGACGAAATCCGGCGGGAAATAAGTATCCGGGGTGGAAATAAGACGATGATTTTTTTGAAAAAATCCATTTATCCGGCCCTTGTCTTTCACTTTTTTTAAAATCATTCCAACACCGATTCAACGATTATGTCTGAATGAACCTTCCAACTCATCACTGCAACAAAATCAAAAACGGCAGAAATTTCTATTTTTGCCCCGCATCGCTGCGATAAACCAAATTATGTCCCTTCCGCTCAAGATATTCATCTGCTACGCCCGCGAGGATCATCAACCCCTCGAAATGCTGCGCAAAAAACTCGCCCCGCTCCTGCACAGTGAACGTGTGCAGGTCTGGTACGACAAGGAAATCACCGGAGGAAAAGAATGGGACCACGAGATCCGCTTCAACCTCAAGTCCGCCGACATCGTCCTGTTGCTCATCTCCGACAATTTTTTCGAGTCCGAATATATCAAAAGTGTCGAACTGCGCGAGTCGCTCGACGGCCATGAAAGACAAGAAAACATTGTCGTGCCCGTCATTTTGCGCAAATGTTTTTGGCACAAACACCCCGAAATTTCCCGCCTGCAAGCCTTTCCGGAGGAAGGCAAACCCGTTTTTGACAAAAAGCACTGGGACGATCCCGACGACGCTTTATACAATGTAGTGGAAGGTATCATCCAGATCCTCGACGACCCCGACACAGAAGCCCGGCGCGAACGGAAAGCAACCCGTCTTGCAACACAAAAAAAAGAAGCGGAAGTAGCCGTTGCCCACGCCGAAACGGAACGCAAAAAACAGGAAGCCGCCGCCGCTGAAAAACGCCGCCGCGAAGCAGAAGCCGCCCGTCAAAAAGACCTCCCAGTTATGGTGCGCGTCGAGGGCGGTACCTTTCAAATGGGCGACAAGCACGGCGATCTTTGGGAAGGTTGCCGGCCTGTACATACCGTCAATCTCTCCGATTTTGAAATCGGCAAATACCCAGTGACCCAAAAAGAATGGACTGCCATCATGGGCAACAACCCATCTCGTTTCAAAGGGGATGATTTGCCGGTCGAAAATGTCAGTTGGGACGACTGTCAGGAGTTTTTAAAGAAATTAGACGAAAAAACCGGTAAAAAATACCGCCTGCCCACCGAAGCCGAGTGGGAGTTTGCAGCGCGGGGTGGAGGTTCTTCCAGAATGACAAAATACGCCGGCAGCAATGATTTGAAAGAAGTCGGCTGGTTTTCAGAAAATTCCGGCTCGAAAACCCACCCGGTCGGCCAGAAAAAAGCCAATGAACTGGGCCTCCACGACATGAGCGGCAACGTGTGGGAATGGTGCAACGATTGGTACGGTGATTATTCCGCCTCTGCTCAGACCAACCCAACCGGCGCTGCTTCCGGCTCGTACCGCGTGAGTCGCGGCGGCTCCTGGTTCGGCGACGCGCTGTATTGCCGCGTCCCGTACCGCAGCAGCCGCACGCCGGGGTTTCGGAGCAGCGATCTCGGCTTCCGCCTCGCTTCGTCCCCGCAGTGAGGTGGTTTGCACATCGCGGCTATCTATTGAGTATAGATTTCGTTATTACATAAATCAAACCGCCCGGCCCACGCGATCCATACGCGCAAACCGGGCGGTTCATTTTCTCTAATCTGTTGCAAATAAATCAATTCGACCGCACCGCACTCCGGTACCTCTTATTCACCTCCTCCCAATTCACCACATTCCACCACGCGGCGACGTAGTCGGGGCGGCGGTTCTGGTAGTGGAGGTAGTAGGCGTGCTCCCACACATCGAGACCGAGGATGGGTTGGCCTTTTTTGTCGGCCAGGTCCATCAGCGGGTTGTCTTGGTTGGGCGTGCTGGTGATGAACAGGTTGTCGTCGCCGTCCACGCAGAGCCAGGCCCAGCCGGAGCCGAAGCGGGTAGCGGCGGCTTGTGCGAATTGTTTCTTGAACTCGTCGAAGGAGCCGAAATTCTTGGTGATTTTGGAAGCCACATCGCCGGTGGGTTCGCCGCCGCCCGAGGGCGACATGATTTCCCAGAAAAAGGTGTGGTTCCAGTGGCCGCCACCGTTGTTGCGCACGGCTACGGGCAGTTGGGAGATGTTGGCCAGCAGGTCTTCGAGGCTTTTGCCTTCGTGCACGGTGCCTTGCAGGGCAGCGTTCAGGTTGTTGACGTAGGCGGCGTGGTGTTTGTCGTGGTGGATTTCCATCGTGCGGGCATCCACGTGGGGTTCGAGGGAATTAAAAGCGTAGGGGAGATCGGGCAGCGTAAAAGCCATAAGAATTGGTTATGAGTTGTAAGTTATGAGTTGTTGGTTTCTGGTTGGTGGTGGGGTGGGGTAGGAATTGCTTAAACAGCGGCGGAAGTAAGATGTTCGATGCGGCGCTGCGAATATCTGTTTTTTTAGCGCAGTTTTTTACCCTGAATGTTGCGGTCTGAAAGCCGTTTACAATTTCACTATCCGCACCGGCCACAGCCGGTCTCCTGCACTGACATGGAGTACATATAGCCCTCCCGGTAACATCGCCAGGTCGACCTGCCCTGCTCCGCCGGCATCGGCGGGGAAGTGTTGTATCCTCATTAATTGCCCCGTACTATTGCAGATATGTACCCGAACGGGCGTCGCCGGTACATCCGGCCACTCCAGCCGGACCATGTTGGTCGCAGGGTTGGGAAATACCCGTATCTGTAGTGTTTCATCCATTGCTGTAATCCCTGAAACCGGGTTGGCTTCTATCGCCCCGACGGAAGGCGGCGTAGCAAACGATTGACCCAAAAAGTCGGAATTCAATAAAGGTACCACGATGCCGGCGCCGGCGGCCGGGCTGTTGGCCGGGATAGAAAAATCATCGTTGTCCGGGTCGGCAAACAGCGGATCGGCATTGAGAATAGTGTTTGCCTCTGCGACGGGAAGGTTGGGGCCCGACCAGTTTGTGTTGCTTGCGTTGAACCAGAGATTGTTGGAAAAAAAGAAAGTCTCCGGCGCTGTATTCGGGCCGACATTCACTTCCGAATTCAGGTCGGCGCTGAGCCAGACGATGTTATTGATAAAAGAATTGTCGCCGCACTCGAGAAAGCGGTCGGGGTCGACGGTTTCCTGCAGGATACGGATCACCCAATTCTCCGGCTGATAGAAGGTATTGTTTGCAACCACAACTTCCACTGCGCCGACGTATGCGACGGGCGCCCACGAACCGACGAAAATATTGGCGTACACCTGCAAATTGGCCGCTTCGAAGTGTGCCGTGTCGGGCCGGAAAAATTGCAACCCGGTGCTGCCGCCGAGGTTGAGCGTGCGCTGGCCGCCGTCGCGAAAAAAATTAGCTTCGATGCGCACCCACTGACTGCCGCCCTTACACTGGATGGAATTGGAACCGAGGTTTTCAAAATAATTGTCTTCGATCAGACCGCGGTGACAGCCCACCATATCTATCCCGCTTCCGCCTGCCGCACCGTTTTGAAACGTACAGTTCCGCACTTCAAAATCGTCTAAGCCGGAAAGTTTCAACAAGTCGTTGTTGCCCGAGACCGACATATCGCGAAAAGTACAGCCCTCAAAAACCAGATGATGGGCAGGCGTATCATAAGACCCGCCGTCGTCCACATTGACGCCGTTGCCCGTCTGGTGCTGAAAAATGAGCCCCCGGATGTGCAAATAAGCCGGGTCGGTCAGTTGAATGGCATTGTTGCCGCCTTCGAAAACGACCGTTTCGCCGGGTGCGTTTCGGATCGTAATCCATTGATTGGCATTGCCTTTCAGGCTGGCAAAATACAAACCGCCGGGGTACGAGCCGGCATGGATCTGGATGGTATCGCCGGGCGCCACGGCATTGACGGCAGCGGTGAGGGTGGGATAAGGGTGACCTGCGCCAACATGCAACGTGGCGGCGCCGGCCCGGGTAAAATGGAATAGCAAAACGAGTAACAGAGGAAGTCGTATATACATTTTTTAAAAGTGCTTGTTGCAATTTAAACTTTTGAACTGGCAGGGAGTCGAAAAGTCCGTTTGATCAGACACGCATCCCCAACGCCGGTATAAGTTCACCATTTCTAACTAAAATCATGAAAACTCAAAAATTTCACGGCTTGTTGCTTTTCCTCACTGCATTTTTGCTCTCCGCCCCGCTTTTCGCGCAGGACGAAACGACGACAACAACGGACAGCACCGGGTTGCCGGGCGACAATTTCAGCCTCGAAGCGGCGATCGAACTTTTCAAAAAAGCCGAATCGCCCGAAGATTTTGAAAAACTCCTGAACAAAGAGGACAGCAAGATAAACAACCTCGACCTGAATGAAGACGGCGAAACCGACTACATCCGGGTGGTCGACAACATGGAAAACGACGCGCACGCGATCGTGTTACAGGTGGCTGTCAGCGAAAAAGAATCACAGGACATCGCCGTGATCGAAATCGAAAAGCAAGGCGATGAAAACGCCGTGCTCCAGATCGTCGGCGACAAAGATATTTACGGCGAAAAAACCATCGTGGAGCCTTTCGAAGAAGAGGAAGTCAAATCAGACAAAAACAAAGGGCCCTATCCATCGATGGGGCCGGTCAGGATAGTTGTAAATGTCTGGCTCTGGCCCAGTGTCCGGTTTATGTACCGGCCGGGTTATACCGTCTGGGTGTCGCCCTACCGGTGGCGGTACTACCCGCCCTGGTACAGGCCCTGGCATCCGTATCCATATCATCGCTACCATGCATACATCGTACCGCATCGCGCGCACTGCCATGTCGTCACCACACACCGGGTAGTACGGGCACACACGATGTACATACCCCGCAGGACCAGTTCTACCGTGGTGCACACTCGCACCACCACCACCGTCGCCGCGCGTGGAAAAAACGGCGGAACAACGGTGGCGAAAAAAACCACCACCACCAGTACTGTAAAAGGGAAAAACGGTCGCGTCAAACAACAACAAACCGTCAGTAATACAGTGGCGAAGCAAGGCCCGAATGGCAAAGCAGGCGCGAAAAAGACGACCACCACTAAAACAACAAAGAAAAAAGGAAGGAACTGATATCCAGGCACATCAAGTGTCGCCTCAAATATTTAATGCCGAAAGGCGAATACATGAAATACGAAATACGATGTAAAGCGCTGCTCCCGGGTTGAGTGGGTACACGCGGAAAACATCGTATCTCGTATTTCATGTATTCGCCTTTCGGCATTCATACAAGGGCGTCGCAAGCGTTACCTATCCGTCTTTTTCCTCCGTCTTCGCGGCCCGCACCGACGACCACAATGCGTTTTCCGACGACATGATCTGTTCAGCGCGTTCCACGAACAGTTTGAAAATCTTGTTTTCATCTGCGTCGTCGTATAGGCCGATCCGGTTGAAATACAGGAATTTTTCGCGCACCAGCGTCTCGGCGGAAGCCCGGTAAATACGCCAGTTTTCGCGGTATTTTTTCAGGGCCATGACGCCCCCGACGATCGCCACACCGGCGCCCATCGCGCCGCCTAAATATTTCATCCACTCCAATCCCGGATGGTCTGAATAGCCCACGCATAAAGGGATCAGGGCACTGCAAATGATGACGAACGATTGACTCAGGTAAAACGATTTTTTGTTGCGGGCACTTTTCCTTTCGTACCAGCCGATCTGGTCGTCGAGCCGCAGGGTGATGTACTCTTCCGGGGTCATTTTGGTTTTCGACTTCGTTTCCATTTTTAGAAAGTTATTGCAGACGTTGGATTGTTGGACGCTGTCTCCTTATCAACCTTATGAGACACCATCACTTCGAATATGTTTCAAAAAACTCTTTGCGTGCCAACCGGTACACTTCAGAAAAATCCGTCGGCCCGCCCATAAAATCACCTGCCTTGACGACCATATCTTCGCCCCAATCAGTTTTGAATTTGAATTCGCGGGGCAACCCCAGCATTTTCAGTTTTTCATCCGTGAGTTCGAATGCCACGATTTTGCCAAGAGAGCGATATTCCGAGAAGCCTTTGCGTGCAACCGAACTGATCCGCTTGTACTTTTTGAAAAATTCATTCCTGGATACCACATACTGCTCGCCTGCCTCGGTCTGATTTTGAACGATAAAGTCGCCCGGTTCGGCTTTGTTGACGGTTTCGAGGCCATCGCCGGTAATGGTTTCAACCCGTTCGCCACCTTGTGCTTCCTTGGCTAAAATGTTGATTTTCTTTTGATATATCGCGCCTTCCGACTCCAATACCGGGCGGAGTTTTGTTAAAATCTCTTGTTGGGAAAAAGCAGTTTTCTCAGCCAAAATTCTTTAATTTTTGTCAAATGTAGCACGAACTTCCCGATGTGTGCAAATCGCGTTTTAGGTTTGCGGCTTGCCTCCTTTTTCACAAAGCGATATTTGCTTTTTAAACGATTCACAATGAAATATTTAGGCAAAAAGGCCGCCTTTCTGGTCGTACTACTTTTTGCACTGACCGACTGCCGCTCGCAAATCGTTCCATTCCCGTACGTCATCGGGAAGGATGCTACAGGCGACAGCGCCATGGTGGTGACAGCGCACCCGCTGGCGACCAAAACCGGTATGGAGGTGTTGCGCAAAGGCGGCAATGCGGTGGATGCAGCGATCGCCGTTCATTTTGCATTGGCGGTGGTGTATCCGCAGGCAGGTAATATCGGCGGCGGCGGGTTTATGATTTTTCGCGGCAAAGAGGGTAAAACAGATGCATTGGACTACCGGGAAAAAGCGCCGGCAGCCGCTTCGGAAACCATGTACCTCGATTCGGCCGGCAATGTTTTGCCGAACAAAAGCCGCATCGGCGGGCTTGCCTGCGGGGTGCCCGGCAGTGTGGACGGCATGTGGAAAGCCCATAAAAAATACAGCCGCCTGACCTGGGGCGAACTCGTGACGCCTGCGATCGAATTGGCGGAAAAGGGTTATCAGATCACGGAACAGGAAGCGCAGAACCTGAACGAAGAGCGATTCGCATTTGTCCGGCACAGCAGCATCCAGCCTGCTTTCGTTAAAATGGAGCCCTGGCAGGCGGGCGATTGGCTGATCCAGAAAGAACTCGCCCAAACGCTGGGGCGAATTGCCGGGTATGGCCGCGACGGATTTTACACGGGCGGCACGGCGACGCTCATCATCGATGAAGTCCGTAAGCAAGGTGGTATCATGACCCATCAGGATTTGCAGAACTATCAAAGCGTTTGGCGCACGGCGCTGGAATTCGACTACAAAGACCTGCACATCATTACCATGCCGCCGCCCAGCAGCGGCGGTATTATTCTGCGTCAGTTGCTCGCCATGACCGGTGATTATCCGCTCAAAGATCATGGCTTCCATTCGGCTGCTGCCGTACACCTGATGGCCGAGGCCGAGCGCCGCGCATTCGCCGACCGTGCCATGCATCTGGGCGATCCGGATTTCTGGAAGGTGCCGGTAAAAACCCTGACCGACGCGGCCTATATCAAGTCGCGAATGACTGATTTTCAGCCGGATAAGGCTACAAAAAGTGCAGCGGTGGCTGCCGGGCAGATCAAGGAAAGCGAAGAGACGACCCACTTCTCCATCGTGGATGCGATGGGAAATGCCGTTTCCGTGACCACCACGCTCAACGACAGTTACGGCAGTCGCGTCGTGGTGAGCGGCGCTGGTTTTATCCTGAACAATGAAATGGACGATTTCAGCGCCAAACCCGGCGCGCCCAACCTCTACGGCGCCATCGGCGGCAAAGCCAATGCCGTGGCAGCCGGCAAACGCCCGCTCAGCAGCATGACACCCGTCATCGTCACCAAAGGCGGCAAAACATGGCTGGTCGCAGGCACACCGGGCGGCACCACCATACCCACCAGTGTGTTTCAGGTGATTGTAAACGTAGCCGAATTCGGTCTGCCGTTACAGGAGGCCGTACAATCCAAACGTTTTCACCACCAATGGTCGCCCGACAAAATTTTCATCGAGGAAGGCGCCCTGACGGAAGAAGTGATCCAAAAATTGACGGCCATGGGCCATATCGTGGAAGTCCGCGATCCGATCGGCAGGGTAGAGGCGATCCTGCGTTTGCCCAACGGCCTCTGGCAAGGCGTAGCCGACGAGCGGGGCGATGATGCGGCGGAAGGGTTTTGAAGGGTTTCAAGGTTGATAGGTTTCATGGATTTAGTTTGAATCTTTATTTTTTATACTGCCGAGCGTAGGCTATTCATGCTAAGAAGGGGGTGTCATGCAGAGCGCAGCGAAGAATCTGAGGCCGAAGGCCGAAGTAAGAAGTATTTTTCGGCCTTCGGCCTCAGATGCTTCACCTTCGGTTCTGCATGACACGTTGGCTTGGTATGCGTAGCAGACGCTCGGCAGTAACCAAAATCTGTCGAATGGGAAATTTATACGCCGGGTTGTTGCTGTTTTTGGCACAAGTATACCTCACATTTAAAGGGGTGAAACATTTCAGTGCAGACTGGAATCCGCTTGTGTTGTTTGCGGTGTCGTTTGCCGTAGGATACCTCTGGTTACGAATCCTGTTGAAGGGAAAACCGGCAGCAACGCAGACCAGCGCATCCGAATCCGGTTGGCGCAGAAAAGCCGGCGGTGTTTTGGCCGGTATGCTCAGCATGGTGTTGTGTTATGAAGAGTTGCGCAAACTTTTTGTCCGGTTTAGTCCGCCGTCCAAATTCTCCGACGTGTTGCCGCAGTTGGAAACGCTCTATACGCGATTCACACAGGGGGTGTTTCCCTATCAGCCGGTAGATGTGGGTACTCATGTGGCCTATCCGGTTTATTTGCCCCTGCATTGGCTCCCCATCGGGATTTCAGATGTCCTGAACATGGATACCCGTTGGTCCGGGTACATCTTGCTGGTCGTTGCAGCGGGCATTTACGGGTATTTTGTTTTCCGGCAGCCCAAGCCATTGGCGACTCAGATTGTTGCGACGCTGCTCCCTTCGATTGCTTTATGGGGATATATTCTGTGGGGTAAGGAGGATATTCCGGTGAGTTATGAACTGGTGATTGCAGCCTATTACTTAGTATTGGCGGCGGGCTTGCGCGGTCACAGCACCTGGTGGGTCACTACAGGTCTGATCTTGTGCCTGTTGTCGCGTTATACTTTAGTTTTTTGGGTGCCCCTGTTTGCCATTTTATTTTGGCAAAATGAAATCCTGCGACGCAACGCTGCACTTTGGCTGAGTGTGGCGGCGAGTGTATCGGCAATATACGTCGTTCCGTTTTTGCTGAAAGACCCGGGCGTTTTTTTACAGGGCATTGCCTATCACAACGATGCCGCCATCGCAGAATGGAAGGGGTACGGCGATCCGCCGGTATCGTGGACGTTGGAATTGGGTATTCATTTTGCCCGGCACATCCGATACCTGACCGGTGGCGATGCGGAGCATCAGGTTTTTGTCGCACGGGCGGTGCAGGCCGTTGCCATGTTGTCGCTCTTGTTCGCCGGTTTGTGGGGCTATCGCCGCCGGCGCGACCGCATCCATTATTATGATTTCAGCCTGCTGATGCTTTATTTTTTTATATTGTTCTTCTATAATTTCGGCCCGCTGACTTACCGGTATTATCTCATTGTGCCGCTTTTGTTGTCGGCGGTGATTTGCGGGCGGATTGTAACCGCTACATCAACCACTTCTTAGCATACAACAACCACGCGAACGACCCGATCCAACCCAGTAAAATGATTTGCAGAAAGGTGTCGCGCAGCAAGGCCCGCGTCGGCGACTCGGTTTTGTTGTACACCATTGTCAGTTGCAGGTAGCGCAGAATGCCGATGATAACGAAGAAGGCGGTGAAGTAAATTTTCTCCGAACCGATGCGTCCGGTCACTTCGGGCGAAAAGCAGTACATCAGATACGCAACGATGGCAACGGTGGAGCAGACGACCATGCTGACATCGAGAAAAGGCAGGTTGTAACCTTCCAGAGCCTTGCGAAAGGCGTGCCCCTTGGTCTCCACGAGGTATTCGCCGCGGCGTTTCGCCAGACCGAGGATGAGAGCCAGCAAGAACGTCAATACGATGAGCCACTGCGACACCTCCACACCCGTGACCGCACCGCCTGCAAATACCCGCAAGAGAAAGCCCAGCCCGATCAACGAGATGTCGATGATGGCGATGTGTTTCAATGAAAAGGAATAAAACACATTCACGACGAAATACAAAAGGCTGAAGATCAGCATTTCCCGGCTCAGCCAGGCTGCGAGGGCGGTGCCGCAAAAGAGCAGGGCCGTCAGAATGATAATTCCTTGCCGGGTGCTGATTGCTCTGCTGGCGATGGGCCGGCGGCGTTTGTCGGGGTGGTTGCGGTCCTGCGGCGCATCCACCAGGTCGTTGAGGACGTAGACGGCGGAAGCGATCAGGCAAAACGCTACGAATCCGAGCGTGGCATTGCGCAAAACAAGCGGATCGCTCAGCCGTGCGGCAAAAAAAGCCGGAATGAACAGGAACAGGTTTTTAACCCAATGTTCCGGGCGGATCAGCGTCAGGAGTTGACGGGGAGACATGGGGCAAAGGTAGTGAAGGATATTAAGAGTAATTAAGGGTCATTAAAAGTCATTCGACATACACACAGAATGACTTTTAATGACCCTTAATTACTCTTAATGACCCTCTCAATCCCCCTTCACCACAAACGCCTGCGGGAACGCGCCTTCGACGCGCAAGGCTACCGCCACATCGTTGGCGGTTTTGGCATCCTTAAAATCGCCCAGCAGTACACGAACGATGCCTTGTTCGGGCAGCGGTTCGGCGATGATTTTTCCGAAAGCGCGTGCGGCGCCGTAGCGCGGGGCTTGTGCGTTGTAATCGGGTTGTATTTCTAAGTGAACGCGATAAACGGAACCTTGCGGGACGGCAACGGCAGGTGCAAGGTCGGCCAGGTCGAAAGCGGCGCCGCTCGTGTCTTTGGCAGATAGCCGGCCTGTCCGGTCAAGCAGTACGACCAATTCATTTTCGTTTCCATCGGCGGGTAACGAAGTGGTTGCGTATCCTTCTTTCGTCACTTCCACCCGGTATTGGTGCTGCGGCAGAATAGAAAACCGGAATGAACCGTTGGAAGAAGGGCGCACTTCCAGCAAACGGGATTCGGCATTGGCTTCCAGTTCATACAGCGCGACCATGCAATCGGAAATTGGTTGGTTGGTGCTGCTTTCCAACACGTTGCCGGTCAGGGCGACGGGTAGTTCTTTTGGAAAAAACTCAAAAATATCTTCATCGCGGGTGCTGGTTTTGGAGCCGAAATTGCGGTTGGAAACCAGGAAGCCGCCGCCGCTCTTTTTCATGGTAAAGAAAAAATCATCCGCGGGAGAATTCACCGGCAGGCCCGCATTTTCGGGCTTCGACCATTTGCCGCCGGAGCGCACACTTTTGAAAATATCCAGTCCGCCGAGCGAAACCTGGCTGTTGCTGCTGAACCACAACGTTTGCGAAACAGCGTCGAAAAACGGCGTCACCTCGTCGCCGGCGGTGTTAACTGAGTTGCCGAGGTTTTGCGGAAAGGAAAAATCAAGGTCGTCCGAATCGAGCGGGCGCTCGCAGACGTACAAGTCCAGTCCGCCAAAACCGCCTTCGCGGTCGCTGGCGAAAAACAGCAATTCGCGTCCCCTGTCTTCCGTCACAAAAGGGTGTGTGGCGGTATGATCGGGGAGGTTGATATAATCGCGCAGCCGTTCGGGTTCGCTCCACGAACCATCGCTGTTGCGGCGCAAGAGAAAGAGGTCGCAGCGGGTACGCAGGCCGTTGCCGCCGCGTTCGTCGGCGGAAGGTTGGTTGCATTGGGTGCAATAGAACCGTTGGCCGTCGGGCGAAAAAGCGCCGTTTCCAAAGCGGGTCGTTACGGATGCGGGCAGCCCGGCAGCAGGAATAGGTGTTTGCCAGGCGCCGGTTTTGCGCTGGGCGCGCATGAACCGGACCTGCCCTGACAGGAGCGTGGAATAGTACAATAAATTGTCGGAAAAAGCCACGGGCGCGAATTCGTTTTCACTGCTGTTTACGCCCGGCGGCAGGATTTTTACTTCGGCAGGCAATACGGACGATGCCTGTTGTTGCGCTACTTCCAAAGCCATTTCGCAACCTTTGACCTCGTTGGTCACCACACCCACGATCTGGGCTTTGCGTGCGCCTTTGTAACGGCGCGCAAACTCCTTGAATGCCTCGATGGATTCCGGATAGCGACCGCTTTGTTTGAGTGCGCGGGCGTATCGCAGGCCGGCCAGTTCGTAGCGTTCGTATTCCTGTTTCACCTGGGCGTAACAACCGGCCGCTTTTTGATAGTCGCGTACCCGGTAGTAGGCTTCTGCGGCTTTGTACAGCATGGTAGCATCGTTGGCGTTGAGTTGGGCCGCCAGCTCGTATTGAGCGGCGGCTTCGCCGATCTTGCCGGCGGCGAGCAGTTCATCGGCGATCAGCGCGACGGACGTGGCGTCTTGCGCGGGCAACGCAAGCGGCAGAAAGGACAGCAAAAGTGCCCCAAGCAGTATGTGTTTTTTCATCGGTGTTCGATTTTCAGGTTGGGAGCGTTTTTTTATGTTCATTGCTGAGGGTGGATTAAAATATTCATCTTCTTACTGACCAGTTGTTCGACGACGACTGGGAAATACCGGTGTTCCAACTGTAACACTTTGCGGGCAATATCGGTCGGAGTGTCTTCGGGCAACACAGCGCAGCGTTCCTGAAAAACGATATCGCCTTCGTCGTAGTGTTCATTAACGAAATGAATTGTAATGCCGCTTTCCCTTGCGCCGCTTTTTTTCACTGCCTCGTGCACATGCATCCCGTACATTCCCTTACCGCCGAATTTGGGCAACAGCGCCGGATGAATATTGACCATCTTTTTCTCGTAAGCCCGCACCAAGTAAGAAGGGATCAGCCAAAGAAAACCTGCCAGTACGATGAGATCGATTTTCTGTTCTTTTAAAATGCCGAGCAAATCCTCCGTTTCATAAAATGTGCGCCGGTCGATAATGTGCACCGGAATGCCGTGTTCGAGGGCGATGTCGAGCACACCGGCATCTTTTTTATTGGAAACGACCAGCACCACCCGCGCAACGCGGGAATTGGCGAAATGTTCGATGATCCTGCGGGCATTGGAGCCCGTGCCGGAAGCAAAAATGGCAATATTCATGGTAGAAAGGTTTCTGGTTTCTGGTTTCTGGTTGCTGATTCACTTGTTTGAAGGAGGAGGTTCGGATGGGAAATTGGGGTCGTTGCTGTTTGATTTGTTGTTTTTGTCAAATTTTTGATAGCGTTGCCCCTTAATTTGTGTTTTATTGAGATAGTCAATTAACCCTTGAATTGCCGCGCCTGTGCGTTTGGCGAGTTGATTTAATGTTGCTCTTTCGGATTCGGTAATGTACCCGTAATCCAAAGCACGATACGCTTGCGACCTAACTTCTCCACTGGAGCCTTTTGAAATTCCCAGAAAATAGACAAACTCATTGTTATTCCCTCGTTCGTAGCCTTCGGCGATACAATCCATCGCTGAACCAGATGAGTTTTTTATCTGCTTTCTCAACTCCCAATCTTTGCTAAAGGCTTCTTTATCAGTAAATTGTTTTACCAATTTGCACATTTCTCTGGCTAATTGCCAAGCTTCAATGTCTTCAAAACCTTTGAAAGTCATAACCCAATTTTTTATTAGTGAAGAATGTTTAGATGCCAACCAGCAACCAGCACCCCGCAACCAGCAACCAGCACCCCGCAACCAGCAACCAGCACCCCGCAACCAGCACCCCGCAACCAGCAACCAGCAACCAGCAACCAGAAACCTTAAATAAGCAAATCCAGGATGACGAGCGTACCGAAAATCAGGCTCGCTACGCCGTTGGTGGTGAAAAACGCCATGTTGACGCGGCGCAGGTCGTTTGGTTTCACAATCAAATGTTGATACAGCAAAAGTCCCAGAAAAATAACCGTCCCCGCCCACAAAAGCCACCCCGTTTCGGGTATCTCCGAGTGGAGCAGGTTGCCGGCATATACCATGAATGCCGCCGTGCCGAGGTGCATCCATTCGGAGATGCGGAGCGCGCTTTGTTTCCCAAAAAATGACGGCATCGAGTAAAGTTGTTGCGACTTGTCGAACTCTTCATCCTGCAAGGCATAAATCACGTCGAAGCCCGCCACCCAGAGCAGCACCGCCAGACCGTACAATACCGGTATCCAGTCGAACCGGCCTGTGACGGCGAGGTAAGCACCCACCGGCGCCAGCGAAAGGCCCAGCCCCAACACCAGGTGGCACAGCCAGGTAAACCGTTTGGTGTAACTGTACCCCAACACGACGGCCAGCGCCACCGGCGAGAGGAAAAAGCACAGGCGGTTGATGAACCACGTCGTGGCCACGAACAACAAACAGTTGACAACCACAAATCCCAAGGCTGCTTTCGGTGAAATGACACCCGCCGGGATTTCCCGCACTTTCGTGCGCGGGTTGGTCGCGTCGATGTCGCGGTCGAGGTAGCGGTTGAACGCCATAGCCGCGCTGCGGGCGAAGATCATGCACAACACCACGAGCGCCAGTTTCACCCAGTCGATACCCTCGTTTTGCCGCATCGTCGCGATAAAAAACGCCGTCAGCGCAAAAGGCATGGCAAAGATGGTGTGGGTGAATTTGATGAGGGAGAGGTAGTTTGTCATTAAGAGTAATTAAAAGTCATTTGGGGGTAATTTAAAGTCATTAAAGGTAATTCTAAGTCATTTGGGTAATTAGCAAAACAATGCTGCGCAAATATCCGATGCTAAAAGTCCACCACCAAACACGGTTTTAAGCATCACTTCCATTTCAAAACAATTTTCAACCCGGATGACCCTTAATTACTTTTAATTACCCTTAATTACCTTTCCAAATGACACTCAATGACTTTAATGACCTTTCCCTACCTTTACCCCGAACAAAAAATTAACCAATCAAAATGAGCAAAATACACGCGGCCATTACCGGCGTACAAGGCTGGGTGCCGGAAACCAGACTGACCAATTTCGACCTCGAAAAAATGGTGGATACCAACGACGAGTGGATTGTCTCACGAACGGGAATCCGTGAACGCCGCATCCTGCGCACCCCCGGCTGGGCCACCAGCGACATGTGCGCGGAAGCGGTGAAAGGTTTGCTGGCAAAAAAGCACCTGAAACCCGGCGAAATCGATATGATCATCGTGGCCACCGTTACAGGCGACATGGTATTTCCGGATACCGCCAACACCGTGTGCGACAAAGTTGGTGCGAAAAACGCTTTCGGGTACGACATCAACGCAGCCTGTTCCGGCTTTTTGTTTGCCTTAGCCACCGGCTCGCAGTTCGTGCAAAGCGAAACTTACAAAAAGGTGATCGTGGTCGGCGCCGATATGATGTCGTCCATCATCGACTACACCGACCGCAATACCTGCGTTATTTTCGGCGACGGCGCCGCTGCCGTGTTGCTGGAGCCGCAAAAAGACGGCAACGGCATCATCGACTTTGTGCTGCGCGGTGACGGCGCCGGCCGCGACCTGCTTAATATGAAGGCCGGCGGATCGCTGCACCCCGCCACCATCGAAACGGTGACCGCCCGCGAACATTACGCCTGGCAGGACGGCAAACGCGTGTTTGTGCAAGCCGTCAAAGGCATGACCGGCGCCTGCGAGGAGGTTATCCGCCGCAACCGGATGACCATCGACGACGTGCAGTGGGTGGTGCCCCATCAGGCCAACATGCGCATCATCACCTCGGTCGCCGAACACCTGCACTTCCCGATGGAGCGCGTAATGGTGAACATCGAAAAATACGGCAACACCACTGCCGCCACGCTGCCGCTGTGCTTGTGGGAATATGAAAACCGCCTGAAAAAGGGTGACAATGTGATTTTGACCGCTTTTGGAGGAGGATTCACTTGGGGGGCGTTGTATTTGAAGTGGGCGTATTGAGGATTTTTTAGGAGAAACTTACGCGCCTTCCTGATTTTTTCCCAACCGCCGAAACAGCACAATCGCCGTCGCAATCATCCAGCCCATGCCGACCGGGATGATGAGAAAACCGTAGGTCGTCAGCCCACCGGCATATTGGGCGACCGTCGTCAGCAGTCCCGTAAAGAGGCAAACGAAACTCCAGACCCTCAGCCACTTGGGCGCCCAAATGCCTTGCCCGGCAGTGGCTATGAGTATCGGCCCCGTGCCCAGCACCAACACCGTCGCCACCCAGTCGGCGCGCACAGCAAGCCAGCCCATCGTTTCGGCAATTGCCGCTGCTTCGGGCGAACTGGAAGCCGCAGTGCGTACTACAACCGCGAGCCAAGCCATGTAGGATGCCACCACGAGGGGTACGCCAACCCAGTAATTGTATTTGACGAGTTGTGACAGCACGGCATTTTGCCTGCTGAGCATCGCTATCGCAGTGGCGCCTGCGCCGAGCAAAATCACTCCCAAAATCCAGATCGAGAGGTTCAGAATGAGCAGGTTTTGCGATACAAGTGAATCACGCAGATAGCCTGCCATATTGTTGTCGTACAGGGCTTGGTCTATGTCGGTTCCCGTTGCGCCCCCGATAGCTGCACCGCCCAGCATACAAACAGAGCCGATGAGGATGGTGTAGGCAGCCAGGCGGGTGGCTGTTTTTTCTTGCTGGTTTTCCATAATGTTTTTTTAATTTGGACATTACTGAATCACTTGCCGGTGGTGGGTGCGAACCGCTCTATTACCGATTCTATGGGCTCCAACGAATAGAGATAAGCGTAGATAGCTTTCAGGTCGCTCTCCGTCATGCCGGAGTAGGAATCCCAGGGCATCACGGTCTGGAAATCACCGGGTCGCACCTTTGGGCGATTGTAGTTACTGTCGGCATACATTTTAAATCGTTGGACAAACTGCTCTGTAGTCCAGTTGCCGATACCTGTTGCATGAGGCGTGATGTTCGCGGAACGCACGATAGAACCGTCATCCAATGGAAATTCCATGCCACCGGCAAAGGGCTTTCCAGTGTAAGTGCCGTTTTCTGACTTGGTGTGGCAGTCCATACAGATGGCAGCAGTAACCAAATATTTACCAGCATCCACTTTATCAGAGGTGTCGGGTCGGGCTGAAAAACCGGGTTTGGCCGGGATGGTGTTGATGATAAAATTCATCGGAAAATCAGAAGATGACACGGGGGCGGTGTACTCCTTTGCAGGCAATGTTCGAATGTAGGCGATGATGGAACGGATGTCTTCTTCGTCGAGTTGTCCATAATTCGGGTAAGGCATAATGGGAAAAAGCGCATTGCCTTGTTTGTCCACCCCACAAGTGAGTGCCCGGAAGATTTCTCCGTCCGTCCAATTTGCCAGTCCGCCGGGTGTGATGTTTTTCGACACATAACTGCCGGGGAATCCCAGCCGTCGGTCGTGCACTTCGCCGCCCATACCTTCAGTGCCGGGCTTACCGGGTGCGGCAAACAGGCTCCAATCCCGCTGCGAGTGACATTGCAGGCACACTGCGACGTGTTTTGATAAATACTCGCCCCGCGCAATGCGTTCGGGTGTGGCCTCCACTTGCAATTCGGGCGGTGGGCCTACGTCCGGTAGTGCTACTTTGACATACGCCAATAGTGAACCGACGCCCAGGAGCAGAATACCGAGCACATAACTTGCGATTTTTAAAACATGTTTTTTCATGGTACAGTGCTTTTTGACAAGATCAGGTCAGCAGATGCGAATTGCTTATGGGTAGTTATCCCAAATTGCTCATCCAACTGCCGCATCATCTCCAATGCCTCCGGCGGCGGCGGCGCGGTATTTAAGGGCGGGATTTCTTCCGAATGGTGCGGAACCGTTAGCCGCTCGAAGTAATGCTCCAAGCCCGCCGGATAGATGCCCACCAGACATCTAAATTGTGAGCTTAACACTTTGAACTCATGTTGTACATGGCGGGGCAGGAACACAAAATCGCCCGGCTTGCCCACCAATTCCTCTTCGCCGATGCGGAAAAGCATCTCGCCTTCGAGCAGGTAATAGGTTTCGTCCTCATTTTGATGGACGTGTGGCGGCGGCTCCATGCCGGGTATACCTTTTGCCTCGAAAAGGGCAAACTGCCCGGCCGTTTCCTTACCTGTGGCGAGTCAGGTGATTACTGCGCCCCCGCTGAGCAACGCTTGTGACTGAGCAGGGGAGAAGCGGTGGAGAAAAAATTGCAGACTGTTTTTCATGCCTTTTTTCAGTTTGTTCGGAAAAATATCATTTGGTTTTCAGCATTGCTGCTTAAGTGATTATAATAGGCGCAACCAAATGGTTTCGATACCTCCGAGACAAAACAGGGAGGCGGAGAAAGAAGTATCGCTCATAAAATTTTGGTTTTTCTTTGCCGCACAAAATTCACCGGGCTATCTTTGGTGGAATTGTAAAAACCTGACAAAATGAAAAACGGGTTTATTCAAAAAATACAGCCCGACCCCGCGCTGAGGGACTACATTCGGCAGTACACGTTCGTGGATTTTCCATTTGAGCAAACCAAACAAATGGACTTCAAAGTGATGCCTTCGAGCCACACCCGGATGATTTTGTTTTTCAGCGAACCTTCTTTGCACGAATTCAAAAATACCCTGCAGCCGGTGGACAGGTACAGCCTCACCGGCCTCACGTCGAAGACTCATTTATTTCTCCCGACCAGCACCTTGCAGCAGGTGATGATACATTTCACCGAGTGGGGCATTCAGCCCTTCGTGGATTTCCCTATATCCGACATCACCGACACGAGGGCCGATTTGCGATATGTTTTCAGGCAGGATTTAGAAGAAATATGTGGGGATTTGCACTTGGGGAGTGTTCTTGAAAAAAAATATCGGTTGGATGCTTTCTTCAAAAGTCGTTTGCAGAAAGCCAGGCAGATGGACGACCGGGCAAAATCAGTCGCCCAATATATTTTGCAAACGCACGGCGCGCTGCGCCTGCAGGACTTGTCCAAAAACCTGTTCATCGGCGAGCGCAGCGCTCAGCGACTGATTCACAATGCCGTCGGCGTGAACTACAAATTTTTTGCAAAAATCGTCCGTCTCGAACACGTCCGAAAGTTGATGGCGCATGGCGACATTTCCCTCACCGACGTGGCTCTCCGGGCCGGTTATTTCGACCAGGCGCACTTTATCCACGATTTTCAAAATGCTTTTGGTGAGAATCCCGGCGCCTATTTGATTAAGCAGCAGAACATGGTTTGGAATCATATCGAATCAAGGTAGCCAAATTTTACACCACAACAAACTTCCTTCCGTGTACATCCACCACATTTTTGCTGTTGGGCAAGTAGGCCTTTGTCTGCTGAAATTCGAAGGAGTCGCCTTTCGACAGGCTTTTCAGTTGAGCGGCCATTTCGCCGGTAAGAATGTTGGATTGATTCGTCAGCGTGCTTGTTTTGCCGTTTTTCGTGACGCTAAGGGTGAATTGAAAAATCCGCGAGCCTTTTGCGCAGCCCTCTACCTTTACTTCGGAATGGCTTTCAATTTCCTTTCGGGTGATTTCGCCGCCGAATTTTCCGGCAAAAACCACGTAAGCGCCACCGTAAGCAGTCCCTGCGGTGGCCTCCGGGCCCGATAACGGAACAGATATCCTGGCTGAGAAGCCGGCCGGCAACAGCATCAGGGTCAGATACAATAAGTGCTTTAGTTTGTTTTTCATGACTAAAAATTTAGGTGAACTGATTTTTTTACAAACGTACACCCGGTTTTAGCCTGAAAATTGGAATGTGTTGCAACTACCGGATTGTGGAGACCGACAACCTGATTTTTGCGTTGAATACCGTTGGGCGACTATTTTCGCAGTTGGTCTACCGGAATCCGGTTCCGATTTTTGGCAGGAGCGATGTATTTGAGGTGGGTGAATTGAGGATTGTGTTTTAAATTTGCCTGTACTTGATGCCGCGCCCGTGTTTTCACTTGTGGCGTATACATGTTTCTGATTTAAATTCAGACCACTCAATGCCTGGTGAAAAGTGCTGCACAATTGCTTGATTGCTCACGAAGTATGTTGTTGACGAGACGCCAACAACGGGAAAAACCTTACGAAGATGAATATTTCAATTAATGATTATATAGAAGAAGATAGAGAAATCTGTTCCGTATCGGATGTTATGGATATGCTGTTTAGCGAAATCTGCTCATATTACGAGTCAAGAAAAACATTAACATCTGAATCAGAAAAAATTCCCCATAAAATTATAGGTAAATTTCCATTTGGCATATGGTTCAGAGGGCAAGGAGATAAAAATTGGGATTTAGCGCCAAAAGTTTTTAGAAACATAAACAATGAAATTATTGATGAAACTAATCTGTTGTATCATTTTAGGTTAAAGTATCCAGAATATTCCTCAAATCATAGAGAAATTTTTGATTGGTTAAGTTTAATGCAACATTATGGCACACCAACCAGATTATTAGACTGGACAGAAAGCGTTTTAACAGGGTTATTCTTTACTGTAAATGGGAAAGAACAAAATGACAAAGATGGGAGATTATACATTCTTGATGCAAGGAAATTAAATTTCATGGTAGCAGGTATTAATACAATCAAGAATAATGAAAGTGACAGTGTTATTATTCGGAGTTTTATGGCAAACACAAGAACAAATATTGACTTTGAAAAACATATAGCACTAAAATACGGCCAAGACAAAATATTAGAAATAAGAGAAACAATAGAAAGTTATAGAAAACCGGTTGCAGTGTTCCCATATAAGTTGAATAGTCGACTAAATTCTCAAAGTGGGACCTTTGTACTTTTTGGAGGCAAAGTGAATAGTTATCTTGTGCAAGAACCAATTGGAGAATCAATACACTTGAAAGAATTAAATTCAATAACATCAGATAAATTTTTGACTTGGGTATTAATAAAAGCAGAAAGTAAAACAAAAATCAAGGATGAGCTTTTTGCATTAGGGATTCATGAAGGAACATTATTTCCTGAATTAGAAAACCAAAGTAAATATTTAACAGAGCTTTGGACAATCAAAAAATAAAAAGCAGATAGCAAAGATAACCTGACGGAAAGCTAAACCATAACCGCTCACTCCGCTGTGCCTTCGGTGACAACACAAAGCGTGGCTGGTACTTATCAATTTTGGAAAAGAAAACCTTTGGCAATAGCGATTTACCACGACGAGGTTTTTGGCAAAATCTTGATCAGTAATTGAACTAAAACATAAAAAATGAAAAATCAACCAAAAGAAGTCGTGTACAACCTGGAAGCCGGTGAATTCAACTGGGACATAGCGCCCGGCAAAACGATTGAAGCATGGGGCTTTAATAAACAACTTCCTGGTCCCGAACTAAGGGCAAACGTGGGCGACACGCTTGTTGTTCGTCTGACCAATCACCTTCCCGAACCTACCATGATTCATTGGCATGGATTGCGCATACCGGCGGCGATGGATGGCACCGGAGCAGTGCAAAAACCGGTTGCGCCCGGTGAAGTGTTCGAGTACCGCTTTGTTCTGCCCGATGCGGGTACGTTTTGGTACCATTCGCATGCCAATGAGACGGTGCAACTGGAAAGAGGAATGTATGGCGCGTTGATTGTTGAAGATCCGGCAGACCCGGTTTTTGACGGTGAAAAAGTGCTGATGATAGATGACATGAAACTTAATTCGGATAATGAATTTACAAAACCCGGATGGTTTGTTCCCCGAATCGTTGAAAGACATGATGGACGGGAAGGAGACACCTTGTTGATCAGTGGAAAAGAAAATTCAGTCATTGATATCGCTGCCGGCCAGACGGAAAGATGGCGTTTCATCAATGCATCCAGTGCAAGATATTTTACGCTATACCTGGGCGGAAAGGAATTCAAGATTATCGGAACAGATGGAGGATTGCTGGAACATCCACGTACAGTGACCAGTGTTTTAATAACGCCCGCAGAGCGTATTGATATTGCAGCAGGCCCTTTTGAGGAAGGAGAAACCATTTCGATGGAATCACTGCCGTATAACAGAAGTACTTTCCTAAAGGCAAAACGTCAGCAGTTTGCAACGGTAAAGGTTGGAAAACAAAAAACATCGATGGCTTTCATACCTGAAACATTAAGAAGAATTGAGCCATTGGCAAATCAGGATGCAGCCATAACAAGAAAAGTGAGGCTTTCCGTTGGACCAAGTTTAAAAGACGGCATGGACTTTCTGGTAAACGGTGATGTTCATGTCAATGACAAACCGGTGAAAGTAGGCGAACTGCAAATATGGGAAGTATCCAACACCAGTTTGATGGACCACCCGTTTCATTTACACGGATTTTTCTTCCAGGTCATTGAAGAGAATGGCAAAGCGCCGGAATACAAGGCATGGAAGGATACCGTTAATTTGACGCCGAGAAGTAAGATGAAAATCGCATGGATGCCTGATAACCGTCCGGGCATGTGGATGTATCATTGCCATATAATAGAACACCATGCAGCCGGAATGATGGCTGAATTTGAAGTAATTGATGGCAATAAGCCCAACGAGGAAACATCTCCCGTCAAGGCCCATCATCATCATTGAATGATAAAACACAGAGCCGATGGGAAAAAAGCAAAGCGACCAAACCAAATCGTTCAAAAAAATTAAAACAAAAAAGCCATTATGACGGCGACACTTATTGGAATATCAGCAGCGTTGTTTACCATAGTAATTTTTACTTTGTTTAAGCGGCTTGACAAGAACGTTATTTACGGCCTGATTCTATCAGGTATTGGCTTTCTGTATGTTGGATATACATGGACAGACATTGCAGCACTGATTACGAATCTCGTACAAGCAATATTCTTTTTAATGCTTGCCTACTTCGGCATTAAAAAGAACTCATATTTCCTGATAGCAGGTTATTTAATACACGGGCTTTGGGACTTGATATATAGCCACATTGGGAACTCCGGTTTGATTCCGCCACACTACGATTGGTTTTGTTCAACCTACGATTTCATTATTGGCTTCTATCTTTTAATGCTTAAATATCAAAAGAACCGCAATGAATGACCTGTTTGCGCGAGGCTGCCCAGGAATTAGAACTGAATGATGGCGCGACGCTGTACGTCGTGACAGACCAGTCTTTGCACACTACGGCGTACTCGAACTCGGTTTTTGTCATTCTGGAAGAATCTTCCTAACTCTCATTCTTCGAATCATGTGAAAAGTGAATGCCGGGTAGATTCTTCCAGAATGACAAAAACGTAGCGTACACTTAAAAACCCTTAGCCTGGCGGCTATACTGTTTTCGCCCGGCGCACCCGCATGAGGCGCCCGGCACATACTCCCACCTCACCAACACCCTCGCCGCTTCCGAAAGATGCTCCCGCAACGAGTTGGGAATCAATTCGTCCTTGTCGAACTGCCGCAAATAGGCAAGGATGGAGGCGATGGCTCTACGTTTTCAGGCTGCCAATAACTGCTGCCGCGTATTTTCCACAATGAGATTCACCAAGTCGGTTTTGTCCAATTTTCGCGCGTCCAGCAATTGGAATTCAGAAAAGTGAAAGGGCATTTGCCGAATGTCGCCGGATATCAGGACGGGCATCATGTTTTTTTTCATGCCGTAAGCAGAGCCTAACTCGGCAATCGCAAAATCGGATTTCATAAAAGCAGGAGAAACGAGCGGCATGAAAATATCCGCTTCCTTCAACGCCTGAGTAATGGCATCCTCCCATTTTTCGCCGGGCAGGATGTCAGCGTCATTCCAAGTTTCAAAACCGTGTTTTTCGAGTTCGCCCGACAGAAAATCGGCCAAAGATTGGTCTTTGTCAGCAGAGGAAATGAACACTTTTTTCATAATCCTGAATTTTTGAGTTTTGAAACTTTTTCCTTCAACTCGGAAAAGTAAGTATCCAAGTCGTTGATATTGATAAATTTGGTTTTGTTTATGAATGGCTTGTCTCTGATTCGTTTTTCATCCACGTCGTAGAGTACAGGGCTGACCGTCAAACCTTGCTGAAAGGCCATTGCTATCTCTCCAATCACGTATTCACTTTTCAGGGCACGAGCAGTAAACAGCACCAACAGCTCGTCCGACTCTTGAATCCCTTGCTTGATTTTCCCTTCAAAGTTATCGCCAACCTTGATGTCGAAAGCGTCAAAAAAAGTGTCTGCCCCGCACCTTTCGATCTTTTCCTTTATTTGTCTTGCGACCCAAGTGTCAACGCTGGAATGCGAGATGAAGATTTTATAAGCCATTTCATTCGGCGTGAATTTGATGCAAATGTAGCGCAAATTTGCGTTTTTCGAAAATGCCGTTGGATATTCCCCGGAAAAAATCTCCGCTTTATTGTGGCTTCTTTACCGCACCAACACCCTCGCAGCTTCCGAAAAATGCTCCCGCAACGAGTTGGGAATCAATTCGTCCTTGTCGAACTGCCGCAAATAGGCGAGCATGGAGGCGATGGTCGGCTCCACATTTTTCAGGCTCAGCGTACAGAATTGACAACTTTTCAAAAGTTGTCAATTCTTTCACAGGCAAAATTACAGCGAAAGGCAGCGAAGCGTGAAGGCAAAAAGGTAAATGGTTACTTGCCTACTCAAAACCTCAAACCTTTCTATCTTTACCTGCCCAAAAAACCGAGTCCACTAACCATCCACAACCACCCAACTCATGCACTACCACGCTCTTGGAAAAATACCGCCCAAACGCCACACCCAGTTCCGCAAACCCGACGGCTCGCTCTATCACGAGGAACTGTTCAGTACCGAGGGTTTCAGCAACAACTATTCGCTGGTGTACCACTGCAACGCGCCCACGCAAATCATGCAGGTGGGCGAGCCGTACAGCGTCGCGCCCAAAACAGTGCACGACAAGCAGTTGAAACACAGGTGTTTGAAAGGTTTTCACATCGAGCCGCAGGACGATTATCTCCAGTCGCGCAAGCCCGTGCTGGTGAACAGCGACTGCAAGGTCATACTCGCCGCGCCGCGCAAAAGCATGACGGATTATTACTACAAAAACGCCGACGCCGACGAGGTGATTTTTGTCCACGAAGGCTCCGGCACGCTGCGCACGATGTACGGCGCTCTGCCTTTCGAATACGGAGATTACGTCGTAATTCCGCGCGGCACGACGCACCAACTGGAATTCGACAGCGAAATAAACCGCCTGCTCATCGTGGAAAGTTACGGCCCCATCACCACGCCCAAACGCTACCGCAACCACTACGGCCAACTGATGGAACATGCGCCGTTCTGCGAGCGCGACATCCGCAAACCCGTTGATTTAGAGACTTTTGACGAGCGCGGCGACTTCCTGTTTTACATAAAAAAACAGGACAATATCTATCCCTATCACTACCTGAATCACCCTTTCGACGTGATCGGCTGGGACGGCTTCGTGTACCCCTTTGCGTTCAGCATTCACAATTTCGAGCCGATCACCGGTCGCCTGCATTTACCGCCGCCGATCCATCAGACCTTCGACGGGCACAATTTTGTGATTTGTTCCTTTGTGCCGCGCATGTACGACTATCACCCGCTCTCGATCCCGGCGCCGTACAACCACTCCAACATCGATTCCGACGAATTGCTGTACTATGTCGACGGCGACTTTATGAGCCGCAAACACGTCGAACGTGGCATGATCACGCTGCACCCGGGCGGCATCCCGCACGGCCCGCACCCCGGCACAGTGGAAAAAAGCATCGGCGCCAAAGAAACCCGTGAACTCGCCGTCATGGTGGACACGTTCCGCCCGTTACTGATGACCGAATACGCAGCGGGCATCGAAGACCCGAATTATTATCATTCGTGGATACCGGATGTAGTGACGGGGAATGGAGTGCAGCACTCGGATATCGCGCCGTGATTTTTTGAATGACGAATGCCGATTACATGAAATACGAGATACGATGTAGGGCGTTGCGCCTGAGATTGAGGGCAACGCGAGGAAACATCGTCAATCGTATTTCATGTAATCGGCATTCGTCATTCAAAAACACAACCATTGGATTATCAGCACATTTCCGAGCTATCTACAACAACTTCCGCGCTGCCCAGTTCCCCGACAGCACCCCGAACAGCACGATCGTGACCGAACTTACGGGCATCAGCACCGCCGCAACCAGCGGCGAAAGCGTGCCGCTGACGGCATAACTCAGACCGATCAGGTTATAAACCAGCGCGATCAACCAGGAACGGTTGACGGTCGTCACGCCGGCTCTCGCAAGCCGGATAAACTGCGGCAAGCGGGCGAATTCGTCGGCGTGCAGGATGGCGTCGCAGGCAGGTGTGAAGTTGTTGGTGTTTTCGGCTACCACGATGCCGAGATCGCTCTGGCGGAGCGCGCCGGCGTCGTTGAGGCCGTCTCCGAGCATGAGCACCTGCCGGCCGTAGCGTTGCAGGTTTTTTACAAACTCGAGTTTATCCTGCGGGCTGCGGTTAAACAGCATGGAATCCGTGTCGGGGAAAAACGGTGCCAGCCGCTCGGCTTCCTGATCCTGGTCGCCCGAGATCAGCCAGACGGTAGACGGTTTATCCGCCGAAGCTTTAGCGAAGGCGGATGCATGATTGGCTGTGGGCACTTTACCCGCCTTCGCCGAGGCTTCGGCGGGTAAACGGAAAAAATCCAGCACTTCGGCCAAACCGTCGCGGTAGCGGCTTTTTACTTCAAAACAGCCCGGTATTTCGCCGTCGATTGATACGAATACGCCTCCGCGCTGTTCGAGATTTGACAACTTTTTAAAAGTTGTCAAATCTGTCCCGGAATATTGGCCATTGTTGGCGTCTGCGCCAACAAATTCCGCTGAACCCACCATGATGTTTTGTCCGTTCACTTTGCCACGAATGCCGAGTCCTGGTATTTCTTCAAATTGCTCCGGCGCTTCGGTCGGTATATCCGGCATGGATTCGTAAAGCCGGCGGCTCAGCGGGTGTGCCGAATGCCGTGTGAGTGAGCGTACTGCCGCTTTTTCGGCGTAGCCCAGCGGTTTTCCATGAAACTCGAACTGCTGTTGCGCAATGTTCGTGATCGTGCCTGTTTTGTCAAATATGGTGGCCGTTATGCTTGAAAATGCCTCTACCACGCGGATATTTTTCAGGTAGAAACGATGGCGACCGAGGATGCGCAGGATATTGCCCAGTGTGAAAGGTATGGCCAATGCCACCGCACAGGGACAGGCGACGATCATCACTGCTGTGAAAGCGTTTACAGCCGTCTGGATATTGCCCTGCACAAGCCACCAGTACAAAAATGCGCCGCCACCGACGGCTAATATCAGGCGGGTAAAATATCGCCCGACGCGGTCGGCCATCAGCGTGGGGCTCGATGAAACGTCTGAAGCCTGATTTGTTTCATACCTCGATTTGAATGCTTCATTGTTCCAGAGTTGAGTCAGGTGACTCTGCGACACCCGGCGGGTCAGCGAGATTTCGATGCTTTCGCCCACTTGTTTGCCGCCTGCAAAAATGCGTTCGCCGCTTTGCACCGTTACCGGCTCGGCTTCGCCGGTGACGAAACTGTAATCCACCCGCGCCGAACCTTTCAGCAGGATACCGTCGGCCGGGATGATCTCCTGGCTGCGCACGAGGATGATGTCGCCCGGCACGAGGCGGTTGACCGGGACGGAAGTTTCGGTATCGCCGGTTTTCACCGTTGCAGCCACAGGAAAATAGGATTTGTAATCGCGCTCAAACGACAATTGTTGCCAGGTATGCTGCTGGAACCATTTGCCGGTGAGCAACAGAAAAATTAATCCTGCAAAGGAATCGAGGTAACCGGCGCCGGTGTGGGTCACGATTTCCCACACGCCGCGCCCAAAGAGCATCAGGATACCGAGGGCAAGCGGCACGTCGATGTTGAGGTGACGGGTGCGCAGGCTGTTCCAGGCCGAAACGAGGTAGTCGCGGGCGCTGAATACCAGCACCGGAACGGCAAGCGCGATGCTCAGGTAGCCGAAAATATCGGCAAACCAGCGGTCGGTTTCCGGGTCCATGCCCACGTATTCGGGGAAACTGAAAAGCATGATATTGCCGAAAGCGAAGCCTGCCACACCGATCTGATAGGCTAATTTGCGGTTGATCACCGGTTTTTTGGCGCCGTCGATGTCGCCGAGGTTGATCTCAGGGGCATAGCCGATGGAAGCCAGCAGCGCGGCGAGTTTGCGCAGCGAAGTTTGACCCGGGCTGAATTGTATGGTGGCGGTTTTTTTCAAAAAGTTGACCCGCGAATGGGTCACGCCTGCGTCGAGTTTATAGAGATTTTCAAGGAGCCAGATGCAGGAAACGCAGTGCATTTGCGGCAGGTAAAAGGTGACCTGCGCCGTTTGGCCATTGTTGAATTCCAGCAGTTTATCCTGCACATCCGCGTCGTCGAGGTAGGCATAAGCGCGGGCGTCTCGTTGATTTTTGAGCGTCTGCCCCGGCTTTGCATCCAGGGTGTAGTAGTCGCACAAATCATGTGTGTTGAGTATTTCATACACCATTTTGCAACCGTCGCAGCAAAAATACTTGTCGTCCAAGTGCAACCGGTCATCGGGGCATTGGTCGTGGCAGTGAAAACAGGTATGCTTTTGTACAGTTGGGTTTTTAGGGTGCGTGAGGACAGTAGCCGGCATAGACGAGCGGATTTTGTTCGCCCCAAAAGTATTGGCAGTTTGTCCATTGCATTGGCGACGGCGGTCATGTTTGGAAGTGATATTGGTCAGTGCTAAAAAAACTTGCTGATGATCATATCGAACACCTCGATACAGATAAGGATAATGATGATCCATTCCAACCTGCTGCTTTCGCGATGGAGGAACAATTCGCGGAACACGGAGAGGTTGTCTTCCACAACTTTAAAGGTATACTCGATTTCCTTGAAACGGGTTTGCGTTTCGAAGGTACGCGCCAGTCCGCGGTGGATGCGGTCGAGGTATTCGTCTTCCCAGGCGAGATCGGGGCCGTCGAAGATGAACAGGTTTTCGACGATGCGGTTTTTGCTGTTCAGCATACGTCCGATGAAACGCAGCATGTTGGAACGGCTGATGCGAATAGCGCCTTCGGTTTCCATTTGGTCTGTAATTCGTTGGATTTCAGAGAGTAACTCATGGGCGCGTTGGGAGTAAAAGTCCAATGCGACGGAATGCGCCACGTTGAGCATGGCAATTTTTGCGACCTCTTCGTCGAGCCGGGGGACAACTAAGCTGCCGAAACCGACAGACAGTTGTTCGTCCGGCCGGTGCAGGATTTCAAAATCTTCGCGGAGTTTTTCCGAGAGCGGACGCTCGCAGAATTGCTGAAGCAGTGAAAGATTTTTACTCACATCCGTATCGCTCATGTTGGTGAATACCACCGCGCCGTAATCGAATGCGTAGAAATAGCGGTTTTCATCCACCCGGTAGAACAATTCGGAGGGGTTTTCAGAAAGCAACGAACCGGCATAAGCCTCTTTCAGGCGTTTGAGGTGCAGTTGTTCGGCGATGTAAAAGGCAGTGATTTTCATAGTCGGTGCGAATATCGGTTTTTGATTCCAGATTGCGGATTGCGGAATTGGCGTAAGTTTGCACTGCAAAATCTTTTCCCCTTTGGCTCCCACCGTAATTGTCGATATAGCAGTCAGTACCGTTTTAGGTTTGGTCATGTTTGGCGTCGGACTGTCGCTGACACTCACCGATTTCCTGAATATCATCCGGCACCCACGGGCTTTTTTCTCGGCCTTGGGCGCGCAGATGATAGGGTTACCTATTATCGCTTTCATTATCAGTTTGTTAGCCCCGTTGCCTGCCGAGTTGAAGGTCGGACTTATTATTCTTTCGGCCAGTCCGGGCGGGGCCACGTCGGGTTTCCTGACCTATTTGTGGCGTGGTAACGTCGCCTTGTCGCTCTCGCTCACGGCGGTCAACAGTTTTCTGACCTTGTTCTCCATTCCGATTGTAGTAAATATCGGTTTGCGGGTATTCATGGGGCACGAAACGGAGTTGAGCCTGCCTTTTTGGGAGACAGTGAGCCAAATATTTTTCATCACGATTATCCCGGCTTTTTTTGGCCTTTTTGTGCGCAGAAACTTTCCGGTGTTCGCCGATAAGATCAGCAAACCTTCCAAATATGTGATGCTGGTGTTGCTGGCGATGGTATTTGCGATCAAGATGTTTGCAGGCGAAAGTCACGGCGGCGCCGGCCTCGACTGGGGCGATTTTGCCATCATCACTCCTTTTGCGCTGATCCAAAATGCCGGTTGTCTGTTCTTCGGATATTTCTTCCTCAAATATATGGGACTTCCGCATTCCTCGCGCATCACGGCGGCTATGGAAAGCGGGGTGCAAAACACAACCCTGGCTTTTCTCATTGCCAACAACCTGTTGGGCGATCAGGATATGGTCAAACCCGCGCTGGTGTATTCATTGTACTCGTTCTGGACGGCGTGTCTTTTTGCATACAATTCCAACAAACTGAACGGGGTGCGCTCTCATCCTGCGGTGATGGATGAGGATGACGGAACAGAAATGAAAGATTGATTCCTCCGTCGATTGTAATAGTCAATGTGCTCTTTATCAACAATAAACACATGCCCATGCTCAGATTTTTCCTGTTTGCCGGTTTTCTCTGTGCGTGTTTTCAAACAATGAGCGCGCAAATGGTCCGAAAACATCAATTCGGCGTACAATCCGGCCTTGCGCTCACACAGATCTATCTTTCTTCCGAAACTGAAAGTGTGTGGCAGGGCTCCGAAGCGGGCGCCGGGTTCACATTCGGGCTGGGGTATTCCTGGAATTTCGCTCCCCGCTGGTCTTTGCACCTGGAGGCGAATTATATGCCCGTTCGGGCAAAAGGTAAAGCGCATAGTTATGCCACTCTATTGTATGCTGCCGGGTTTCAGGACACCATCGACGTACTGACCGGCGACCCGAAATTTGATGAAACATATCTCTATATGCCGGTACTGGTACAATTTGCGCTGGATACAAACCGCCGTTTTATTCTCAGCGCAGGCCTGCATTTCCAGTGGTTTCTCCAAACCGAAAGTTCGTTTTTATACGATAAACTGATCTACGGAAAGTCCGACGAAACCCTGACGCCGCCCTACATCGAAGTGAACCCTCCGGAAGACGGCGGCACGACCCAATTCGAAAGCCCTGAAGAAAACAAGCCGGGCTTTACGATTATGTTTCAATACAATCCGGTCATCGCTAAAAGGCAATTTCTGAATTTCAATCTGGGTATCGTATCGGATTTCGGAGACTACCTCGGTATCAGGAGCCGGGAATATTTTTTTCGGGCGGGGTATGCTTTTTGAATCGTTCCGGATGGGGTAAGATCGCCTTGTAAATGATCGCAGCAGTTTAATTCGCCAATGCTCCCGCCGACCACTGCAAGCCCGCCTCGGCTTTGCGGTATTCGCTGAGCAACTTGAGGTATTTGATCTGTGCGTCGAGCCAGCGTTGCTCGCGGGTGTTGACGAGGAATACGGAACTTTCGCCAAAAGTAAATCGCTCGTTTTCAGCATCCAGCAGGGTGCGGTAGTTGGCCGTGGTACTCCGGAAAAGGGCGATTTGGGTGTTCAGTGTGTTGAGTTCGTTGGCGTACTGCTGCACTTTGTTTTCTATCGCCAGGCGTTTTTGCCGGAGTTCGTAGTCAGTCTGTGCAATCTTTACCTCGGTCACCTGTAAATCGCCGCGTGCCTTGCGGTTGAGCAGCGGATAATTGAAATTAACCCCCCACTTGATATCGTTGGTCAGGATAGATCCTCCGTCTGCACCGGAGGAGGGGAAAAACTGCCAGCCTTCTCCCAGCAGGTAATAACTTAGGTCGAGTACAGGTTTCCGTTTCTCATTTTTTAGCCGGCGTTCCACGTCCAAACCGCTGCGTTTGGCTTCGTACATCCGGAGTTCGGGGTGCTGCAGGCGAGCCTGTTGCACGAGTTCCAGTACAGTTTGGGGAGAAAGCGGGATGAAATCGCCGGCTAAAAGGGTAGGGGAGGCCGGCACTTGTCCGGTTGAAAGTGGTTCCAGGTCGGCGTTCCACAAAAAATTCTGCAAGGCGAGCGTGGCATTTTGCAGGTCCACGCGGGCAAAATTCACATCGAGCAGCCGGTTTTGCACCTGGATGAAGGTCTCCAGGGTGTCAATGGCGGAACGTTCACCCTGCAGGTAACTTTCCCGGATGGCGGTGTTGCGCTGTTCGGCCTGGCGCAGTGCCTCGTTGAGTATCAGCAAAGTATTGTCGGCCGCTACCCAGGTCCAGTAAGTTTTTGCGGCATCGAGCAGCAGGTCGTTGAGCAGGGCCGCGCGTTCGGCATCACCTTGTTGCAGGCCGATGTTGGCCTGGAGCAGGGCGGCGCGGCGTTCGTCGATGAACAGGCCTTGACCCAGCGTCCAGTTGAGCCCGAATGTCGCCTGACCGTCGGCGGGCAGCGTGGATTCCGGATTGAGATAAGCGCCGCTGGTGTAGTTGTAGGCGCCTTTAACTTCCAGACCGAGCCAGGTGGGCCATTTGAGGCCGGCTTCGCTGTATTGGAAGTAATTTTTGTCTTTAAAATTTTTGGCTGTAAAATCGGCGAAGGTTTTTGGGTCAAAACCGCCTTTGGCGCGCAACAGGACTGCTGCTGCCTGGTCGCGGTATAAGCCGGCCTGCTTTACCACCGGATGATTTTCGAGCACCTGGGTGCGGAACGAGGGCCAGTCGAGGGTTTGCGACATAGCAGGAAAAGCAAAAAGAAACAAGTTGATAAAAAGCGGCGGTATGCGTTTCATCGTATGAACCGGGCGTTTCATTTTTTCTCCTGGTTTGTATTGCCTTCCAGATTCTGATACAAATCCGGCGGGAAGCCGTTCACGATACGCCAAAGTTCGTAGCCGAGAAGTACGTTGTTGAGCAGAGCAATGCCTTTGGCGCCACCGCCCGGCTGCAGCGCAACAGGCCAGGGTTGTTCCGACTTGTCGGGCGCTACGAGGACGCGGAATTTGCCATTGGCGCTGATGTTGCGGTCGATGGCGACAACCCTGCCGCCGAAAGTCCCGAGCGACACACCAGGCCATCCGCTGAAAAAGAACGCCGGCCAACCGTCGAACATAAAACGAACCTCGCTCCCGGTGCTGAATAGCGGCAGGTCGAGCGGCCTGACGTACATTTCGACGGCCAATTGATAATCGGCGGGTTGGATGCTTACCACCGGGTCGCCATCCTTGATGATTTCACCGATACCGGGTTTCATGGCCTTTACTACATAGCCGTCCTGGGGAGCGAGGATGTAATAAAAATCCGACCGGCGGGCATAGTTGTCGCGCTCGATCCGGAGTTTGTTTACCGAAGCTTGCGCATCGTATTGTTCCGACAGTGTGCTGAATTTGTCGCTTTGGGCTTTGGCTATTTTATTGGCGTATTCATTTTGGGTTAGCCGAAGGTCTGTACGGTAAATGTCGAGTTCGCGCCGGGTTGTTTCAAGTGCGTTTTGGGCTGCGATCAATTTCGTTTCAGCCTCCTGCAATTTGAGCCGGCGCTCTTCCAGTTTGGTCAATGCCTCGATGCCCTTGTCGTACAGGGCTTTCATGCCGTTGAATTGGCGCTGCGCCACTTGCAGGTCGATATTAACCTGCACCACTTTGATGCTGTCGCTTTCCACCTTCAATCGTCCCTGGGCAATTTTTTGCAGGACCTGCGCCATTTTGCTCTCCAATTCACGACGCATAGCCTCCATTTGTGTTTCCAAAGCGCCAACTTTACTACCGTAGGATTCGATGGCGCCTTGTTTGGCGTCCACCTGGTTGCCAACCCTGGCCACCAGGTTGGGGTCGAAATATTCGGGTTTTACTTCGGACAGGTGTACAATCGTATCTCCTTTTCGAATCGCCTGCCCTTCCGTCACATACCAATGTTCGATGCGCCCGGCGATGGTGGCGTGGATGGTTTGCGGACGCTGTTCTGGGCGCAAGGTCGTCACCTTGCCGTCGGCGCGCACGTTCTGCGTCCACGGCAGGAACATAAAAGCGATGAAGAGACCGAGCAGGAGCAACAGCAGTTTGCGAAACGACAAATGCCGCCGCGACAACGTCGTCGTGGCGGGCGCCTGCAAGCCTTGCAGGTCGGGGTCGCAGTGGACTTTATTTTCAGAGATGTTCAGCATGATAAAAGTCATTGAAGTAATTCATCGTTCATCATTAATTTCTGTTCTGAATATCCGCTTGTAATGTTCCGTTTTTTGCACTGCCTCGAACGTTCCTTCGAACACGATCCTGCCTTCTTTCAGCACCACTACACGGTCGCACAAAGAGGCAAGTAGCGGGTCGGCAGTGACGCTGACGAGTGTCCAGGGGCGTTTGCGGTCGGTCAGTAGTTGGGCGATGCGGCGGCGGTCGCGGGAGTTGAGGTTGCCGAGCGACTCTTCCATGACCAGTAATTTTGGTTGCCCGACAATGGCGCGTGCCACCAGGATTTTTGTCACGATGCTGCGCGGTATGTTTTTGCCTCCCGGCAAAATCTCCGTATCGATACCTTTCGGAGACTGACGGATGAACTCGCTGAGGCTGATTTCTTCGGCTACCACGAGCACCTGTTGCAACGAAATGCGCTCATTGCCCAGATCGATATTTTCGCGAATGGTGCCTTTGAATACTTCTTCCTGCGAAGAGAAGTCGCCGATGTGCTCGCGCAAACTGCGCAGGTGCAGGTTTTGTTTGGGCAGGCCGTTGAACAACAACGAACCCGTAAAGTCTCTTTTCCCCACAGACAACACCTGCATGAGCGTGCTTTTCCCGGAGCCGTTGTAGCCTGCTACTGCCAGCCGTTCACCCGCCTTGATACTCAGATTTACCTCTTTCAGCACAGGGCTCGAGCCATCCTCGTACTGATACGAAAGGTTGCGGAGTTCCACTGCCAAAGGTTGGTCGGTGCAAAATTCCCCGACGTGCACCCCGTCTTCGCGCTCCAGAGGCAGATCGCTCACCTGGCCGATTTTTTCGATTGCGGTGAGTACGTCATAGCCGGTTTCGTGCAACAGAATCAGCTTTTCCACCGATTCGATTACAAACAACACAAGAATTTCGGCGGCAACGAATTGTCCGATGTTTAATTGATTGTCGATGACCAGCACACTGCCCAAAATCAAAAAACCACCGAGCACCAGTATCCGGAAAGCGATACTGCTGACAAATTGGGTAACCAAAATCCGCCAGTGTTTCTCCCGGGCGTCTAAGTAATTCACCGTCAGTGCGTCGGCGCGGAGCAGCGGAAACCGGTTTTCGCCGGCCAGTTTGAATGTGGATGCCACACGGCCCACTTCTTCCAGCCAAAAAGCGAGTTTGTACTTATATTTCGATTCTTTCAGACTGGTCTGGATGCCTTTTGGGCCTGTCCAGTAAAACAGCAGCACGAGGATGCCGATCAGCAGCAAGGAAAAGAGCACAAATGAGGAATGGTAAAATGACAGCAACAAGAGACTAAAAATGATTTGTAAAGCGGCTGTGCTGCCTTCCATCAGGATTTTCGGAAGACCTTTTTGCAGGGTGAGGGTATCGAAAAAACGATTGACGAGTTCGGGTAAATATTCTTTGCGCAGCAATTCCAGGTTGAAACGCGGGATGCGCACGGCAAATTCGATGGCCGAAGCTGTAAAAATGCATCGTTGCAGGTATTCCATGATCGACAATTGCATCAACCTTAAAATGCCGACCATCAGCGCACCTACAATGACAAATAAAACCAGAACGCCCCACGATGCGGAGATGGCGCCACCGGCGATTTGACCGATGATAGCCTGGATACCTAATGGCAAAGACAAATTGATAAGCCCGGCAACTACTGCGTAAAGAATGATATATCGGATTTCCCGGCGAAAAGGCGCCAGCAACAACAGCAGGCGCTGCACGGGGGTGATGGCGGAAGGGTTTTGTTCAGGCATCTTTTGTTTAAAAAGGTTTCTTCCCGAAACGGGGATTAAATTAAATTGTTTAGCGCTGCTGCTGTAATTTAAGGTACGTAAACAAAATAAGAACAGGCAGTTTACCGCATATCTTTGCACCTCAAAAATCTGCGTGTTTTGACACTCCACGAACGACTCGACCTGCTCGCCGAACTCGGCCATTACCTGCGCTCCGGCGGCGACGCCGAACTGGACGCAGCCGTCCACAAATCTTATTTAGAAAACCGCTGGTTTACCGAAGACAATACGCGCAACGCCCTGAAAGCCATCGCTGAAACAATGCTCGACCGGGAAAAACTGGAGACCTGGGCGATGCAATATCCCGTTTCCGATTCGTTGCACCCCGAAAAAACCATCGGCCTCATTATGGCCGGAAATATCCCGCTCGTGGGGTTTCACGATTGGTTGTGCGTGTTCGCGGCAGGGTACCGGGCGAAAGTAAAACTCTCTGACAAGGACAAACGACTGTTGCCCTTGCTGGTGAAAAAAATGGGAGAGTGGGTGTTTGAATCCTGGGAGTACACCGAGTTTGTACCTGAAAACGAACCGGTTAAAGGTTTTGATGCCGTCATCGCCACCGGCAGCAACAACACGGCCCGCTATTTCGAACAGTATTTCGCCAAATACCCGCATATCATCCGCCGCAACCGCAACGCCGTAGCCGTGCTCAATGGTCTGGAGACCCTGCCCGACCTGTATGCTTTGGGGCGCGATATCTTTGCCTATTTCGGACTCGGCTGCCGCAACGTGAGCAAACTCTACGTCCCGCACGGCTACCACTTCGATACCCTGCTCGAAGCGCTGCACGAATACCGCGACATCGTCCACCACGACAAGTACAAAAACAACTTCGACTACAACCTCACTTTGCTGCTGCTCAATCAGTTGCCTTACAAAAACAACGGCTGCCTGCTCCTGAAAGAAGACCCTGCGCTCTCTTCCCGCATTGCTTCCGTTCACTACGAATACTACGACGACCTGTCCGACATCGACCGGTTGCTGGCAGAAAAAAAGGATGACATTCAATGCGTGGTGAGCAACATGCAATTGCGGGATTTCACCGCCCTGCCGTTTGGTAAAAGCCAGGAGCCGGGTTTGAACGATTATGCGGACGGGGTGGATGTGATGCGTTTTTTGACGGAGTCAGGGCGACCATAGATCCTTACGTAGATTTTAAGATAAGATAAAAGCCTTTTTTCGTCTCGTTTGGTGCTGTCACCATGGCTGTCAGGCTTGTAGTTTGAAACGATTTTTGCGACGTTAACGCGAAAATGACGCAACTGTGAAGGCCTTTCGGTCCGCATGCCTGACTTTTGCCCGCTAAAAATCATCAAAATGTTTTCTTCTATCATTGGCCGTTTGCGGCTCACCGGTTTTGTCGAAGGTATTTCTTACCTGGTTTTATTGTTCATCGCCATGCCGCTCAAATACATCTGGGGGATGCCCGAAGCGGTGCGGATAACCGGTTCCGCACATGGCATCCTGTTTATCCTTTTTATTTTTTTCATCATTCAGGCAGCTGTTGAAAAAAGTTGGACGCGTCGTCAGGTAGGGGTAGCGCTGCTGTCGTCGGTGATCCCGTTCGGCACGTTTTACGCGGACAGGCACCTGTTCAAAGTGTACCGGTAAAAACGAGCGAATTTCAAGTTCACCTACTCAATTTGACTTTTCAACGACTCATTTTGCCGGTTCAACGAATTCAACTTGGCGGAGTTTGCAGGGGGACGTAGTTTTGCCCCACAATAAAGAAGAAGATTGTTTTCATTTGGTTTTTTGGGGTTTAGCCGCCGGGAAAGCGTAAGCGATTACCGGTGGCTTTTTTGTTTTTGGGGGTTCACCGACACATTTTCCCTTTTCGCCGATCATTCATCTCAGCGCCGCCACGCCGCCCTACATTCACCCGTTATGAAGCGGATGCTTGCTAAATTTGTGACCCACGCCGCCGTTTGGCTGGCGTTTATGAGCTTCCCGGTGCTGTTCATGTCACGCCGGCGCGGTATGCGGCCGCCGGTGGACAAGCAGCTGCCTCCCGAACCCGAACCGCAGACAGGAATGTTCCTCGCCATGAACTTGCTGCTCATCGGATTCTATTACCTCAATTATTACATATTGATCCCCCGTTTGTTGACCAAAGGCCGGCGCTGGCAGTACTTTGCCAGCGTCGGCGGTATATTTTTATTACTAATAACGGTGCTGCAACTGTCGTGGATGATCTTCATCGGCGCCGACGCGGGTGAGGGCATACGACACATGAGCAATGCGCCCGGAATGTTTGGCGCATTCTCCATATTCAGCTTGGTATGGGCTGCCAGCAGCGGCATCCGGTTCAATATGGAATGGTCGAGGGTTGAGGCGAGCCGCCGCGAGAGCGAAAATGCCCGCCTCAACGCCGAACTCGCACAACTCAAAAGCCAACTTAACCCACATTTTTTGTTCAACACGCTCAACGGTATCTACACGCTCACACTGGCGAAAAACGACGCCGCGCCCGATGCTGTACTAAAACTCAGCCATTTGCTGCGTTACGTCATGGCTGAAACGGACACTGATTTTGTACCGCTCGAAAAAGACATCGAACATCTGCGACACTTCATCGAACTGCACCAGATGCGGCTCACGGCAAAAACCCCCGTCACTTTCAAAGTGGAAGGAGACGTGGCGGACAAACAAATCGCGCCGCTTTTGTTGCTGCCTTTTGTGGAAAATGCATTCAAGTACGGTGCCAGTGTCCGCGAGATGTCGCCGATAGATATTTCATTGAAAATCAAAAACAAAACGTTGTATTTCTACTGTCAAAACCTTGTTCACAACCGCCAAAACGATTCCTCCGGCATCGGCATTGCCAATACCCGGCGGCGTTTGGTTTTGCTTTACCCGGAAAAATACGAGTTGGATATTTCGGAGACAGGCGGTGTTTTTAAAGTGGCGCTTCAAATAAACATCGCCACGAACCAGCAACCAATAACCGACAACCAACAACGAAATTGACCTGCCTCGCTCTCGACGACGAGCCTTTGGCGCTCCAACTGCTCGAATCCTACATCTGGCGTTCGCCCGCGCTGGACGCACAAGGTTTTTTCAACAACCCTGACGAGGCCAGGAGCCGTTTGACGCAAGGAGACATCGAACTGCTTTTTCTCGATATTCAGATGCCCGACATCACGGGGCTCCAGTTTTTGAAAAGCCTGCCCAACCCGCCGATGGTCATTTTCACCACCGCTTTCGCCGAATACGCCGTAGAGGGTTTCAACCTCGACGCGGTGGATTATTTGCTCAAGCCTTTTAATTTTCAGCGTTTTGAAAAAGCCGTAACGAAAGCGGTCGAATATCGAAATTTTCTAAAAACCCAATCGCCAATCATCAATCAACCAATCACCAGTCTGTTCGTAAGGGTCGAATACAGCGTCGTGCAAATCCCTTTCGACGACATCCGCTACATCGAAGGGTTCGACGACTACATCAAAATTCACACGAGTGGGAAAACGATTTTGACTTTGCTCTCCCTGAAAAACATCCTGGAAATGCTGCCGTCCGACCGTTTTCTGCGCGTGCACCGCTCGTTCATTGTGGCGTCGGGCAAAATCGAGCGGGTGCGGGCGCGAAAAATCATTGTCGGTGAGCAAGAGATTCCGGTGGGAGAGACGTATTTGCCAGCTTTAAAAAACTGGATGAAGTAGGGTTCACCGACACATTCCCCCCGCTCACCTAACCCTTCTTTTTTCCCAAAAAGCACCCCATAGTTTTGTCGCATAAACACACCTACCCAGACAGTTTATGCAAAAACTTCTCCTCCTCGCGCTGCTGTTTTGTGCCGCGACAGCTGCCGCTCAAAACGCCGACTCTGTCCGGCTCGACAGACTCTACTACGGCGGCATTGACAAAATTTTGGACGAAATCACCGCCGAACACAAAGTTAAATTCGAGTTCGACCGGGCGAAACTCGCCAAAATCCGTTACGAAAAACGTCCTTTCAACCAGCCGCTTTTCAAGTTTCTCGACGCAATGTGTCGCCAAAACGAGTTGAAATATATGCGCCTCACCGACGGTAGCATCCGCATCCTCGGCGAGAATGATAACCCCGAAACCGACGCGCTCACCAAACCCCGCGCTCAACGCCAGGTTGCGGCGACTCCAACGGGAGAGGGCGAGAAAAGAAGCGTCGCCGCCAATTGGCAAATCCGGAAAAATGTCACTGTCTCCGGCAAAATCACCGACCGCGCAACGGGTGAAGCGCTTCCGTTTGTCACCGTGCGTGTGCGTAACGCAGCGATCGGCACGACGGCCAACGTGGACGGTCAGTTCACCTTGCTCAGCGTACCGACCGACACCAGTTCGCTGATTTTCACTTATGTAGGCTACGAACCGGTGGAGATTTTTCTCGCGCCCGATGCGCCGTTCATGGCTTTAGAAGTCGGCATGAGTGCCGAAGCGACCTTGACGGAAGTCGTCATCACTGCGGAGCGCGAAGAACTTTTGCGTGCTTCGGAGCAGGTGTCCATGTTCAAAATGACGCCTGCAAAACTGTCCACTTTACCTTCGTTGGGCGAAAATGACATTTTCCGCTCCTTCCAACTCATGCCCGGCATCAGCGCCGCCAACGAACACACGAGCGGCCTCTATGTACGTGGCGGCACACCCGACCAAGCCCTCACGCTCTACGACGGCTTCACCGTTTACAACGTAGATCACCTGTTCGGCTTTTTTTCCGCGTTCAATTCCAATTCTATCAAGGACGTGCAGTTGTACAAAGGTGTGTTCGATGCCAAATACGGCGGGCGGCTCTCGTCGGTGGTGGAAATCACGGGTAAAGACGGCAACAACCGCCGCTTCAACGCGGGCGTCGACGTGAGCCTTTTGAGCATGAACGTCTGGATGGAACAACCCTTCGGCGACAAGTTCACCACCATCCTGACCTTCCGCCGCAGTTGGCAAAGCCCGCTCTACAATAAAATCTTCGAGCGTTTCAGTGGAGAAAATGAAACTGAAAATGACAACCCTTTCGCCCGCGAATTCGGCGCGCAGGTATCTTCCCATTTTTACGACGTCAACGCTAAAGCGACCTGGAAACCGAATGCGAAAGACGTGTACTCGCTCAGCTTCTATAACGGGGCCGATAACCTGGACAATTCCATCCGTCCGCAACTGCCCGCCGGCTTCGGCGGTGGCGGTCCGCGTGCGCTTAATATAGGTGTGACGGACCTGACTAAATGGGGCAATACCGGAATGAGCCTCAAATGGAGCCGCCGATGGAACGAACGGCTGTATTCGAACACACTCGTCAGTTATTCCAATTACTTTTCCACGCGCGACCGCTCTACGGCAGGTTCGTTCACCAATGCCGATGGCGAGGAGCAGGACATCCGGCGCGGGACTTTGGAAAACAACAACCTGAACGATTTTTCCGGTAAAACCGACTGGGAATGGAAGTTCGTGCCCGGCCAGCAACTCGAATTCGGCTTCGGCGCCACTCAAAACGACATTGCGTATTCTTACAGCCAAAGCGACACCGCGAAGTTGCTCGACCGACAAAGCGAAGGATTCACCATCACAGCGTATTTGCAGGACAAAGCCAGTTTTTTCAAAGAAAAACTCATTGTCACGCCAGGCATCCGTGTGTCGCATTTCTCGCCTACGGGAAAACTCTATTACGAACCCCGTGCAAATATGTCATTGAAAATCACGGATAAGATAAAGTTCAAAGCTGCAACGGGGCTTTACTACCAGTTTGCCAAGCGGGTTATCCGCGAGGATATTCTCTCCGGTAGCCGCGACTTTTGGGTATTGGCCGACAGCAATCAACTGCCTGTGGCAAGCAGCAACCAATATGTGGCCGGTGTGAGCTGGGAAAACAAAAACTGGCTGTTCGATGTCGAAGCGTACTACAAGACCCTCGACGGCATTTCCGAATACTCTCTTCGCTTCGAACCCGGCAGACCGGGCCAGGTTGTCAATTACGAAGAGGCTTTTTACAATGGAACAGGCATAGCGCGCGGCATTGATTTTTTGTTGCAAAAAAAATACGGCCGTTTCAACGGCTGGCTCGGCTATACCCTCGGCGAAGTGCGGCATAATTTTCCGGTTTACGGCGAATCGGATTTTTACGCCAGCAACGATGTCACCCACGAATTCAAAGTCGTCGGCCTTTATAAATGGCGCAAATGGGATTTTTCCGCCACATGGATTTATGCTACTGGCAAGCCCTATACAGCCCCGGAAGGCGGCTATCAAATCACCCTGCTCGACGGCACTACGCAGGATTTTCTCAATATTTCGGCAAAAAACGCTAACCGCCTCCCCGCTTATCACCGTTTCGACGTGGCGGCGACCTATAATTTCAGTATAGCCGGAGCCCCTTGCACGATTGGTTTAAGTATTTTCAACCTGTACAACCGTCAAAACGTGTGGTACAAAGAGTTCGAGATTATTGACCAGACGGTGATCGAGACGGATGTGAACTACCTGGGAATTACGCCAAATCTGTCGTTCAGGTTGAGGCTGTGGTAAGGCATGATGCATCAACAAATTTTTGAAAAACAAAACAAATTGAATCAGGTTTATGAAAAAGATATTCACCATCCAACTCTTCCTTTTTCTCCTTTCCGCCTGTGAAAAGTCCGCCCTCACGGACGCTTCCGACTCCGTTAGCCGTCCAGTCGTAGAAGCCTACCTTCTGCCCGGCCAAACGCCGGCGGTGAAAATCACGCACCAGATACCCTACAACGCAGACAGTACGGTGGCCGCACAACCGATTGACAATCTGGACGTTTCTGTGGAAAGCGACGGCGTAATCCATCTGTTCGCTTTTACGGGCGATACGATTTATACTGCCGACGGCGCCTGGCAACCGGAAACAGGCAAAACGTACCGGCTTTCATTCCACTACAACGGAGGCGCCGTCACTGCCGAAACCGTAGTGCCCGCTAAACCCGTCAATTTCAGCGCCTCCGCTTCGACACTCGAAATACCTTCCTTTGAATTCGGTAGCGGCACCTTTCCCACTTTCCCTGATCCTGTGGAACTGACCTGGGATAACCCCGATGGCGCCTATTATCTCGTGGTCGTTGAAAATATCGAGACCGATCCGGACCCTGTTTATGAAGATGACGGGAGCATGAACCGCCCGCGCCCTATATTTCGAAGCCAGCCTGAACAGAACAACCTTTATGAAATCGGATTTCAAAACTTCCAATATTTCGGCACTCACTTATTGATACTTTACCGTCTCAACCCCGAATATGCCGCGCTTTACGAGGATAACGGCAACAGCTCGCAAAACCTGACTACCCCTTATACGAATGTTAACGGCGGATTGGGTATTTTCTCGGGCATGAACGCCGATACGTTGTTGCTGGAAGTGAAAGAACAGTAGCAGTCAGCCGTATATTTGCCCCGAAAATCTTTCGCCATGCGTTTCGATATCATCACTGTCCTTCCGGAATTGTTGGAAAGCCCGCTCAATCACTCGATTATGAAGCGGGCCAAAGAGAAAGGCCTGCTGGAAGTGTATCTCCACCATCTGCGCGATTATGCGCCCGGCAAACACCGGCAGGTGGACGATTACCAGTTTGGCGGCGGCGCAGGTATGGTGATGAAACCCGAACCCATCGCTGCCTGTATCGAACAACTCCGGGCAGAACGCAGCTACGACGAGATCATCTATACCTCGCCCGACGGCGTCCGGCTCGACCAATCGCTGTGCAACCGCCTCTCCATGAAGCAGAACCTGCTCGTGCTTTGCGGTCATTATAAAGGTGTGGACGAGCGCATTCGTGCCAAATTTGTCACATTAGAAGTGAGCATCGGCGATTACGTGCTTTCCGGCGGCGAACTGGCCGCTGCCGTGCTCGTGGATTCGGTAGGCCGGCTGATACCCGGGGTATTGAACGACGAAACTTCCGCGCTGTTCGACAGCTTTCAGGACGATCTTTTAGCGCCGCCCGTCTACACCCGCCCGGCTACCTGGGAAGGCATGACCGTACCCGACATCCTGCTCTCCGGCAACGACAAACTGATCGACGAATGGCGGCACGAGCAAAGCATCGAACGAACGAAGGCTCGGCGTCCCGATATTTGGGAGAAGTATGAAAAGGGAGATTAGCGGGATTTCGGATTTTTGATTTCTCTCCGTCAATATACCAGTCAGACTACAAATTATACAGAAAAACGCCCGACGGCTACGGCGAAGTCAGCAACAAGCGATGATTTTGCTGTGGCGCCCTTTTTTATAACTTTTCCAGTATTATAAAAAAATGTTTCAATTTCTTGCTTTTAAAAACAAATAGTTTTATTTTTGCCTTCCAAATCGTACGAAAACGGTTAACCGGACATCGTCAAAACACTATAGTCGTCAGGTGCTAAGGGCTTTTTGAGTACTCTACGTTTGTCATCCTGTAAGGAACCGTCCGATCTACGAGGGGCAAGTCCGCGTTTTGNNTAGATCGGACGGTTCCTTACAGGATGACAAACGTAGAGTACACTGAGAGAATAAGCCTGACGGCGATGATCAAAACACACCACACAACGATCTAAAAATCTGTAAATGAATTTGTTTTGCGGGGTTCCGTTTGTTGTTTTGTCAAAAAACAACAAACGGAACCCCGCAAAACAAATTCATTCCCCTGACACGCACTATGAACCTTTGTCCCAACTGCGCGGCTGAAATCATTCCCGGAGCGAAGTTCTGTCATCGCTGCGGAGAGGGCATTGTGGAAAAAATGAAACCCTGTCCCTCGTGTCATCATGAGAGCCCGCTGGCATCCGTCTTTTGTCATCATTGCGGGTTTCATTTTGGTAAAAAACCGCGGCAACAAGCGGCATACGAATCGGCGTATCCGCTCGATTTCGATGCCGACGATTTGCCCGATCAGGTCAAAACGTTGTTTTTCAACAATTTGAGACGCCGGGTACAAGAGGAGCACGACGTTGCGAAATACAGCGACTATGTTGAACGATTTTACGATTCGCGGTTCCGGGAAATTTACAACCTGCGGGCGGAGCAAATCGCCGAAGATGCTCTGTTGCAGTGGGAGCGCTTCGGTACAGAAGGTTTGCACGACATCGACCGTCGCATCGACACTGCCTTCGAGGGCCTGCTCGATTATTTTATCATCCAGTTTTGCCCCGATCTCAACGGAGTATTACTACCGCCCGCCATCCTGAAATACGAAAAAGTGCAGGCCGGGAAAACAGACCTGGGTCGTATGATCCATGATTTTCTCGATTTTGAACGCGAAGATGAGCTGTTCTACTTCGATTTTATTGCCATGGAGCCGGCCCTCATGGCCAATATTTGTAAAAACTTTCTTTTTGCCGAGCGCAAGGAGCGGGTGTGGTTCATCTGCGACCTTTCGCTGAAAGGCAATGGTAAGGAGGGTTTCGCAATGACCGATCGGGGTATTTACTGGCGCGCACCGTTCGACAAACCGCGCCGGGTATTGTACCACGAGTTGCACGACATCAAAATGGAGAAAAAATGGATTACCGTCAACGGCCATTTTTTCAACGCCAACCCTTCACTGAATTTGAAACTGTGCAAGTTGCTGAAAAAACTGCGGGGCTGGAGGCCGGCGGAGGCCATGATGGTTTGAAGTGTATTGATGGCCTGCGAGACACTGTTTTGTTGATAATCTTGGGCCTCAAGGATTTTGCAACTCAAAAATATTTCAAAATTAAAAAACACGAAGTATCTTTGCCGCCCGAAATGGAGGTTGTAGCTCAGTCGGTTAGAGCGTCGGATTGTGGTTCCGAAGGTCGGGGGTTCGAGCCCCCTCATCCTCCCAGACAAAAAGGGGTGACGTCGATGACGCCACCCCTTCTGATTTTCAGCGATTTACGCTTATTCTTTTGAAGCATTCACAAAGCCCTTGAGCAATACGCTTGTCTCACTCGGGTAGGTATTGGCCGTGATGTGGATGATCTTTTTTTGTTCGTTGAGTTTGCCGTCCGTATTGAATTTGGCGGTGATCTCTCCGGTTTCGCCCGGCGGGATCGGTTCGTCGGGGTATTCCGGAATGGTGCAGCCGCAGGAGGCGCGGGCCTTCAAAATCGTCAGCGGCACGTTGCCGGTGTTCCTGAACTTGAATTTATGCTCTACAATATCCCCTTCGGTGGCCTGGCCGAAGTCGAATTCGGATTGTTCGTAGGTGATGCGCGCGAGTTGGTTGGTGTCGGCCGGCATGTTGCCGGCGGTGGCGGGGTTGCGCACCATGTTGGCGTTGGTGCCGTTGCCGGAAACCTGCTGCACGTCGTCGGGTTTGTCGTTTTTGCAGGAAGCCCAGGTGAGCGCAGCAGCAAAACAGAAAAGAAGACTTTTTTTCATCGTATTTTTATTTTTGGAAAAAAGGATGTTATTTTTTGACATTACCCCTATCGCCCAATGTCTTTGACTTAAGGGTTTTTTGACAGGATTACAGGATTAACAGGATTCGTAGAGTGTTTTTTATCATGTTAATCCTGTAATCCTGTCAAAAAAAGTTGTCGCGGCACTTATGTCAACGGCATTACCCTGCCGCCGTCTACCGCCTACCGTCAAATATTTCCGGCAAAAATACGGCAGCGGCTCGTACCTGCTTCGCACTTTTGTCAAAACAAAAAGCAAATGACCCGGCACCTCTTTCTTATAGGCTTCATGGGCAGCGGCAAAACGCACTGGGGCAGGATATTGGCTGAAAAACTGGATTGCTCCTTTCTCGATCTCGATGCGATGATAGAGGCGGGTGAAGGCAAAACGATTGCCGAAATTTTTGCCGGCATCGGTGAAAACGGCTTTCGTGTGCTCGAACGCGATTACCTGCGCCGGCTCGCTGCCTTGCCCCCTGCCGTGGTCGCCACAGGCGGCGGTACGCCTTGTTTTTTCGATAATATGGACTGGATGAAGCAACACGGGCTGACGGTGTATTTGAAAACGCCGCCGGAAGTGTTGTTCGAGCGGCTCAGAAGTGGGCGGCAGCACCGGCCTTTGTTGAAAAATTTGGACGATGCAGGGTTGCGGGTGTTTATCGGGGAGCGGCTGGAGGTGCGGGAGCGGTTTTACAGGCAGGCGGAGGTTGTGATGGAGTGGAAGGATGATGATGATGCGGCGTTTTTGGAAATGCTGACTAACATATCGACGATTTGAAAATCTGACGAAATATCAACAAAAAATTTGTGTAGGCGATAGGTGGGGCTATTTTTGCAGCATGGAAAATAGTTATAAGTTATTAAATCGACAAAAATAAGATTGGAAAAAAGACAAAATATTGAGAGTCAAATTAGGGATTACATTTCAACCCATCTTGATGTAATCGAACCTAATCTACAATTGATTGAAGTTGAATACTATTTGAAAAATAGTGGCGCTTCATCAGGTTTTGTTGATGTTTTAGCACAGGATGAATTCAATCAGTTTGTTGTGATTGAAATTAAGCGTTCCGATAAGGCATCACGGAATGCAGCAAATGAAGTATTAAAGTACCTAAATTTATTAAAACAGAATTATAAGGTTAATGACAGTGATGTAAGATTTATTTTAATTTCAACTACTTGGAATGAATTAATACATTCATTTTCTGAACTATATAATCAATCGAAAATTTCAATTATAGGGTATGAAATTGTTTGGGAAAATAATTGCATATCAAGTAAAAAATCAGTCTCGCCAATCGAAAAGTATCCAAAACGAATGTTTTCACCAGTTCAAATGATTTACCTTTATCGAAATAACGATAAAAGTTTTGAAAATGGAATTAATAATTTAGTAAAAAATATTTCAGATATAGGGCTTTCAGATTATGTTATTTTATTTTTATTCAACGATAGGTTGAAAAACCCAAGGATAATTTATCCATATGGGTTGTATTTTGCTTTTTATAGGATGTCTGAAAAAGAATATTTTAAACTCTTACAACAAGAACAAATAAACGACATTTTAATATACAAAAGCGAACTAAAAAATGAAAACGATTTTGAAAATCAATACTACAAGTATGTTGAAAATCATTTGATGTCAAATATTACAACGACTCGTGATACTGCTGAGTCTGGATATCCTGAGAAACTAGACGCAATAATTTCACAAAACTGGAAGATATTTGATATTTATAAAAATGGTGTATTTAAAAACGACCCAAGGCAGAACGACTTTATTATAAATGATATTAGGGGTGAAAAAGGCTTAAATACTGGGCGATACAGAAATTCTACTAGAACATCTCACAGGAGCAGATTTGAAGAAATTAAAGATTCTTCCCATAAATGTTTGGCTAATAATGAAACTTGGAATGACGATATCACTAATGTTATTAAGTATATTGATGGTAAAAAAGAAGAGCAAGATATTACAATTGATATTTATAATCCTCCTTCAATTTTAAATATTATTTATCAGTATGTTACTAAAAAGGATAAAAGATATCTGCCAACTTTTATAATATCAATTAAAAACGATAAAGCAAAAACACTTGAAATATTCACTGGTCATATTGGGTGGAATGGCAGGTTAATTGAGTTTGATAAATTGAGAAATCTAATTTCTGAAAAAAGTGGATTTATTCTCGAATTAGCATTAACAGCGGATTTTTATAGAGATGAAATAATTAATACTTTCGGACTAGTATTTGAAACTTTTTATAATAAAAATATTCTGAATGAGAATTTAGACACCTTGATTTCAGAAAATAGAATTAGCCCAGGTTGGGACAGAAATTTCTGCCCTATATCTTTTATAGAATCAGGGAACTTTGAAATTATTGAAAGCCACAACTATAATCTTGATTCTTTTATTGAAAAAAATTCTTCAGTGATAAATGTAATAAAACAACTAATAGACGAACGAACAATATATTTATGATCAGTAGTGTCCGGTTAAAAGTCGAAGAGAATCAATTGATTATGACTATCGGGGTTGTCATTTT
>CXWJ01000318.1_pt1 | contig 153121 bp, 113 predicted proteins | sample 590841 | NCBI WGS metagenome assembly CXWJ01 (sample SAMEA3498367, study PRJEB10139) | wastewater metagenome | biome: wastewater treatment plant; material: activated sludge | place: Austria | collected 2015-01-21 | reverse complement strand
CCCGCTGGGGCAAAAATTCGGGATGACTCATGTTCAAATAACTGCCACTGCCTACTGCTCCTGCCTACTGCCACTGCCTACTGCCACTGCCTACTGCCTCAATGCTCTTCCTGCGCTGTCTTCGCGTATTCAGCCGTCAGTTTCATCTGAATATCGGTCGGCACGGCGGCGTAATCCGCAAAGCTGATGTTGAATTTCGCCTTGCCCTGTGTGAGCGATCGCAGGGTGGATGAGTATTTGTGCAACTCTTTCAAAGGGATACGGGCGCGAATGACCTGGTAGTGTCCCTCCGAACCCATCCCCATGATGATGGCACGGCGGGTTTGCAGGTCGCCCATTACATTGCCCATGAATTCGGCGTCGCACATCACTTCGAGGTCGTAAATGGGTTCGAGGATTTGCGGACCGGCTTTGTGGAACGCTTCTTTGAACGCCATGGTAGAGGCGATTTGAAAGGCCATATCGTTGGAGTCCACGTCGTGCATCTTGCCGTCGTAAACACTGACCCGGATATCGCGGCAGTATGAACCGGTGCCGGGGCCTTCTTCCATTTTCGCCATGATGCCTTTTTTGATGGCGTTGATAAAACGGGAGTCGATTACCCCGCCCACGATAGCCCATACAAAGGAGAATTTGCCACCCCATTTCAAATCTTCCACCTCGATGTTTTTTGCGTTGAGGCCGTGCGGGGCGGGTATACCGTCGTAATACGGCTCGATGCGCATGTGGACTTCGGCAAACTGGCCGGCGCCGCCCGATTGTTTTTTGTGGCGGTAATCCTGATTTACTTCTTTCGTGATGGTCTCCCGGTAGGGGATGCGCGGCTCGATAAAGTCCATGCGCACGCCGAAATTTTGCTCCGCTTTATACCGGATCATATCCAGGTGCATTTCTCCCTGACCCTGCACAATGGTTTGCTTGAGTTCGATACTCTGCTCCACGAGCAAAGTCGGGTCTTCTTCCTGAATGGAGTGGAGCGCGTTCGCCATTTTTTCTACCTCGGCTTTGCTGGGCGGCACAACGGCCATCCGGATGCGCGAAGTAGGGAAATGGATGCGTTCGATTTTGGTATCGGAGCCTTTGGGGTTGAGGGTTTGGTTGGTGTGCGACCCCTTGAGTTTCACCGTGCAGCCGATATCGCCTGCGCGGAGTTCGTCCACCTGATCGCGGTTTTTGCCTTCGCTTTCAAAGAGTTGTGAAAAACGCTCCACGGACCCGTTGTCGGCGTTGGTGAGTTCGTCGCCGGCTTTCAGTACACCGGAATAAACCTTGAAATAGGAGACATTGCCCACTTTCGGTTCGTTCACCGTTTTAAAAATGAAAACGCAGGGACGGGCGGCGGGGTCGCAGGGTTTGGAACCGCCGCCTTCGAGGTTGGCGGCGGGGCGTTCGGCAGGGCTGGGACAGATGTCGTGGATGAAGCCCATGATACGCCCCGATCCCATATCCTTCAGGCCGGATGCACAGAACACGGGAAAAAACTGGTGGTGGGCCAGGCCGATGCTGAGCCCTTTGGCGAGATCCTCTTCGTCGAGTGTGCCGTTTTCGAAGTATTTTTCCATCAGCGCCTCGTCGTTTTCAGCGGCGGCTTCCACGAGGGCGTTGTGCATTTCATCGGCGCGGGTTTTATGCTCGGCGGGGATGGGTTTTTTCTCCGGTTTTCCGCCGTCTGCGGGGAAAACATACATCACCATGCGCAGGGCATCCACAATAGCATTGAAGCCCGGACCCTGGTTGACCGGGAATTGAATGGGCAACACCCTGGGGCCGAAACGATTTTTAGCCTGATCGAGGGTCATCTCGAAATCGGCCTTTTCGTGATCCAATTGGTTGATGACGAAAAGGCTGGGCGTTTCGTATTGATCTACGTATTCCCAAATAAGTTCGGTGCCTACTTCCACCCCGCTGCGGGCATTGAGCAAAATGACCGCGGTATCGGCCACCTTTAATGCCGTCACCACTTCACCCACGAAATCATCGAGACCGGGTGTGTCGAGGAGGTTGATTTTAGTGTCTTTCCAGCTGCAATGGAGGAGGGAAGCGAAAAGCGAGTGGCCGCGTTGTTGTTCGAGCGGGGCATAATCGCTCTGGGTGTTGCCATCGCCGACGGTACCCCGGCGTGAAATGGCTTTCGCTTCAAATAGCATGGTTTCGGCAAAGGTGGTTTTGCCGCTGCCGGAGTGTCCCACGAGGACGACGTTCCGAATCTTATCGGTAGTGTAGGCTGCCATTGGCAAAGAACTTGGTTTGGTGAACGGAATCACGGTGGAAGGTGGAGGGTCGAGGGTAGAAGGCCGAGGGTTTAAACCTTCTACCTTCTACCCTCGACCTTCTACCCTCCACCGTTCATTGTAAACGGGCAGAGTGCATGACCAGGAATTTTATTTGGTGAAAAATTCTGCTTCGGGCGGTTAAAGTAGGTGGGTTTGCAGAACGGGAAAAGGAAATGGGGAATTTTTTTTTGAAAAGACACCCGTCCTGCGGCTTCGAGCCACAGAACGGGTGTGAGAATGAGAGAATCACAGTGATAGTGCTGCGATTTGGATTATGTTTTAGGAAAAAACGGCTACCAAATTGATGACTGTTGTATATTCAGTTCAGAGAAAAACCAAGTTATTAGCCTTTGTTATTCCTCTAATAACAATCTTTGTTTTTCTTTCTCTAAATCAAGGTACTGCTCTTTTCCTACGCTTACGGTTACAAAGTGAACGGTGCCTCCTTTAAATTCACCCGGCGATTTGTAAAGTTGACTTACATTATCTCCACTGTCAAAACCAACACACAAACCATCACCCACCAGCGTGAATTTTCCAATTTGGGCACGCATAGCGCCCTGGGCAACCATCTGGTCGTTTACGTAAAGTTTTGCCTGACCCAGTGATTCGTTGTATTCACCGGCTTTTTCTCTAATGAACTCCATGCCCACCGTATATTTTCCGGGTTTAAGCACCCCGGAAACCAATTGCTGTTCAGGTTTAATCCCCAAGAAATTATACACGTAGTACAATTTCTTGTCTTTGATGAATAGGGTGTGCCCACCAAAACGTGAACCATGTGCGAAAATAACGCCGGAGCAGTTTGCATCCTTGATCTCGATGTTGGCGATGATCTTATAAGAACGGCCTCTTACGCTAACGGCTACCGCTTCGGGTATCTGACTGGCATGCGGATAGTAAGTATAACTTTCGCGAGCTGCTTCTTCTGCGGGACGCTCAACATTCAATATATCCGCTGCCGAGCGGTCGTCCAGCGGCAAGGCAAAATTTTTCTCCGCTTCCTCCAACCAGACTTTCTTTAAGGCATCTAACTTTTCAGGATTTTCTTTGGCTAAGTCTTTAGATTCTGCACGGTCAACATCAACATGATAGAGTTGCCACTGGTCCTTGTCGAAGTTTCCCTTACCGGTAAGCGGCGCATGTACGGCAACGGCCTTCCAACCGTCTTCCCAAATGGCACGGGTACCGAGCATGGTGTAATACTGACGGTGTTTCTGAGTGGGTGCATCGGGTGCAGCATCAAATGAATATTTCATGGAAACACCTGATAATGGGTATTGCTCCACACCTCTGTACACTTCAGGCATTTCCAGCCCGCATATTTCTAAAATGGTCGGAACGATATCCACAGCATGGTGATATTGGTTCCGTACTTCGCCACGGGCTTTGATGCCTTTAGGCCATGAAATGACCAATGGGTCGGAAGTGCCGCCTGAATAATTTGAATACCGCTTGAACATTTGAAAAGGAGTAGAAAAAGCAGCAGCCCATCCTGTGGGGTAGTGCTCATAGGTATTTGGCCCGCCCAATTCATCCAGCAGCTTCATGTTCTCCGATAATGCATCCGGGAATCCGTTAAAAAACTTATTCTCATTCACTGAACCGCTGGGGCTTCCTTCTCCTGAAGCACCGTTGTCAGCAGCGTAGAAAATAACCGTATTGTCAAGTTGACCACTTTGTTTCAGATAATCAATAACACGGCTTATCTGTGCATCTGTGTATTCCGAGTACCCGGCAAATACTTCACACAAACGGGAGAATAATTTCTTTTCATCAACGCTGAGTGTATTCCATGGCCGTACAAAATCTCCGGGATTGGCTACATCCTCCGGCAATGGATTGAACGGAGTTAGCTCCGTACCCTTTGGCAAAATGCCCTTTTCAATCATGCGGGGAAGCACCCATGAGCGGTAGGCATCATATCCATCGTCAAATTTTCCTTTGTACTTAGCGATATAATCTTTTGGCGCCTGGTGCGGGGCATGGTTGGCGCCAGGGCAATACCACATAAACCAGGGCTTGGAAGGGTTTGCAGATTTTTGATCGGTGATCATTTTGATAGCCTGGTCGGCAAGGTCTTTGGAAAAGTGATACCCTTCTTCCGGGCCGTAAGGCTGCTCAATGGAATGGTTATCTTCAGTTATGTCAGGATACCACTGGTTGGTTTCACCACCTATGAAACCGTAAAAGCGGTCGAAGCCCTGTTGAAGCGGCCAATATTCGCGATTGGCACCGGATGAGAGGTCGGTTTCGGGAACATTGTGGTTCTTACCCAACCAGAAAGTGCTCCATCCGTTATCCTGTAATATGTGCGCCATGGTAGTAGCTTGTTTCGGAAAGTGCGCACTATACCCGGGAAATCCATTAGCGCCCTCGGTAATGGCACCACTGCCATTCAGGTTATGGTTGCGTCCGGTAAGTATGCAGGAGCGGGTGGGTGAACATAATGCAACGGTATGCCACTGCGTGTAGGTCAATCCATTGGCAGCTAACTCATCCAGTGCAGGCATACTTACCCGCCCTCCATAGGGCGACCAGGTTGCCAGGCCGGTATCATCATAAAGAATGAAAAGTACGTTCGGCGCTCCTTCAGGTGCTTTTTTGCGTATGTAGGGTTCCCAATCAGCTTTTGAATCGCGCACATCGAGTTTGATATCGCCTTTAAAGGTTAATCCTGATTGTTCTGTTTTTGATTGTTGTTGATTGCAACTGAAAGCCAGTGCTGCCATTGCAGCAAGCAGCAGCGCTGCGATTTGAGTTTTAAGTTTCATTGTTTTGTTTTAAAAAATGAATAAACTAATTTGAGGTAATATTAAAGCTATTGAAGAGAAAGTTTAGGAATTTTCTATCCATGTACTTTACCTGTTCACTTTGAAAACCGAAGGGTTTTGAATGACGCGCTCACTCTTTCACCCCTCTGAACAACTCAGTTTTCCCTTCCCAAACCGCTTCAAAAAAGTAAACCCCCGGCGGCAAAAAGCCCACATCCAATTTTTCCGGTGCATCCCTTACGTTCAGCACTACCTGACCCATTTGATTCACCACCCGCAACACATCCGGCCCGTCATTTTCAAAAAACTGCAATTGAACGCTTTGTGTAAAAGGGTTGGGAAAAACCCGGAAACCGCCTGCCCTATCCGGCTCGTTCGTGGCAGTGCTGACCGGTACCCATTGGCCGAAATCGAACTCACGAACGGACTGTTCCGCGAAGGTGATTGTATTGTAAAGCGTGCGCTCATTCGACAAATAACCCGTGCGGTTGCCTGAAAAGCCGATCCCTTCCGCTTGTCCGGTCACCAATGCCGACCCCAGCTCGATGCGGCGTTTGTTGCCGGTAAACAGTGCGTCACCGCCCGGCTGCCAGTCCCACAGGAGCCAGACGAATACTTTTGGTAAATTGTGCAGATCGTAACCCAGCAAAGCCACCAATTTGCCGTCGGGCGAGATATCGGCGCCCGTGATCAAACCGTTCGTGTTAAAAGTTTCTATTTTTTCGGCTTTACCGGTGACCTCATTCACCACATAGTGTGAGGTTGTGTATTCCTTGCGGTTTTTAGAAAACAAGTGTAGTTTGCCATTGAAAAAGATCATCGCCTCGCAGTCGAAAACAGCACTGTCCGATGCTTGTGTGCTGAAATCCGTCTGGTCTTCGTAGGCGAAAGGGATGAACGCCCATTCGCTGTCGTCGATGGTCTCATCGCTGCCGCTGCCGATATCGGCGAGCGGCACTTTGTAAATACCGAGGTCCTGGCGATCGTTGGTGTTGTTGCCGAAATCGCCGAGATACAGGTGGGTTCCGGAGGAAGCGATGTCTTCCCAATCTTTGTTAGAGGCATTTGTTAGCAGGATCTCCTGGTTTACTATCCCGTTTTCCGGGTTGAACCGGTAAAACCGCGGGCCGTCACCACCGTCGTTGTGGCAATACCAGTAGTTGCCCGCTTTCACATGGCCGCTCACTTCGGGCAGGTTTTCAGGCAATATAGCCTTGAAAGTCGGCGTATAATTCGTCACAGGGTAAAGACAGGAGCCGTCGTTGGAAGTAGCCGAAGCGTTGTAATTGGTCGCTTGCGGGTCGGGGCAACCGGGTTGGGCGAAAGATATTAGCGAACAAAAAAATGTCAGGTTCAAAAGTAACAGGGCGGTGCGTTTCATTGTCGGAATAAAAAATTTTGAGCGAAGGTCTGGATTTTTTTCACTTTCAATACCCGACATTGGCTGCCTGATCCGACATCGCCCGACAATTAGCCGGTTTTTTACACTTCAGTTACGAATTAAGTAGGCTGACAAAATTAATCGCACCAATTTTCTTCCTAACATCCTGAAAGTGAATCATCTGGACGGAAAAGATTTCCGTCCTGCTACTTAGTTTTATGGAAAAAATACACCGCACCTTTACACTCCTTGCCCTGCTGTTTGCCGGCATTGCCACAAACGCCCAACCCTGGCAACACGGCTACATCAAATCTTCGCCCGACGGCCACCACCTGCAACACAAAGACGGTACGCCTTTTTTCTGGCTGGCCGACACGGGCTGGGAACTCTTTCACCGCCTCACGCTGGAAGAGGCCGCCAAATACTTCGACAACCGGGCAAAACTGGGCTTCAACGTCATTCAAGCCGTAGCCCTGGCCGAATTCGACGGCCTGCAAACGCCCAATGCCTACGGCCAGACGCCTTTCATCGGCACGGATTCCGATCAGCCGAACGATGCTTACTGGCGCACCGTGGACAGTATGATCGGAATGGCCGCCCAACGCGGCTTGTACGTGGCGTTGTTGCCGACCTGGGGCGATAAGGTAGCGCCGATCTGGGGGGTAGGGCCGCAGATTTTCCTTGTCGGCGAAGGCGACCGCGCCTACCGCTACGGCCGTTGGATTGCCCGGCGGTATGGCCGCCGCCCCAGCGTGCTTTGGATGTTGGGTGGAGACCGCCCTGCCGTGTACAATGGCGAAAAAGAGGGTATCAAATTCAGCACCGACTACCGCCCGGTGTGGCGCAACATGGCCCGGGGTATCCTGGAAGATTTTCCGCAGGCATTTATTACCTACCACACCTGGGGCGGCGAAAACTCGACTTCTCAGTACATCCACAACGAAAACTGGCTGATGATGAACACCATGCAATCGGGTCATGGCAGCGGCCACGACGTGCCGGTGTGGAACTGGATCACCCGCGATTACAAGCTCACACCTGCCAAACCGACCCTCGATGCCGAACCGAATTACGAAGACCACCCCGTAAATCCCTGGCCGGAATGGGACCCCGCCAACGGCTATTTCCGCGACTACGATGTGCGCAAACAGACCTGGCGCTCGGTGTTTGCCGGGGGCTGCGGCGTTACGTACGGGCACCATGCCGTGTGGCAGTTTTACTCTCCCCAACGCGAAGTCGTCAACCACGCCGACCGGTACTGGACGGCGGCCATCGAACGGCCCGGCGCGAAGCAAATGGGTTATCTGCGGCGGCTCGTCGAGTCGCGCCCCATGCTGCAACGTATTCCCGACCAGTCGCTGATCGCCGCCGGACAGGGCGAAAAAGGTGAATATGCGACTGCCTGCCGCGCAACCGACGGTACTTATGCAATGGTTTATTTGCCGGTGGGAAAAACAATTTCAGTGAACACGAAAACCCTGAAGGGCACCTCGCTCGTATGTTGGTGGTACGACCCGCGCAGCGGCAAAACGAAGAAGATCGGCAAATTGGCCAAACTTCCGGAAATGACTTTTACGCCGCCCAAACAAGGAGCAGAGCAGGATTGGGTACTGGTGCTCGACGACGAAACCGCCGGTTACGGAGTACCGGGCGAGCAGAAAAAGTAGGCGGTACGGCGGCATATTCAAACGGCAATGTTGAGTTATTGGGTTGAAAATGGCCGATGCGATGATGCTCGTTCGCTTTTTGCCAGTATTGGCAAATTTACCATAAAACGTTGGCTTTCAATATTATGACATCAAATTTTTATTGAAAGAAAATTTATTTCAAAAAAATCACCCAACGCTGGCAGCAAACGGACAGGGTCTGTACGTTCTCCGAACGTCTTATACACAAACCTGACTACATTAACCATGACAGCCACTCTTTCTTACACACTCCTGTTGGCCGTAATCTACCTTGTCCGTAAAATGTGGACCCTGAGGCCGCAACATGCCTGACCAACAACCGTTAAAAAAACACGCCCCCGCCGGGTTCTGATCCGGCGGGGGCGGTTTGTTTTGAATGGCATTTTTTTATTTCAAAACGGAGATTTTTTTCACGGCAACGCCGCTTTCGGTCAGCATTTGGATAGTATAAACGCCGCTGCTCCACTCCGATACGTTCAACACCGTTTGTTCAGGCCGAATATTTTTCAAGGTTTGAACGCATCTTCCGTCGGGAGCGAAAATACGGATTTCGCGGATTGATAAGCCGCCGTATGCGAGCGTCACTTTTTGGACTGCCGGATTGGGAAAAATACCGATTGCGGCGTCAGTAATTTCAGGGATACTCGTCAGGGGCGAAGCAACACCGGCGAACCCATCATCAAAAAAGTTATGGAGATCGTGGATTTCGGTGATGTCGTCTATCGTGGATCCGAGATCACAAGGCAGGTCCAGGTCATAATGCACTGCCCACGCCGTCACCATTTCCTCGATCTGACCGGGCGGCAGCTGGCCGATTTTGTGAATGCCCAATGCCCGGCGGTCGCCGTAAGATAGATTCGCGTTGCACATATTCCACCCATTCAGGTCGTTGGGCAGTGTAGGAAAAGCATAATCAACAGGCGTAGCGCCGGATTGGTAACCACTGCCGCCATACGTCAACGGAGATCCGTCGCGCCAGGAACCGGTCAGGTATCGATAATATTCCACCGGCAAATCCGGGTCGGTGGTTGCTGCAAACTGACTCCCGACACCCGGATTGTTATAATATATGAATTTGTCCATAGACCGGCTCAGGAAAGTAACCGACTGCACCGGCGGATTGTCGCCGAACGTCGGAATGCCGCCGTCGCAGGTGGTGCCGGGCGACCCGTCGAGGGCGTCCTGGTTGTAAGCGTAAAAGGCGTCCAGACCGGGTGCGCTTCCAATATAATCGTCCGCATAACAGCCGAGGTCGAAGTCGACCCAAATAGCCAGGAAACACGAATCGAGCAATTCCGTGTTGCGGTTGATGATGCGGTGCGCAGTGAACAAGGTATTGTTCAGCACCGGATTCCCGGGGTCATTAAACGCCCAGACCGTGAGTTGCACTTCGACTTGCAGCGGCGATCCCTGACTGGCTGTATGCACTGCGCCGCCGCCCTGATCGTTGAAAACGCACCAAACAATTTCTTCTGGTACAAACGCCGGCTTCCCCTGCAATTTTACCACCGGGTAATCGCCTTTGAGCGGGTCGTATTGTCCGTCGTTGTCATCGTCGTAAAATGCCGCCAGACCGCCGGGCGTAAAGGGCAGGTCGAAACCCCAGGCATCGGCAAAGTAGGGGTTGCCGAATGCCGGCCAGCCCATGATGCTTTTATAGTTGGCAAGCGCCGCTCCGGGGTTGTTGACCAGATCGGGCAGTTCGTCCAAAAACGACTTGATATCAGCGCCTTTCACGTGGAAAAAGCGATCCCAGTTTTCACAAACCGTCGCCTCCGTCATGCCGTCGGTACTGAGCGGCCCGGCCCAGTAATCGGTGGCGCCGTTGCTCCGGAAAGTAGAGGTGGCGAGATCCAGATTACCGGCAGGGTTAATGCCGCCGATCCACAAACCGGCGGCAAAAATGGTGGCGGGATTGGGTCCGTTGGGCGTCGGGTTTGGGAAAAATTGGGCGTTGTTGAAATCCCAGAACAGATCGCCGGCATTGAGCAGACCCGCTTTGATGTTGTTGGCATGAATGGTTGTGTACGCGTTGGGGTTGGCACACACGGCAGATTGCTGGGCGTGCAAAATGCCTGCTGCCGGTAGCCAGGCCAAGCAGAGTGTAATTAGTTCTTTGTTTTTCATGTGAAAAGGTTGAGCTGGTAAAAGTTATCACAAGATAACAACCAATCTCGTTGCGCTGCTTTGTTCCGTCAGTATTTGTAAATAATAAATACCACTGTTTAACCCTTTCACATTCAGCACAGTCTGTTCCGGCTGGATGTTTTGAAAAGATTGCATGACTTTTCCGTCGGCGGCGATGAGGCGGATTGCGCGGACGGGCAAATCGCCGTAAACAATGGAAACTGATTCATTGGCCGGGTTTGGAAAAACAGATACGGACGCCTCAGGCAATTCTTTTAACGCCGTCAAACCCGAACACACACCGGCAAAGTCGTCGTCGAATGTATTGTGTAAAAAGGCGATGTCGTCGAATGTCCCGCCAAGGTTGCAAGGCAGATCGGCATTGGGGTGCACTGTCCAAGCCGTTACCAGCCGTCTGACGTGACTGACCCCGAGATCTTCAACTTTGGTCGTCCCCAATGTCCGATGAACGCTGAATGGTAAATTCTCATTACACATACTCCATCCGTTGGAGTTAGGGGGATCGGGAAAAGCGTGATTGGTCTCGATGGCGCCGGACTGAAAACCGCTGCCGCCAAAAGTAAAAGGGCTGCCGTCGCGCCAGCGACCGGTCAGGTAGTGATAGTATTCAAGCGGCAGATCGGGGGCTCTGGTCGCTGCAAGTGGAGTGCCGAACCCGGGCTCGTTGTAATACACGAATTGGTCCAGCGACTGGTTCAGAAAAGTAACCGATTGCACCGGGGGAGGCCCGGAAAAACTGTTGGGGCAGTTGGTGTCGTCATCGACGTCCGAATTGTAAGCATAAAACGCATCCAAATCCGGGGCCGAGCCGAAGTAATCATCCGATCCACAGCCGATATCGAAGTCGACCCACAACCCAATAAAACAGGAATCCAAAGATTCTGCTCCCCGATTGATAATCCTGTGTGCTGTAAATATAGTGTTGTTCAACACGGGCTGATCAGAACAGTTGAATGCCCAGACGGTGAGTTGCACTTCGATTTGCATGGGTGTTCCTCCACTGACGCCGTGTGCCGCGCCGGCGCCCTGGTCGTTGAACACGCACCAAACGATTTCGGCCGGAACAAATTCGGTAAAAATTGCTTCGACCACCGGGTAATCGCCCTGAAGGGGATCGTACAAGCCATCATTAATTTCGTCATGGAAAGCCGCTAATCCATTTTGCGTGAAAGGCAAGTCGAACCCCCAGATGTCGGCAAAGTAAGGGTTGCCACGGCCAGGCCATCCCATGATGTCCTTGTAATTGGCAATGGCGGTGGCAGGATCGTTCGCAAGATTTGGCAAATCATCCAAAAACAACCTGATATCAGCGCCTTTTACCTTGAAGAACCGGTTCCAGTTGGAACAAGTCAATACGTCGGTAGTGCCTGACACGTCGAGTGGTCCGGCCCGGTAATCAGTTGCACCCCCGGGCCGGTCCGTCGATGTAGCCAGTTTGAGGTTACCGATGAAGTCAACGCCGCCTATCCACAGTCCGGCTACGCGTATCGTGGAGGGATTGGCTTCACCGGGTAATGGATTGGGGATGAACTGTGCTGTGGTCAAATCCCAGAACAAGTCGCCGCCATTGAGCAAACCTGCCTGGATGTTGTTGGCGTGAATGGTAGTATGGGCGGTAGGGTAATCACAAGTGTCGGCATCCGGCTGGGCGTGCAATGCGCCGGCGGTGAGGAAAAAAACAGTACCCGCGAAAAAGTGTTGTTTCAGGCTCATATCGATCATGGTTTTGAAAACGTAAGTAGCGATACAAATAAAACCACCTCCTCTGTTCCCTGTATTTACAAATCCATAACCCTGTCATTTGGGGCAATAAGTCTGCAATTACAGCAGGATAACGAGCAGTTTCGTTGCACTGCCTTGCTCAGACTGAATTTGCAGGTAATAAATTCCGCTGTCTAACCCTTTCACATTCAGCACAGTCTGTTCCGGTTGAATGTTTTGAAAAAATTGCATGGTCTTTCCGTCAGCGGCGATGAGGCGGACTGCGTGAACGGGTAAGTCTCCGTAACTCAGCGTAATTGATTCGGTTGCAGGGTTTGGAAAAATATTGATTTGCGCGTCGGGCAACTCCTGCGTTGCAGTCAGGCCCGAGCAGGCGCTGGAGAAATTATTATCGTATTCATTGTGCAAAAAAGCGATTTCATCGTAAGTCTGGCCAAGGTCACACGGCAGGTTTGGATTGGGATGCACCGTCCAGGCTGTGACCAATTCCGAAAATTGACCTGGTTGCAGCTCCATTTTACATGACCCTATCACTTTGCGGTCGGTATAGGGTGGGTTTGTCGTACACATACTCCATTCGTTCGGGTTAGCGGGATCGCCAGAGAAAGCATGGTGAGCCGGAACCGAGCCGCCGTAACCATTGTCACTAAAAGTTAATGATGTGCCATCCCGCCAGGAACCGGTTAAGTAATTGTAGAATTCAGAAGGTTCGTCCGGAGTTTCAGTAGCCGGGTCAGGAATGTTCCAACCATTGTCATTATAGTACATGAACTTATCCATGGATTGGCTCAAAAACACCACTGATTGCACAGGTGAAGTGTCTGCAAAAGTTGGAAAGGGTTGACCGCATAAAGCACCGGTTGTTCCGTCCACAGCGTCCTGATTGTAAACAAAAAAAGCGTCTAAATCCGGGGCGCTTCCTATATAATCGTCAAAAGGGCACCCCAAATCAAAATCTACCCATATTCCTGCAAAACACGAATCAAGTACAACTTGACTTTTGTTGAAAATTTTATGTGAAGTGAAAATGGTTCGATTTAGCACAGGTATGTGAGCGCAATTGAAGGCCCAAACCATTTGGTGCACTTCCACATGGAGGTGATCGCCTTTTGTGTTTGCGTGTTCCGCGCCACCTCCCTCATCGTTGAAAACACACCATACGAATTCGGCAGGCACGAATTCAGCTCCGCTTGCCAATTTTACAACCGGATAATCACCCTTTAATGGATTGTATTGGCCGTCATTATTCAAATCGTGGAAAGGAGCCAAATCTTCCGAAGTTATTGGTAAATTAAATCCCCAAACATCAAAAAAAAATGGGTTACCTGTTGCAGGCCAACCCATGATTGACGGGTGTTGGGCAACAGCTGCATTTGGGTCACTAACCCAGATTGGCAATTTTTCTAAAAAGGTCTTGACTTCAATGTCCCTTATCATGAAAAAACGGTCCCATTTGGAACATGTTAATTCATACGTGAACCCTTCCGAATTAAGAGGTCCGGCCCAATAATCAGTCGATCCGGCCGAGCGATAAGTTGCGGCAGCGAGTTTAAGATTGCCACTTGGATCAAGACCGCTCAACCACAATCCTGCAGCGAAAATGGTGGCGGGATTGGGGCCGGCCGGCGTTGGGTTCGGGAGGAATTGTGCATCGTTGAAATCCCAGAACAAATCTCCAGCATTGAGCAAGCCCGCTTTAACATTATTAGCGTGGATTGTGGTGTAGGCGGTGGGGTTTTCACAAAGGGTAGAAATTTGCTGAGATTGTAAAACACCCGATACGAAAAGCAAAATGAAGGATGCGAAAGTTAGTTTCCTGTTCATCATGAAAAAGTTTGAGTGCGCGTAAAAGCATTGAAATAGATTGAAATAACACTATGCAAAGTAGTCATTTCCCCCGCCCGCGTTTTTGAAAATGACTGAACTCGACCCCGGCAAGGGCGAACACCACATTTCACCGAGCGAACGCTAATTAAGGCAAAAACAAAACTTTTCCCGCACACCCAGCATCCGGCATCTGCAAAACGTCTAATTTAGCGCAGACAAACGCAAACCGAATCAATACAACGCCATGTTCCAACGCCAGTCCCGAAGGGCTTTCCCCACCAGTTACATCGTTTTTCTCGCACTTGCCGTGCTCGCCATTTTGTTTTTTGTCGCAAAAGATTTGGACAAAAAACAGCAGCAAAACGCCGCGCAGGCCACCGAACCCACCACTGAAAAAGCGGAAAACAAAGACGGCCTGCGCCCTGCCGAGTGGTTCTTCACCGTGCGCGAATTCCCTGATTTCCAACCGGATGTCAAAACCTACACGCAGGCAATGGAACAAGCCGCCGACGCCGCCCAACAACGCGGCGCCTACCCGGGTTTCTCGGCGCCCTGGACGGTGCAAGGCCCCGCCAACATCGGCGCGCGCATCAATACGATCAAAGTGCACCCGACCAACCCGAACATCATTTACATCGGGTACTCCCACGGCGGGGTGTGGAAAACCGTGAACGGCGGCGCCTCCTGGCTCCCGATTTTTGACAAGCAGGCTTTTCTGGCCATCAGCGATATCGAACTCGACCCGCAAAACCCCAATATCGTATATGTCGGCACCGGCGACCTCAACGTCAGCGGCTACCCCTTCATCGGCGATGGCCTGTGGAAAAGCCCCGACGGCGGCCAAACCTGGCAACACCTCGGCCTTGAAAACCAACGAATTATTGCTAAAATCGCTGTTCATCCCACCAACGCCAATATCATTTATGCCGCCACCATGGGCCTGCCTTTCGAGCGCAACAACCACCGCGGGTTGTACAAAACGACCAACGGCGGCCAAAGCTGGCAGCAGGTGCTTTTTGTCTCCGACTCCACCGGTATCATCGATCTGGTCATGTCGCCCAACGATCCACAGGTGCTCTACGCGGCCGGCTGGGATCGTATTCGCAACAACAAGGAAAGCACGGTGAGCGGCGATAATGCCCGAATCTGGAAAACCACCAACGGCGGTCAGACCTGGACGAAACTCGCCGGCGGTCTTCCCGAAGGCCCCAACAGCCGCGTTGGCCTGGCCAATACAGCCAACAATGCCAACCTCCTGCTGTCCGTATTCGTAGATACCACGCTCGATCTGCACGGGATGTTCAAAAGCATCGACGGTGGATCGACCTGGTCGCAACTTCCAACCGAAGGTCTGGACCTGGGTTTTATGGGTGGTTTCGGCTGGTATTTCGGCAAAATTTTTATCAACCCCTTCGATCCCAACGACATTTTCGTGTGCGGCGTGACGCTCTGGCGTTCCACCGACGGCGGCCAAACCTGGTTCCAGACGACACCCGACTGGTGGCTCTACGAAGTACACGCCGATATGCACGATATGGTTTTTATCGACACCAACACCTGCCTGCTGGCAACCGACGGCGGCTTGTATAAAAGCAGCGACAGCGGTTTTTTGTGGGAAAAAATTGAAAATATCCCCACTTCGCAGTTCTACCGCGTGGCTTACAACCCCTTCGCATCCGATTGGTACTACGGCGGCATGCAGGACAACGGGACTTCTGCGGGCAATGTCGATGGGCTCAACGACTGGTTCCGGCTTTTTGGCGGCGACGGCTTTCAGGCGGTATTCCACACCGAAGACCCCAATATTTTTTACTACGAAACACAGAACGGCAATATTTACGGCACGACCGACGGGGGAGGTTTCTGGGACGACGCGACAATCGGCATCGAATTTTCGGACCGCCGCCACTGGGACATGCCGTACCTCCTCAGCAACCACGATCCCGAAGTCATGTACACCGGTACCTACCGCATCTACCAAAGTTACGGGCATCCACCCAATTGGTTTGCCGTCAGCGACGACTTGACGGACGGCAATATTTACGGTAGCCGGTACCACACCATCAGCGCCTTGCACGAAAGCCCGCTCGACGCCGACCTGCTCTATGCCGGCACCACCGACGGTAATGTGTGGCGCGGCAATCCCCTTTCCTTCAACTGGACGAATGTCACCGCCGGATTGCCGGACCGATATGTTTCCTCGGTAAAAGCCTCACCCAACCTCACCGACCGGGTTTATGTGACCCACACAGGTTACAAAGACAATGACTTCAGCCCGCGCGTGCATCGCTCCAACGACCGCGGCGCTACCTGGGTACCCATCGCCGGCGATTTGCCCAACCTCGCCGTCAATGACATTTTCATCCTGCCCGGCCACCAGGATTCGGTGCTGTTTGTCGCCACCGACGGCGGGATTTACGGCTCGCTCGACGGCGGGCAACACTGGGAACGCCTCGGTTCGGGCATGCCCATCGTGCCGGTGTACGACCTGGAAATGAATCCCGTGCAACGCACCCTGATCGCCGGCACCTATGCCCGCAGCATCATGACGTTCCCGCTCGATTCGCTGCAAATCGGTGACAATGTATCGACCAACAATCCCGGCGGACTGAAACCGTCCCGCCTTGTCGTGACGCCGAATCCGGCAAGCATACAGGCAAAATTGGTGCTGGACAACCTCGTTTCAAAACAAACGACGGAAGTGTTCATCGCCGATCTTTCGGGCCGCATCGTTTGGCAACAACAATTCAAAAACGTTGATAAACAGGAAATTCCGCTCGACACCCAAAACTTTGCGCCCGGCGTTTATGTCGTGTTCGCCCGAACCTCAGGCAAGGTATGGGGGCAACAAAAATGCGTGATCGCGCGGTGAACCGGTTTCGCATATTGCCGGAAACCGTGTTTCTGAGCATGGCACTGCTGTTCGGAACTGTCTTCGTTTTTCTCATTCCGCCTTTTCAATCACCCGACGAACCCGGCCATTTCCTGCGCGCTTACCAGGTCAGCGAAGGCGTTTTTTTTCCTGAAACGAAGGACCAACGGCTCGGTGGAGATTTGCCTGCTTCATTAGTACAAGTGTGCGACTCGTTTTCATTTTTAAAAATGAACTACGAAACACGCTTAAATAAAAATCTGATTTTCAGGTGTTTAAACCTGTCTTTGAACGCTGAACGGCGTGTCTTTACCGATTTTCCCAACACAGCCATTTACGCACCGACTACTTATTTACCACAAGCCGCTGCGATCGCGCTGCTCCGGCCGTTGGGCGCTTCGCCGCTGCAATTGCTGTACGTCTGCCGGCTCGCCAACCTGTTCGTCTGGATGTTGCTGGTATGGGCCGCTATCCGTTTGATCCCATTTTTAAAAAATACCCTGACCACATTGGCGCTGCTCCCCGCTTCGCTCGTCATTGCCGCTTCTGCCAACGCGGATGTGCTGACTAACGGGTTGTGCTGGTGGCTGGTAGCGGGATTTTGTGTTGGAAATCTGCCGGGAATTAAAAACCTGGGAGGTTTGGCAATCGTATGCGCTAATAAACTCATAGCCTTGCCGCTGGTGGTGTTGTATTGGTGGCGTTTACACCCCACCCCCGGCCCTTCCCCCGAAGGGAGGGGTGACGTAGAGCGATCCGAAGATTACACCGCGACTTCCTCTGTTGTGTCCTCTACGGATCGCTCTACGGCTCCCCTCCCTTCGGGGGAAGGGCCGGGGGTGGGGTTGCGCTTTGCCCTCCTTCTCACCACCGCCCTCATTGCCGCCCTCACCTGGGGCACACTCGCCCAAAAATGGTTCATTCCCTACGATGCCTACAACCCCGCCTACCGCGATGCGCAGACCCTGAACGAAGGCGTGAACCCGGCACGGCAACAGGCTTTTATGCTGGAAAACCCTCTGTATTTTGCAAAAACAGCCGCAATGTCAGCGATCAGGGCCCTGCCCTCGACGGCGGCACATCTTGTTGGGAAATTCGGCTGGGAGAAAAATTACTTATCGCCGGTATGGCTGGCGTTGTTGTGGCTGGCGTTGGCGGTTTTGATCGCCGTTGAGGAAAATTCATTCAAAATGCGACAGCGATTGTTGGCAGTAAGTGTGGTTGTGCTTTATGTTGCGATGTTCGCCGCGACGATGTACGCGCTGTGGTGCCCGGTCGGAGCGGGTGAGATCACCAATTTTCAGGGTCGGTACTTCGTGCCGGTGCTGCCGGTGGTGGCATTGGCTGTTGCAGGCAATTGGTTGGAACGGTGGAAGCAACGGGTATGGCTTGGTGCCGTTGTAATGATGACATTCAGCAATCTGGCTATGGTGTGGAATATTTGGGCGCGGTATTACAGTTCAGCATATTGACTATATTTCCGGGCAACAGCGGTTTAAGAAAAGAACAGGTGTCCCGAAAGTGCGAATTTTTGATTTTTACTTTTGCGACACCTGTTTTCATCTTACGGATTTCTGTTATCGTTGAATCAACAAAATACCGCTTTGTACGGATTTATCTTCGCGCACGGATACATGATAAATCCCTTGCGGCAAGTCACGAACGAACAATTTAATTGTTTGGCTGTCCGTATTCATTGATAAAACGGTGCGTCCGTTAATGTCCTGCAATGTAAAATAACCGGGTTTGTCCGACGCGCGTTGAATAGTTACGAATTCATTGGCGGGATTCGGTATCACAAGAAGTGAATGCGAAATATGAGGCTCGGATGCAAGGGTCGGCAAGACCACATTTGTTTTCGTGGTATTGGTGACTACCGGTGCATTGAAATCGAAGAAAATAAGAGCCTTATTGGGCAATAAAGTACCTGACGGAAGATTCGGGTTGGGGCGTATGGAATATTTCACGAAGCCGTGACTGGCCGGCTCGTTACTGCCGGAATCCGGCAGCGCAATATCTTCAAAATAGAATTCGAGCACATTTTGCCCCCGCAGCGACCAGGAAAAAGGATGGCTGGCTGCCAGAATTTGCAGGGAACTTATATCAAAATGCTGACTCAACGTATCCACGATACGGACAAAAACGGCCGGGGATGTTCCGGTATTTTGAAAACGAATGATATACGTCAGGCGCTCACCGGCGGCGATTTGCGCCGGGCTGATGCTTTCTTCCGGTTTTACTTGTTTGTCATTAGGGTCATAAGAGCCGATTACAACCTCTCTGAGCAGGTCGTGATTGTTCAACGGCGCTTCGTCTGCATCGTCGGGCGTTATGGCGGCATTTACTGTGACGGTATCGCCCAAAGAGACACCCGGCCAGGTGTGCGCGTTTATTTCGATATTTGTATTTTCAAACGGGTTGAGCCAGGGCAGTTTCCATGTAAATGTGTGAAAATCAATGAATGAATCAGGCGTAGGTGTAGCATTTGTGAAGAACAATCGAACACTGTCGAGCGACACAGTCACTATCGGTTCTTGTGCTACCGTACCCGTATTCCGGCAGGTGACGATGAGTTTGGTTGGGAATCCGGGGCTGAACGGCTTGTTGTTGGTCAACACAACTTCCAGATCTTTGATGCCGGGTGTAACATGTATTCCAAAATCCAGATCGGAAGTGCCACTTTGATCAGCGAGATAGTAAGGCGGGTTCACAGTGGCGTAAGGGGTGAAGGGCACGATGCGCAACGTATCGGAAGCGATATTTGCGTAAGCCGAATAGGCGCCGTCGAACTGAGAGACGCTGAAAAGGTTGGAGGGGCTTGTATGCACGATAACATCGGGAAATGGCGCTTCGTCCCATTCCCGGATGCCGTTGTTGTTGTCGTCGGAGTAAACAATTCCCGTCAGTAAACTAAGGTCATCGATGCGCCGCCAAACGCTGCTGCCATAAGTGCCGAGAAAAATGTGGTCGTCGAGCGACGCCATACTGAAGCCATACAAATTGCCCAAACCCGTGTTGTATGGCTGCCAGTTCTGGCCCAAATCCGTGCTGATATAAACTCCAATGTAGGGGGCGGTGAGCAGCAGCAGGTTCCCAACCGAAGTCATTCCATTGATATCGAACTGAAACTGCGGTGGAGTGGTTGGGGTGTGCCAGCTCGTTCCATTGTCGGTCGATATGTTGATTCCGTCCTTCGTACAGAGAAAAAGCCTGCCGAGCAGGTAAAAAAGTTGATTGCCGGAGTTGTTTCCCGGCACATTCTGCTCAAGCGTTTTTGTCCAACCTGCTCCTGAGTTATCGGAGATATAAGCATCGCCGTTGTTGTCGGTATAGACATACCGGGAGCCCAGGATGCGGAGAAAGTGGTTCGATTCGTTGGCGCCGCTCGGAAGCGCAAGCGTATCGATGTCGCCGGTGGCACGGTCGATCAAAAAAATATTGTGGCTCCGCGTCCAGATAATTTTGTTGCCCTGAACACTCAAATCTTCCGGGTAACTGTTGCTGACATTGTTTGCCAGGGTGTCCCAACCGGAACTGCCGTTACCTGTTGCTACATATAGCACCCGGTATGCGCCCCAGTAAAGGGTGTCATTGCTTACATCGAATCGATTGCTGCTGGTTGCATAAACCGGTCGATTAATTTCTGACCAATTTTCACCCGCATTTGCTGTCGCATAAAAACCTGAGGAGGTTTTCGCAAAAAGCGTATTGGTATTGGCTTTCAATTCTCCAATAAAAGACGATGTCAATCCTTTGTCGGCTTTTTCCCAAAACCCGGTGTTGTATCGGAACTTCCAGACCGTGCGATTATCGCCTCCGATTGCGCCGTAAGGAGTGAGTAAATCCGGGATAATACCACCCGTTGAGTTCCCCCATAAATACCAATTGGCGCCAAAATCTGTTGTCTGGTAAATCTTATCGTTGACACCTAAAATAGTATCTCCGCCGCCGTCATAACAAGAGAGGCTAAAACTGGGGGGTTGAGGTGGTTGGGGAAAAGAATCCCAGGTTTGACCCAGGTCATGTGAAATGGAAAAATGTTTGCCGCCGCCCCCAAAGTATCGTTCAGAAATGATAATATTTCCTTTCACTACGTGAACCGGACCGAAATTATCGGAAGAATCGGCGATTTGTTGCCAGGAATCCATGCCATCCTCCGATATGAATAAACCTTCATAATAATCGTAGCAAAGCGCGGTAGAAGCGTCATTCGTTATCTCGCCGTATTGGACGGGCAAACTGACATCTACCCAATTAAGACCATTGTCAGGACTTCTCCACACTTTGCTGCCGTCAATCAGAAACAACTTGCCGTTTATGGAGGCCAATCTATATGTAATAACGTAGGAAAAAGGTATTTCAGCGATGTTGTCCCAGGTCTCTCCATCGTTTTCGCTTCTGTAAACCCAGGATTTATAGGAACTCCAGCCGGAATCAAATCCGCGCACGTATGCAAAAAGCATCCCGTTGTGTTCCTGCAAATCGAATATTATGTATTCCCTTTTTATCGCCGGGTGGTATTGCCAATGATTCGCTTCGTTGGGTGTAAAATACAATCCTCCGGATGTGGCCGCCCATATTTTGTCTTTATGACGAATTAAGTCTTGTATGTCGCCGTCGCAGGGCCCGGCGGTCTGCTCCCATTGGGCAACCATTTTGAAGGGCGAAAAAAAGATTGAAATAATTAGGCAACCGAAGTAAAGGATTGATTTCATGATGAATTAATTAATAAATATCAAACGTTTGCTTTCGCAATTTAAAAGTGCGGCAAAAACGCTTCTCCAACAAATTTTTAAAACAAAAAAAGCCCGGAAGCATTACGCCACCGGACTTTATATCCTGTAAAGGTTGAAAACCAACCTTGAAACCTTTCTGACTTTGAAACCCTGAAACCTCTGCTTACGCTTTCACCGCTCCTCTTGCCTTCTCGATCACGGCCTTCGACACACTCTCCGGAGGCGGAGCGTAGTGGCTGAATTCCATCGTCGAAGAAGCGCGACCGGAAGTGAGCGTACGCAGCGAAGTCACGTAGCCGAACATCTCAGCCAGCGGCACTTCAGCCTGGATGGCAACGGCGCCGCCCATGCGCGTTTCCTGGCCTTTCGGCATGCCGCGGCGGCGGTTGAGGTCGCCGATCACCGGGCCGACGTATTCTTCCGGCGTGATGACTTCGAGTTTCATCATCGGCTCCATGATTTGCGGCTTGGTGGCAGGAGCAGCCGCGCGGAAACCTTCTTTCGCGCACAACTCGAACGCAATCGGTTTGGAGTCGACGGCGTGCATCGATCCGTCGAGTACGCGCACCTTCATCGAGTCGATGTTGTAACCCGCGAGGATACCGTTGTTCATCATCTGGGTGAAACCATCGGCAATTGGCTTTTGATAGTTCTTATCGATGGCGCCGCCGACAATCGCCCACACGAATTGCAGTTTTTTCTTGCCGCTTTTGAAGTCGTCGCTTTGGAGGAAATCTTCATCGGCAGGGCCGAGTTCGAATTCCATGTCGGCAAAAAGACCCGAACCGCCCGTTTGTTTTTTCAAACGCTCACGGTGCGTAGTCGTTTTGGTCAAAGCCTCTTTGTAGTTTACCTGCGGCGCGCCCTGGTTGCACTCAACCTTAAATTCGCGGCGCAAACGGTCCACGATGATTTCAAGGTGCAATTCGCCCATGCCGGAGATAACCGTCTGGTTCGTCTCGTCGTCGTAACGAACGCGGAACGTCGGGTCTTCCTCGGCGAGTTTGTTGAGCGCCATGCCCAGTTTGTCGAGGTCTTTCTGTGTTTTTGGCTCTACCGCCAAACCGATCACCGGTTCGGGGAAGTTCATGCTTTCCAGCACGATCGGGTGCGCAACATCACAGAGCGTGTCGCCCGTGCGGATGTCTTTGAAGCCCACGGCAGCAGCGATGTCGCCTGCTTCCACCGCATCGATCGGGTTTTGCTTGTTGGCGTGCATCTGGTAGAGGCGGCTGATACGCTCTTTTTCACCCGAACGGGTGTTGAGCACGTAAGAGCCGGCGTCCAATTTGCCCGAATAAACGCGGATAAAGCACAAACGGCCCACAAACGGGTCGGTGGCAATCTTAAACGCCAGTGCCGTAAACGGTTCGCTTGTATTGGGTTTACGCGTCACTTCCTTCTCTGTTTTCGGGTCGATACCGGTCACGTCGTCCACATCGATGGGGGACGGAAGGAAGTAGCACACCGCATCCAGACAAGCCTGTACACCTTTATTTTTGAATGCCGAACCGCACATCACGGGGGTCATTTTCAAATCGCACACAGCGGCGCGCACGGCAGCACGCATCTCTTCGATGGTGATGCTGTCCGGGTCGTCGAAGAATTTTTCGAGCAGTTTGTCATCGTAACCGGCGATTTCTTCGATCAACGCCTGACGCTGTTCGTGCACCGTTTCTTTCAAATCGTCGGGGATCGGAATTTCGTCGTAGGTCATGCCCTGGTCCGTGTCGTTCCAGATGATCGCCTTGTTCATGACGAGGTCCACCACGCCTTTGAAGTTGTGCTCCGAGCCGATCGGCACTTGCAGCGGAATGGCGTTGGCGCCCAATTTCGCCTTCATGTCTTTCACTACCATCATGAAGTCGGAGCCGGCGCGGTCCATTTTATTGACAAAACCGATGCGCGGCACTTTATAGTTGTCGGCGAGGCGCCAGTTGGTCTCGGACTGCGGCTCCACACCGTCCACGGCGGAGAAAAGGAACACCAGGCCGTCAAGCACACGCAGCGAGCGGTTCACCTCTACGGTGAAGTCCACGTGGCCGGGCGTGTCGATGATGTTCATGTCATATTTTTGACCGTCCACCGTCCAGGCGCATTTGGTTGCGGCGGAGGTAATGGTGATGCCGCGTTCCTGCTCCTGCTCCATCCAGTCCATGGTAGCAGCGCCTTCGTGCACTTCACCGATTTTGTGCGTGACGCCGGTATAAAAAAGTGTACGCTCCGTGAATGTCGTTTTGCCGGCGTCGATGTGCGCGGCGATACCGATATTGCGGGTGAACCGGAGGTCCGTTGCCATAATTGAATTATTGTAAGAGTGAATAATTGATTTTGAGTGTTATCAGACGCGATTTCAGAACAAAGTATCGCCGATTGCGAAAAAAATGTCTGGCGGCCGATGGTTAATTTGGAGAAACGGCATTTGGCTTTTAAATCATTTGGAAAAACAAAAACGTGTTTCGCAAAACCGAACCTTATAAAAAGCCAATACCGCCGGAAATTGCTCGGTGCAACGCTTGGAGCGCATCACCGGGCAATCTTCGACGGTAGGAATTTGACTGCGTGGGGCGATTACGCTCTGAAATGTGCAAAAGCGCGGTTCGCCTCCGCCATTTTGTGGGTGTCTTCGCGCTTTTTAACGGCGCTGCCTTCCCCTTTGGCAGCCGCGATCACTTCGGCGGCTAATTTTTCGGCCATACCTTTGCCGCTGCGGGCGCGGGCATATTTGATCATCCATTTCATACCGATGGATACTTTCCGGTTGGCCGGCAGTTCCGTCGGAATCTGGAAAGTAGCGCCACCAATACGGCGGCTGCGGACTTCCACTTGCGGCATGACGTTGTTCAAGGCTTTTTTCCAGACTTGCAACTCGTCCTCGTTGGTGCGGCTTTTCACGATGTCCAATGCATCGTAGAAAATACCAAATGCAACGCTCTTCTTGCCCTCCCACATCAGGTTATTCACGAAACGTGTTACCAGCGTGTCGTTATAACGCGGATCGGCGGCCAATACTCGAGGTTTCGGTTTGTGCTTACGCATCTTTAATAGTTATGAGTTATGAATTATGAGTAATGAACCCGCAGAGCAATGAGAATGAGCACTAACTCATAACTCATAACTCCTAGCTCATCACTTTTTGGGACGTTTCGAGCCGTATTTCGAGCGGCTTTTTTTGCGGTTGTTCACGCCGGCGGTGTCGAGCGCGCCGCGCACGATGGTGTAACGCACACCGGGAAGGTCTTTTACACGACCGCCGCGCACGAGCACGATGGAGTGTTCCTGCAGGTTGTGGCCTTCACCGGGGATGTAGCAGATCACCTCGATGCCGTTGACAAGACGCACTTTGGCCACCTTGCGCAATGCCGAGTTCGGCTTCTTCGGCGTGGTGGTGTACACGCGGGTACACACGCCGCGCTTCTGCGGGCTTGCGCTCAACGCGCGGCTTTTGCTCTTGTATTCGACTTTCTCGCGACTCTTGCGCACCAGTTGATTAATGGTAGGCATACTTTATTTTTGCTAAAATTTGATGTAACTCGTTCAAAATCAATGGAAAAATCGCCCACAAACGGAGGCTTTTCCAAAAGCGAACGCAAAGGTAAGTCAAGAGTGGAGAATTTTCCAAACAGAGTTCAAGATTTTCCGGGAGAAAATTCGGAATGGCCGGTACAGGTATCTTGGCGTGACGCACCTGTTTTTTCTAAATGGAGGTAAAGGCGCGGTTTATTATTGGTCAGACGACTTCGAGTCGTCTGACCAAGATGCCCCAAGCGGTCTGACGACTCGAAGTCGTCTGACCGCTGATGCGTAATGCGCAAATTAGCGGCAACCAGGATGCCAAAAAGAGTTACTACTCCAAAATCATTACATCAAACCGCGCCACGATCCGCGGCAGGCATTCCTGCAGACTGAACACCGGTGTGTCGGGAAACTCAAAAGCGATCAGGTCGCCGATCTTCTTGCGCCAGGCAGCGGAAGTGATGACGGGGCGGATTTTACCCGCCGGGGTGCGGTAGCCGCCGGCGATTTGCCGGTGCAGTGTTTCACGCAGCACTTCCTGTTCTTTTAAAGCGAGCGCATCGAAACGGGCGATTTTTTCAAAAAGCGCATTTTCAAGATAAAAACAACTGATTGTCTGTGGTTCCTCGAAATGCGGGAGCGCCCGGTTGATTATGGCGTTTTTCAGGTTGACGCGCACGAGTTCCGACCAGTCAGTCAGGTCGAGTTGCTCGGGGCGTTTGTCGCTTGCCGTCAAGTGGATGGTTTCGGAGAGCGGTGGCGCTTCCGAGGCGCCCGTTTGCTGACAATAAACGTCCTGCCCGCCGCCGACGAGTATTTCGAGGATGCGCACCAAGGGCCGGATCGAGATATTTTCGGCGGCGAGTTTGCGCAAAACGGCGGTGATAAAATCGGTGCTGAAACGCGAGCGGGCGAGCGCAAGCAGGTTGGGGTTGGCGGACTCTAAGGAATCGAGCAGAAAGTCGACGGCGCCGCGATTGAGGAAAAACACCCCGTTGGAGGTCAGAAAATTGACAAACCGGAGGTTTTCGGCAGACGCATCTCCGATCACGCAGGTTGGGAAAAGCAGGTCGTTGATTTGAAAAGCCATTTCCTCCGGGGCGAAATCATCCCGTTTTTCACCCCTGATTTTTGGAAATGGAATCCCCTTTATTTTAAAAGCGACATCTATAAAATAATCGGCGCCCTCGATGAGCCGGTTGAAATCGTGCGGATTGTCGTCGGGGTCGATCTGGCCGGCATGGGCATGCATGATAAACCGGGTGGCTTCGAGATCGCCGATGCAGGTTTCGGCATAAGATTCGGGTGTGTAGGTCGTTGTGGCTGTCGATGGGGCGAATGTTTCGAGCCGGTGCAAACCGAAGCCTTGTGCAAAAAGGATATTTATTATGTAGGCCCGGTCTTTTTCCTGAAACCACTGAAAAGTGTGGCTCGCCCTGCCTGAAACGTAATTTACCAACTCGTCGGTAACGAACAGGGATCGATTGCGCAGGATGTCTTCGCAAAGTGCCGGCACAAAATCGGACGGACTGACGCCCAGGCTGTTGGCAGTCGTGTAGCGCAGTCGCGCCGGTTTTCCGTTGATGGATACCTCGACGATGTTGACGCCGGGCGCCTGTTTTTCCCAATTCAAAGTTGGCGTACCCGGTACGCCCAACCCGGTCAGCAGGGTTGTCACATATTTTGCCAACTTTTCCCGCACCGCAGCCTGCGTCCCGGTCATTACCGTGTGGCCGGAAGGAACACTAATATTTATAACAGTTGATATTTCGACAGTCTTTGACATGCACCGGTCGTTCGCTTTTTTTAATTGGGTATGGCTGCTTTTTCGGCTTCGTTCAGGTTCAGAATCTCCCCCCTGCTGAAAAAGGCGCCCGGTTGAAGATCGTTGAGCAAGGTGGCGACTTGCGGGTACTGGGTCGTGACGAAATGCCCTTCCGTCCCGAGGATAAACTCCGTTTTTGGCAAATATTCGAGAATGGCATAAAAAGCCGGATCGTTGGGGTGGATTTGCCAGAGCAACTGTCCGGCCGCGCTTTTCCCGACGCTCGACAGGACGGCTTCTTCCTGTTCGGCGGTCAAATGTTGCAAAATACGGCTTGGACTTGTATTGACGGGCAGATCGGGCAGCATGGACGGGTGGCGGCGTACCTCCTCCGCGATGGCCTGCACCGTCTTGCGCTCCCGGATGCCCGTTTCGTAGATTTCGTGGATCGTATCCGTTTGAACGACGGATATTTTTTGCTTCAGCAACATCCGGATGAGTTGGAAAAAACCGGAAGCATAGTCGGCGGATTTGCCGATAAACTTGGCTGAAACTTCCGGCGCATCGTAGTGTATAAAATCTGCGAGGCTGTATTGGATGTTCTGTTCCAGCAGTACCATGAGCGTGTCGAAGTTCGCTCCGGCGGTTTCCTCCGTAAAAGTCAGCCAACCCTGCTGCATCGGAATGCCGTCGAGGTCGATGACAAAATTAGCGCCTTCCACGATGTTCCAGTCGGTGGAAAAACGGACGCCGGGCAGCGCGATGCCGAATGCTTTCCGGAATTTTTCCCGCAGATTTTCAATCTTTTGCAACAACTCGGGTGCGAGGTTGTCGTCTTTGACCAACCAGGGGTACAATTCATCACGAAATCGCACCCGGATGGAAAAAATGTTGGCGCTGCGCTCGTCGGACGACACGCCGAAGTGTCGCAGCGAAACAAGTTTGCGTTCCAGGCGGGCAGTGAGCTGACGGTACCCTTCGTTGCCGGGCTCGAGGCGGGCGGCGGTTTGTGCAGCCTGCAACGCCTCGGTCAGCGATGTCAGCGGGTCGCTTGTTTCGGCAAGTTTGTCCAAAGCCCCGGCGAGGTTGTCGTGATAAACGGCGTTGCTTGCATCGGCGGCAATCGCATTGCGGTAGGCTGCGATGGCGGCCTGATAATCGGCGAAATAATAATAGACGTTGCCGACCCGGTTTTGAAAGCCGGCTTCATAAGATGCGCCTTTGATGTTGCGAATCGCGCGCAGGATGTCGATGGCCGGTTCCACACCTGTTTTTTCCGCGTAACCCTTGTCGCGCAGTTTGTCCGAAAAATCGTGCAGGGTATTGATCGCAAAGTCGAAGTTGGGATCGCGTTCGAGCGATTGCAAACAGGAAATTTTGGCTTTTTCAAATTCATCGGCCGCTATGTACATCTCGCCCGCTTTCACCAGCAATGTGCGCGTAAACATGGGGCAGTGCGGCAGCGCTTTTTCGTACCAGGCGGCTGCTTCCTGATACCTGCCCTGTTCTGCGCTGAGAGCCGCCATGTTCCAGTAGCCGTCCACTGCGCCAGGTGCGAGCCGGAGGACTACTTCATAGCACCCGGCTGCCTGCTCCGGTTGTTTTTGTTCCTGGAACAAATAACCGGCGGCAACAATGGACTCCACGCGTTCGGGGTCGGATTTACGGGCTTTTTCAAAACAATTGGCAGCGGCTTCCGGATCGCCGCCCGATTGGTAAGCGTAACCTTCTTCGAGCAGGTTGCTGAGTGCACTTTCAGGGTCGGCGCGGTCGGCGAGGCGTCTGATCCCGGCGATTCTTTCTTTATTTTTTTGAAACAACTCCCCGTTTTTGCCCAAAACCGCCATTCTGTTGCGGTAGGCGGAGGCATTGCCCGGATCAACCTCGATTGCTTTCTCAAACCAGCGATCGGCCTCATCCAGGTTTTTTTCTTCCATAAAACTGCGGCCCATTGCGATGTATGCCTCCGGGTCGTCGGGATAATTTGCCAGGTGCTTTTCTAAAATATCCCTCGAGGCCGCCGGGTTGCCGGCCACACGCTCCAGATCGGCGCTGCAAACCGGCAAATACTGCAAATCAGCATATAGTTTTTGGGCTTCGGCAAGGTCGTTGCGCGCGTCGGGCAAGGTGTTGTAATGCATCTGGATCGATCCGCAGACTGTCCGGAGTTGGGCCCTTAATTTGGGTGTTAACTTTTGGTTTTCAGCGAGTTCGCGCAGGAACGGATAGGCCTCCGGCCAGCGTCCGTGTTCGATCAGCCGGCTTTGTTCCCGGAAGCGGAGTACTTCATCGGTTTTGTTCTTGAACCAGGGCTTTTTATTCTCCGGCGTTTCTCCGCCGGCAGCGTTGGCCCACCACCACATCAGTTGCGTGCGCCAATAGTACATGGCCGTGGCGTAGCGGTCGAGAAAAAGCGACCAGGCTTCGTCCGGCGACTTTTGAAGCGCCTGATCCAGATCGGCAATCCAAATCAGTTTTTGCAAAACGGAAAAGTTCGCGCGGAGTTGAACCAAGGCTTCCTCTGCGGAACTGTCTACGTTGCCTCCCACGACACTGTCGAGTGCCGCCCGGGCAGCAAGCGTGTCGCCGTTTTCTTTCAGGTCCAGGCGGAGGGGTTCCAATGCATCTACAAGCGCCTGCATGTCAGCCTCTTGCAAGGCGGCGGCGCGGTACGCATCGGCAAATATCTCATTGGCTTTTTGGGAAAATTCGCTTGTCATCAATTCAGATTTTCAAAATTTATCAAATCCGACTTCTTTATTCACATCGGCAACTCCGGCGCGGCGGCTTTCCTGGGGTCCCTGAACGGCGCGGTCGGTCGTGCTGCCGGGAGCGGTGGGTTTTACTGGCTGGGCGGTTTCGGTTTTGAGGGCCGGCATGAGTTGGCGGATATGGTCCGGCACCACCATTTTGGCGGTTTCATAAGCGCAGTTGAAACAGCGTTTTTCTGTAAGGTTGACCACTGCTTTCTGGCAGTTGGGGCAAAGCCACAAGGGGCCTGCGTCGCATTTTTTACAATTGGTCCAGGCGACACGCCCGCCTTTGACAGGAAGCAGTTGTTTGCACTGGATGACCGGGTCGCTGTGGTTGGGGCATTCCATAAAAATAAAACTGTCTCCGCCGGTCTGAACGGGTGCTGCCGGTTTGGCCACTTCCATTTTTAATGTTGCACGGGAGAAGGAGGCTGAAATACCGTACATCCGCAACCGGTTGGCGCTCCGGGCGGCGGCATACCGGGCAGCCTGGGTCACAGCCTGGTCCAGGTATTCACCTTTCGCCAGCGCAGTATAGAGTTTTTCTGAAAAATCGGCGGCTTCTTCACTTTTTACGGGGGTCTGAATGGCCAGCACACCATCGACGGAAGTAACGAGATTGAGCGCCATGTCGCGCAGGCTGCGGCAGGAGTCGGGCGGGGCATGCAGAAAAATCAGGTTGGGCTTTTTGTCGTCCGGGAAGCACTTGACGAATGCATCGGGAGCGAGCCATTCTTCTTTTTTGGCGGCAGGATCACAAAAGGCAATGAGGCTGCCGCCATTTTCCGTTTTCCCTTTTCCGACAAAATGGACGATGTGAAAAGGGTTTCCTTGCTGGATAAATGCCTCGAATTCTTTTTTGGACTTAAACTCCTCCGGGCCGGCGATTTCAATGTTTACCCACAACTTTTTGTCTTCTTCCAGAAGCGGCTGCGAACGCCCGAAAACACTCCTGGCGTCGTCTTCGATGCGTTTTGCGACTTCCATGATTTGCGGCTTCGAATAAGCCACGAGGATGCGGAGTTTGTCGGCTTCCACTTTTTTTTCCTTGCCGGCAGTGGAAAGCCGGCGGGTGAGGATCAGATTTTCTTTTTCTCCGATAAAAAAACCGTCGTTGGCGCCTTCAGGTACCGGCAACCAGAGATATTCCCATGGCAAACGGGCCAATTCGCTGGATTGGTCGTCAAAATGAAGGACAATTTTGAGCGGCTTGCCGTTGTTGGGCGCGAAATTCTGGTAGGCTTTGACAAAGGCTTCGCGGGCGGTTGCTTCAGCGAACAAGTGTTGGAACAGCGCTTCGCCCAAAACCCGGCAATCGTCTTCTTCGAGGTCGCCTTTGAGGAGCAGACGTTGCAGGATGCCAACGACTTTTTGCGGCAGCCCGGTAATAGAAAAGGTATGTTGGGATACGGTTCCGGCCCTGGGCATCAACAGAAAAACGTCCTTTTTTTGCCGGACGGCGATTACAATGGCCTCGGGATCGAGTTGCCGGAGTTCGTTGATCTCTTCCGGTTTGAGCGCGACGGCAGCAGAACCTCCGGGTTTATAAGCCTTCACGGTGTCGAGCACCTTGCGGGCGGCTTCCTGCAGGGCGGTTTTGGCGTCTTTTTTTATCTTTTCATTGATCACCACGGGCTGTATGCCCTGCAATTCGGTTTCTTCCCACAAACAGCCGTCGAGGATAATGGGGATAACGAGCGCCGTTCCTTTTCTGTGCCGGTCCAGCGATTCCTTGAGCTCCACCTCGATAACTTGCTCGGAGTTCAGAAAATCGGTGCTGACGAGCAGGATGATAACTTCGGCATCGGCTAAATTTTTTTTGATTTTATCGTCCCAGTTGGCGCCCGGCAATATTTCCCCGTCCTGCCAGAGCCGCCAGTTCTTGCCTTTCAGCGCCGGATTGATGGCATCCACGAAGCCTTTTTTCAACTTGTCGTCTTCGTGTGCGTAAGAGAGGAAAAACAGCGTTTCGTCCATGTTGCCGGTCGGGATTTTGGATAAAATTTTCCCAAAAGTACGTTTTTTGAGAAAATAATTGGGGTTGAAATACACAGGCACTCACGTTGCGCATTGGCAGGATGGGAACACCGAAATAACCGACACCGCCGATACCACCGAAAGTAGCGGTCATGTTCAAGTTTTGGCAAAAAGGCGATAGCCGGCAGAAATAGTCGGTGGTATCGGCGGTGTCGGTTATTTCAGTGTTCCTTTTTTCTCGTGCGTAACCCTTTGCTGAGTTCAGAAAAACTCCTTCAAATTCGTGCCAAGTCCGAAATGTACGACACTACCGCCGAGGTGATAGGAGCCATAGCCGAAGTCGATACGGAAACGGCTGACTTTGACGCCTGCGCCGAAGGAAAATCCGGCGAGGCTGCGGTAGTTTTTGACCGACAGTTCCTGTTTGCGCAGGTGGTTGTAGCCAAAACGCAACTGGAACACCTCGCTGCGCCCGAACAGAAACTCGCCGTTGAAAACCAGGTGCCGGAAAAAATTGTCGACGCCGTTGCTGCCCTCGTCGGCAGGCTCGTCGCCACCAAAAACGAGCACGTCGTCGTCCTGAAAATTGGGGTCGTCGTAGGTGATATCCCACTCGTGCAGGTGGTGCGCGATGATGCCGAAGCGGAACGGCAGGTGGCGAAAACGTTTGGTGATGCCGATCTGTAGGTCGAAAGGCAGGTCTTCACGGGTACCGTCGTAGGTGGAGAGTTGTGTGCCGGCGTTGCGCAGCACGAGCGCAGCTGTGAACCGGTGGGCGGTATCGGCGTACATCAGCCCTGCGTCGGCGGCTATGGCAGACGACTTGTACACATCGAGCGTCGAGAAGCCGAACCGGAGGTTGAGGCCAAGCGACACACGGTCGGTGAGCGGTCGCGCACCGCCGAGCGTGAGCGCCGTTTCGGAGGCTTTAATGTTGCCGCCGAGTTTGTTGCCGTACTCGTCGGTCATGGGGATGTCGCCGTAGCCGATGTATTGCAGCCCGCCATGTACGGTGAATCCTAATTTGGGGATGTCGTTGGCATAAGCCACGTATCCATGTTGAATATCGGACAGAAAAAAGTTGTGCTGAAAGGTGAGCCGGCCATCCATCGAGGGATTCAGAGCCGCCGGGTTGACGGCAGCAAAGGCCGGATCGTCGTCTTTCACGGCAATCTGCATCCCACCCAATGCCGTGATGCGTGCCGACGGCGAGAGGTTCATAAAGGAAAAAACGTGCTGCCCGCCGGTGATCTGGCCGTTGGCCGGTTGCCATTGGCTGGTGGCGAGTAGCAGCAGTATGGGGCTGATTTTTCGTAAAAATTTGTGCATATAGTATTGTTTTTGATGGTTGAAAGGGGTTTTGAAAGGTTGTTGAAAATAGTTGAATATTGTTGAAACTGGTTAGCTCGCAAATTCAACAACCTTCAACTATTTTCAACCTATTTCTTCCACCGCGTCAGACACACCCCCTTGTTGCAATCGGCGATGCGGATCAGTTGGCCGGCTTCGTCGTATTCTTTGAGTTCGCCTTGTTCGGTGCTGCCTTCATCGGTCGGCAGGTATGTTCCTTCAAAATGAATGTTGCCGTTTTCCCAGTACTCCCAAAACGGGCCGTTCTCATCGTTGTCGCGGATCGTGACTTTTTCCTTCAACACGCCGTTGGGATAATAAGCGAGGCTAAGCCCCTGCATAGCGCCGTCCACAAATTCCTGGTCGATATACAACCGGTCGTTTTCATAGAATTTCTGGTATTTTCCGTGGTATTGACCAAGCCGGTAATGCTCGATGCTTTCTACCTTGCCGCCCGGGAAAAAGTACTTTCTTTCGCCGTCGAGTGTGTCGTTGGCATAATGCGCCTCTTCGATCAATTGGCCGTCGGGGGCAAAACGCTGATACAACCCTTCTTTGGCGTAATCCTTTTTGCGGCGCTGATAACGTTCGAGTTGTCCCTGGGCGTCGCGGCTTTCCACCGTTTCGACCGGGTTTTCTTTACAAAACGACTGAAAAAGAACGAGCAGGCACAGTGTAGTAAAAAAGGAAAAATGTGTGTTTCGCATGGAAAAAATTATTTTGCCCTGCAAACGTACAGGTTGACGACAAAAGTCTGGTCGGGGCTGCCTGAGATAGTGTATTTTTACAAACAATAAAACTGCAACCTTTCAACCATGCAACCTGACACGGTCATTCGTCCCCACGCCGAACAAACCTACGCCCACGAACTCGCGGCGCTGGCCGCCCACGACGACCGCCCGAGACCAACCAACTGGCGGCTGTCGCCGTGGGCGGTCGTCACCTATCTGCTCGGGGGCAAAGCGGGCGATACGCTCATCGAACCGAAATACTACGGCCGTCGCCGCCTGGTCGAGATCGCCGTCGCTACGCTTGCCACCGACCGCGCCCTGCTGCTGCTCGGCGTGCCCGGCACCGCAAAAACCTGGGTGAGCGAACACCTCGCCGCCGCCGTCAGCGGCGACAGCACCCTGCTGGTGCAGGGCACCGCCGGCCTCAACGAAGAGGCGCTCCGCTACGGCTGGAACTACGCCCGCCTGCTCGCGGAGGGGCCGTCGGAAAAAGCCCTGGTTCCCAGTCCCGTCATGGTCGGCATGCGCGACGGCAAATTAGTTCGCATTGAGGAACTTACGCGTATTCCCGCCGACGTGCAGGATACCCTCATCACCTTGCTTTCGGAAAAAACATTGCCCGTCGCCGAACTCAACAGCGAGGTGCAGGCTTGCCGGGGTTTCAACCTCATCGCTACTTCCAACGACCGGGATAAGGGCGTGAACGAACTTTCCGCCGCGTTGCGACGGCGCTTCAATACCGTCGTGCTGCCCTTACCCGATACCTTGGGGGAAGAAGTCGCCATCGTGCAAAACCGCGTCGCTGCGCTCGGTAAATCGCTCGAACTTCCGCCGGAGGCTGCTCCCCTGCGGGAAATTCAGCGGCTTGTCGCCATTTTTCGCGAACTGCGCAGCGGCAAAACGGAGGACGGCAGGGAAAAACTGAAAAGCCCGACCGCAACGCTCAGCACTGCCGAGGCCATTTCGGTCATCCACCAGGGGCAGTCGCTGGCAGTGCATTTCGGCGACGGCGAGCTCAGCGCCCACGACCTCGCAGCGGGCCTGACCGGCGCAGTGGTGAAAGACCCCGGCACCGATACGGCAGTGTGGCAGGAATATTTGGAAACGGTGGTGAAAAAGCGGGAAGGGTGGCAGGATTTGTACCGGGCGTGCCGTGACTTAGAGTAAAAATATGTCCGGGTATCAAATAATTTTTAAAAACTTCCGCTTTCAGGCCAAGTTTTTCTGCCGCCTGCGTTTACAGTTTGAACTTGTTTCTCCATGACCGCTTTTCGCCGGATTTATTATTCATTTCCTTTTCGCTTGCTGGCCCTGCATTTCCGCAACCACCTGGTGCTGATCGGGCTTTGGGTATTTCTGGGGTTGCTGATGACAGGAAAAGTGGGGCGTTTTTTTGGCATGCACTACCTCATGCTGACGCCGGAATACCGCGGCAACGTCAATTTCTGGAGTTTCTTCATCACCGGGGCTGCATTTGGCATTTTTGTGATGATCTGGAACCTGACGACCTACCTGCTTGTGGCGAGCCGTTTTCCTTTTTTGGCGACGCTGAGTGCGCCTTTCACCAAATTTTCTATCAACAACAGCCTCATTCCGCTCGCATTTTTTGTGACTTACCTGATCGCTTCCACGCGGTTCCAGTGGTACGACGAGCTGTCACAAACACTTGCAATTGTAAAAAATATCGCCGGTTTTCTGGCCGGGGCTCTTTTTTTGGTGAGCCTGCTGATTGTCTATCTTTATTTCACCAACAAAGACATCGGCTCGTTTCTGCGACCGGGCGAATTTATCCCCATGCCGGGCGGCAAACTACTCGCACCCGGTCAGCGACTCCCCACGCTTTGGGAAATCCGTGAAGGTGCAACACGCTGGCGGGTCGATACTTACCTGACTGAGCGGCTGCATGTACGCCTGGTACGCAGCGTAGCGCACTACAACCCCAAAATGCTCGCGCAGGTTTTTCGCCAGAATCACTCCAATGCCGTTGTCGTACAGGTTGTTATGTTGCTGTTGCTGATGGCGCAGGGTGCTTTTATGGACAGCGAGTGGGTACGCATTCCTACCGGCGCCACCGTTTTTATCCTTGCCAGCATGGTCATGTCGATGTTCGGCGCTATTACATTTTGGTTCAGGCAGTGGGGTACGCTGGTGTTTATCGGGCTGCTGCTGACAGTGAATTACATCACCGGTTTCGGTTTTTTCAACTACCGCAACCGCGCTTACGGGCTCGATTACAGCGATGAAAAACGCGCCGAGTATTCTTATGCGGCCTTAGAAAAGTTATGCACGCCTGAAAACATGCGCCGCGATAAAGCCGCCACTGAGCGTATCCTGGATAAGTGGCTCGCCAAAAACCGCACTCCGACCAATCCCAAGCCGAAAATCGTATTTCTCTGCGTCAGCGGCGGCGGCATGCGTTCCTCGCTGTGGACCATGCAAACGCTTCAACAGGCCGACCGCGCTACCGGCGGGAAATTGCTGCGTCAATCGGCGCTCATTACCGGCGCTTCGGGCGGCATGCTGGGTGCGGCGTATTTGAGAGAAATATATCTTCGGCAGCAGGAAGGTGCAGCGATATCGGTGCACGACACGGCGTTTGTACGCAATATGAGCAAGGACCTGCTCAATCCGGTCACCTTCGCCATCGTATCCAACGATCTGTTTTACCCGGTATCTACTTTTCAATCCGGCGACTTCACCTACCGCAAGGACCGGGGTTATTTGTTTGAAAACCAATTGAATGAAAATTGCGGGGCCATGTTTTACAAACGCATCGCGGACTACCGCCGCCCTGAACGCGACGCCGCCATTCCGATGATGGTCGTGTCGCCGTATATTCTGAACGATGCGCGCCGGTTGCTCATCAGCCCGCAGGGCGTTTCGTATCTGATGAAGCCCCACGACCTTGGCCGGCTTGCTGCACAGGTTGAAATCGACGGCGTGGATTTCGGTAAATTATTTGCCCAACAGCAGGCCGACAGCCTCGCTTTTTCCAGCGCCCTGCGCATGAACTGTACTTTTCCATTTATCCTGCCCAACGCCTGGTTGCCGACAAACCCTTCCATCGAGGCAATGGATGCAGGCTTTCGCGACAATTACGGTATCATGCTGGCGACACGGTTTGTGCATACTTTTCGCGACTGGATTTTGGAAAATACCGGCGGCGTGGTGATTGTACAGGTTCGTTGCTGGCAAAAAATCGAACCGATCGCAAAAAGCGACGCAAAAGGCGTATTTCACAACCTGCTCAACCCCGTTAGCGCCGCCACGCACATTACATCCATGCAGGATTTCGATCAGGACAATACCCTGGCTTTGCTCGACGACGTGCTGGGTAAAAACAAACTGGAGGTCATCCGTTTTCTCTACCGCCCGGTCGTAAAAGAGAACGAAGCATCCATGAGCCTCCACCTCAGCGAACGCGAAAAACGCGACTTGCTCCGGGCTTTTTATGCGACGGAGAATCAGGCGAGCCTGGCGGCTTTAAAACAGGTGTTGGGGCGGTGATTGTCAACTTTCTCTTTCCAGCAACTCCTCCACCGTTTTCCGCAAAACCGCCTTCCGCTCTTCCGGCACATTCACTGCGTCCAAATGTGCAAACGCTTCATCCTGAAAGCGTTGCTTTTCGGCCGTGACCATTTCGGGTATACCGCAGCGGTCGAAAATGGCGCGTACGACAGCCACTTTTTCACCGGGATTATCCACGCCGGTTTGCATCCGGCGGCTCAGTTCGAGGCGGTCGGCCTCGGATGCTGCCCCGAGCGCTTTCAATACGAGCAGGGTCTTTTTGTTTTGCAAAATATCGCCGCCCACCTGCTTGCCGAACTTTTCCGGGTCACCGTAGGTATCGAGCAAGTCGTCCTGTATCTGAAAGGCGATTCCGGCCAACCGGCCGAAATGGTAGAGGTGTCCGGCGTCGGCTTTCGGCGCCCGGGCGCACAACGCGCTCATTTCCAATGCGCCACCCAGCAATACCGCTGTTTTCAATTCGATCATCCGGATGTATTCGGGAATGCTCACGTGCTCCAGTGTCTCGAAATTGACGTCTAATTGCTGCCCTTCACACACTTCGGTGGCGACGCGGTTGAAGGTATGTATCAAATCCGGCACCGTTACCGGGTCGTCGAAGGAAGCCAGAAACCTGTAGGCATAGATCAGCATCACATCGCCGCTGAGGATGCCGGTCGTGGTATTCCAGCGGGTATGCACGGTCGGTTGGCCGCGCCTTAGCGGAGCGGCGTCCATGATGTCGTCGTGCATGAGCGAAAAATTATGGAAGAGTTCTACTGCCCAGGCCGCCGGCAGTGCTCGTTCCACGTCGTCGCGAAAGAGTTCGTAGCCCATCAGCAGCAGGGCCGGGCGCAGGCGTTTGCCGCCGAGGGTGAGGATGTAGTCGCAGGGTTCGTAGAGGGCACCGGGGGAATCCGGGAATGGATTTTTTGCAGCGAAATCATTGATTCGGGCGAGCAGGGAGGGTAGCGTTTGCATACGGATGACAGGCCGGGTGTGCCCGCAAAGTTTGTATTTTTATTCGGTACGCGCTGCGCTTATTCCCCTTTCCAGAAATCTTTCACCCGAACCGGTTTATACCGCATGATTTTTTACTTTTCTTTCCAAATTTCCCTGTACCCGCTCCGCGCTAAGGCAAAAGGTTCGCTCAATTTGAACGGGAATCCTTCTCTTATCTGAGTATAGTTGTACTGGTCGAACTGAAGTGTCGTTACCCGCTGATGTTCAGGCTGGTCGTACCAATCGGGCAGATATTCCTGCAAACGGGGAAGCGCGTGTTTTTTGAACGATTCAGGCCTGCCTTCCATGCGCCAGTACACGGCGGCGACGGGAGCATCCTGCCGGGTAGCATTGCAATCCGATCGCAGCAGGTCTATATCGCCGCTTGTTTCCACAGACACGCTCTCGCGGGAAACGGAAAAGTTACCGATTTCGATGTCGGGTGGCTCGATGCGGAGCGGTTCGCCGGGATAAATAAATCGCTCAAACCTCCTGGTTTTTTGCATGACAGAGACCGCATATAAGGGTGGATCTGCCATCTCCTCAGGGAGGATAAATTCCACAGATTTTATGCCGCCGTTTAACGTGTTGCCTTGCTCAAATATAGTCGTAAAGTGCTTAAAATCAGGCGAGACGGAATACAGTCTTATCTCGTGCGTTTCGCCGTCCGGCAACTCGAATTGTTTCATATCGGCCTCCGGCTTAAAATCCTGCCAGGACACTGACATCGTGTCGCTTACCAGTGTGTCGGGGACGAAGCAATAACGAAACTGCGGCTCATTGTTGGCGCGCAGCCTCAGCAAAAGACTTTGGTTGATGGCGAATACTAATGAGCAATCGAGACGGTTTTCCGCGGGAACATGCACTGTCTTGTCATAATTGTAAATACCAGCCATGGCGAGCGTATCATATGACGCTATGTCGTGAATGCGCACTATGGGGAATCGCATGGTAAAAGAATAATATTCAGGCAGATAATTATTAAAGAAGGAAACTAATGCGCCGTTCGGCACATCGAAATGAGAGTAAATACTAACGTAATTTATATTGCCGTTCGCTATGCCGGCGTAGACGAGGTGCAAATCATATTGCTCCGGCGGGTTTTTCATTTTCACGGAAAACTGCTTATTGAGACTGGCTGTCCCGATGTCCGGAATATCGAACGTCCCTAAAACCTCGCCGGCGGCAGTCGTCACGACCAACACTCTCTTTTTGACAGCGAAACTAGCCGGGCGAAAGTCACAATTAACAGCGTATTGCGCCTCATCCTTTTGGCAACCCAGGACCAAAAGCAAGAGAGTCAGGAAGAGCAGGAAGTATTTCATAGTGGGGAGTCTTAAGAATAAGCGCCACTTACTGATCCGGAATTATTGAGCAAATGTAAGAAAGACCAGATACGCCTGAAAAAAAATCGTCCCGCTGCACCTCAGGCACAGCGGGACGAATCCCTAATCCCAACTCCCCAATCCCTTATATGGCTCTGTTCGCGTCAAACTGCTCCAGATAATCGCCCACCCGCCGCAGGAACGATCCGCCGAGGCTGCCGTCGACCACGCGGTGGTCGTAGGAGAGCGAGAGGAACATCATTTGCCGCACGGCGATCACGTCGCCGTATTCGGTTTCGAGTACCGCCGGTTTTTTGCGAATGGCGCCGGTAGCCATGATCGCTACCTGCGGCTGATTGATGATGGGCGTGCCCATCACGTTGCCGAAGGTGCCGACGTTGGTGAGCGTAAAAGTGCCGCCCTGGATTTCGTCGGGTTTGAGTTGGTTTTGGCGGGCGCGGGCGGCCAGGTCGTTCACCTGTTTGGTCAGGCCGATCAGGTTGAGGAAATCGGCGTTTCGGATGACAGGCACGATGAGGTTGCCGCTCGGCAGCGCGGCAGCCATGCCGATGTTGATGTCTTTTTTGACGATCAGGCGCGTGCCGTCCACCGAGATGTTGATCATCGGGAAATCGCGGATGGCACGGGCCACGGCTTCGATGAAAATGGGCGTGAACGTGATATTTTCGCCGTATTGTTTTTTAAACTGGTCTTTCACGCGGTTGCGCCAGTTGACCATGTTGGTCACGTCTACCTCCACGAACGAAGTCACGTGCGGGCTGACGTGTTTGCTCATCACCATGTGGTCGGCGATGAGTTTGCGCATGCGGTCCATTTCCACGATCTCGACGTTGCCTTCGACGGTAGACGGTGGACGTTGAACGTTGAACGGTGGCACGCTTGCCGGCTGTTGCTGCCCACTGCCATCCCGACTTTCAGTACGGGACTCCCTTCGGTCGCTGCTTCCACGGTTGGCGACGTAAGCCAGAATATCCTTTTTGGTCACCCGGCCATCCTGACCGGAACCGGGCAGTGTGTCGAGTTCGGCCTGGCCGATGTTTTCCTGTTTGGCGATGGTGCGTACGAGGGGAGAGTAGAAGCGATTAGTGGCAGTGGCAGTAGCAGTGGGCACATAGGGAACACTTGCTGACTGCTGACTGCCAGTGCTACTGCCAACTGCGGTCTGGCCGTTGGCGGGTGCGGATTGAGCGACGGCAGGTGAGGCGGCAGGTTGAGCGGCGCCGGCTTCTGTCTCGATAATAGCGATCGTTTTGTTGATCGGCACCACGTCGTTTTCCTGGAAAAGGATTTCGACGAGTACCCCTTCCACCGGTGATGGAACTTCCGAGTCTACTTTGTCGGTAGCGATGTCGAGCACGGGTTCGTCGAGTTCGATGCGGTCACCGGGTTTTTTGCGCCATTTCAGGATGGTGGCCTCCATGATGCTTTCGCCCATTTTGGGCATCACAAGTTCTACGCGAGCCATGTGTGAGAGAAGTGAGAACAGTGAGAGCGAGTGAGCGCCCGCACTGCCCCGATTTTTATTTTTTTTAATAATTCGGTTAAAAGCGGCGCAAAGGTATGGTATGCAGGACACAGCAAGCGTATCATAAGTACAGATTTACGATTTTGGATTTACGATTTACGATTTACGATTATTATGATTTCGAAAAATGACAGATCGTTGTTTAATTCGGATCAATAAAATCGTAAATCGTAAATCCAAAATCGTAAATTTTGACTTGAAATACGACCCCTTTTCTCAACTTTGCCCCCCTATGCAAGCGATAAAGAACATCATTTTCGATTTTGGAAACGTCCTTTTCGACCTCGATTTGCCTGCCGTCGAGCGGAATTTAAAACTCCATAACGAGGGAAATTTTGCCGCTGCAAAAGAAAAACTCCTGCACGACAAGGTGTTCGAACTGTATGAAGTCGGCGGACTCAGCACAGAAGAATTCTTGGATGCCGTCCGTTTTGCAGCCGAACCGGCCCTCGAAAAAGAACAGGTCGTCGCCGCCTGGAATTCCATTTTCCTGGACATGCCGCGCGAACGTTTCGATATGTTGTTGCGCCTCCGCGAACGGTACAAAGTATTCCTGCTCAGCAACATCAACGATTTGCACGCTGCCTGGATCGATGACTACATGGTGCGGGAACACGGGATCGAAGACTTTCAGGCCCGCTATTTCGACGGAGTGTATTACTCGCACCTGATCCGTCTGCGCAAACCCGACCGGGAAATTTACGAATACGTGCTGGCCGACGCGGAGTTGGCTCCCGAAGAAACGGTTTTTTTCGACGACGTGGAGGTCAATATTGAAGCGGCCAAAGCGGTGGGCATCCGCAGCATTTTACACCCGCCCGGGACCGATATTTTGCAGGTAATCGACCGTATGTTTTTTGAAAAGCCCGTACTGCAAACCTAATCCATCTACTGCCGTTGTACTGTTCTCACGTCTCTCACACCCTCTCACACCCTCTCACATGTGGCACGAAGAAAAAAACCGGCTGCAACGCACGTTCAAATTTAGAGATTTCACCGAAGCGTTCGCATTTATGACCGAAGTGGCTTTTGCCGCCGAAAAGCAAAACCACCACCCCAATTGGAACAACGTGTGGAATACCGTTGAAATTCAACTCGCTACGCACGAAGCCGGGAACGTTGTGACCGACAAAGACCGGGTGCTTGCCAAAGCCATCGACGCAATTTATGAGAAATACCAACCTTGAAACCAGATAACCTTGAAACCCTGCAACCTTCGTAGTCATGCAAATCCAATCCAAACTGCCTAACGTCGGCACCACCATTTTTACCGTCATGTCGGGTCTTGCCAACGAAGTCGGCGCCATCAACCTGTCGCAGGGTTTTCCCAATTTCAACCCGTCCGAACGCCTGCAACAACTCGTCACGGAACACATGGCAAAAGGCGCCAACCAGTATTCCCCGATGCCGGGTGTGCCTTTGCTGCGCGAACGGGTCGCTGAAAAAATCGAACGGATGTACGGCAAAAAAGTAAATCCCGACACAGAAATCACCGTGACGGCGGGCGGAACGCAGGCGATCTTTTGCGCCATTGCAGCATTTGTACGCCCCGGCGACGAGGTCATCCTGCTCGAACCCTGCTACGATTCCTACCGCCCTTCGGTGGAAACGGTGGGCGGTGTGGCGGTCGTCCACGCACTTTCCGCGCCCGACTATCAGGTCGACTGGCCGGCAGTGGGCCGGCTCATCACACCCCGCACCCGGATGCTGTGCATCAACACGCCGCAAAACCCGACCGGCACCATCCTGCGCGAAGCGGACATGCTGGCGATCAATGACTTGCTGCGAGGCACCAATGTGATCCTGATGAGCGACGAAGTATATGAACACCTGATTTTCGACGGCGAACAGCACGCTTCGGTGTTGCGTTATCCGGAATTGTATGCCCGATCGCTGGCGATTTATTCTTTTGGAAAAACGTACCACAACACGGGCTGGAAAACGGGTTACTGCGTGGCGCCGCCCGAACTGACCCGTGAATTCCGCAAAGTGCACCAGTTCAACGTGTTTTCGGCCAACCATCCCATGCAGGCTGCTTTTGCCGACTTCATGGCCGACCCGGCGGAGTATCTCGGCCTGCCAGACTTTTACCAGCAAAAACGCGACTTCTTTCTTCAGGCTATGTCGGGCACACGCTTCCGCCCGCTGTCATGCAAAGGCACCTACTTCCAACTGTTCGATTATTCGGCCGTCAGCGATGAGCCGGACCTGGATTTTTGCAAACGGCTCACCAAGGATTTCGGCGTGGCGGCGATTCCGGTTTCTTCTTTTTATTCTCCCCTCTCCCTTGGGGGAGGGGTAAGGGGTGGGGTTGATGAAAAGGTAATTCGCTTTTGTTTTGCGAAGACGGAGGATTTGCTGGAACGTGCCGGAAAGTTGTTGGAAGATCTGTAGCGCCTTCTACCGCGTCAACACAATATAATCCCGCAACAAAGTTTTCAAAAACTCCGGCCGGTTGTTCGGGCGCTGCCCGATGTCGAGCAAAGGCATGAGATGGGTCACGAGGTCTTCCACAACCTCTTCATGCGCCTGATTGGCATATTTTTGACGGCGGCTCAGCACGTTTTTTATAAAAATCATGTCGCGCTCACTCAGGCGCCGCACCTGCGGAAACACTGGCTGATAATTGTCGAGCGAAGAGATATTGAGGATGTCTTCCAGGCGATAGGCAAATTGGGAAGCGTAGAGTTTGATCACTGTCGTATTGGCTGCCATATCGCCGAAACGCTGACTTTTTCCGGTCGTCTTGATGAGCAACACACCTACGACGCCCGCCGAGAACAAGGAATCCACCAATTGCAGCATAGCCCGCAGCACGACATCGCTCCATTCGGGGTCTTTCCCATCCAGCCGCACGACCTTTGTATTCATCACTTTTTTGCCGGGCGTCTGTCCGCCGTTCCAGATTTCAAAAAAAATATTGTAGAGGAAATAGAGCAGCAGTGGGAGGAGAAAAAAAGCAATCGAACTGTCGCCGAGTTCTCTAAAAAGCAAACTGATGATTTGATAAAGCAGGATATACCCGAATACCACAATCACAAAATCCAGCAGCCACGCCACCATCCGCTCACGCAGGGGCGCGAGTTCGTACTCGATGGTGACGTTTTGGGTGGTTGTGATTTCGATGGTTTTATGCATAAAAGAAGGGTGGAGGGTAGAAGGTGGAGGGTAGAAGGGTGGAGGGTAGAAGGTGGAGGGTAGAAGGTGGAGGGGGCGTCACGCCTTCTACCCTCCACCTTCTACCCTCTACCCTTTTAAACGCTTACCTGGTGTTCGCGCAGTGCGTCGTTCAGGGAAACTTTTTTGTCGGTGCTTTCTTTGCGCCGGCCAATGATCAGGGCGCAGGCGACCTGGTATTCTCCGGCGGGGAATTTTTTGGAATACGTGCCGGGAATGACGACCGAGCGGGCCGGCACACGGCCTTTATGTATGACCGGTTTGGGTCCGCTGACGTCGATGATGTGGGTGCTTTGGGTCAGCACCACGTTGGCGCCGAGCACGACCTCGCGCTCCACGTGCACGCCTTCCACGACGATGCACCGTGATCCGATAAAACATTCATCTTCGATGATGGTCGGGGTGGCCTGCGGCGGCTCCAGCACACCGCCGATGCCCACACCGCCGGCAAGGTGGACGTTGCGGCCAATCTGGGCGCAGGAGCCGACGGTGGCCCAGGTATCCACCATCGTGCCGCTGCCCACCCATGCGCCGATATTCACATAAGAAGGCATCAGGATGGCGCCTTTTTCGATAAAAGAGCCATAGCGCGCCAGGGCCTGCGGTACCACTCGCACCCCTTTTTCGGCAAAACCTTTCTTCAAGGGAATTTTGTCGTGGTATTCGAAGGGGCCGACTTCGATGGTCAGCATTTCCTGTATCGGGAAATACAGCAAAATTGCTTTTTTTATCCATTCGTGGGTGACCCAATCACCATTACCGGATGGCTCGGCAACGCGTATTTCACCGGTGTCGAGCGCGGCAATGACTTCGCGGATACATTTTTTTACTTCCCAGTTTTGCAGGATCGAGCGGTCGTTCCAGGCAGATTCAATAATTTCTTGCATACAAAATAAGAGGTTTCAGGTTTCTGGTTGCGGGTTTCTGGTTGCGGGTTATTCATTTGTTCAGGGTGTACAAACCCAGAAACCAGAAACCTGCAACCAGAAACCCAGAATTTATTATCCCGTCAGCAACACTGCAATCAGGTAATCTGCCAACAATATGAGTATATCGCTGAACACCACAGCCCGTGTGCTGGCCTGGCCAAGTTCGATACTGCCGCCTTTTACAAAATAACCCTGGTAACAGGAAACGCTGGTCAGGATGAAGGCAAACACCACGGATTTTATATACATCATAAATACATTGTACGGCACAAAAAACGATCGCACGCCCTGAATGTATTCGGCATCGGTAATGAGTCCGGTGGGCACACTCGCCAGGTAACCGCCGAGGATGGCAACGATCGCCGAGAACGTGACCAGCAACGGAATGACAAAAAGGGCTGCAATTACCTTGGGCATGATGAGGTAGGCTGCCGTGTTCACTCCCATCACTTCCATCGCATCGATGTGTTCTTTTTGGCGCATACCGCCGATTTCTGCGGCCATGTTGGAGCCGACTTTACCCGCCAACACGAGGCAGGTGATGGTGGGCGACAGTTCGATCAGCGCCAGATCGCGCACGATGTAGCCGATGTAGTAGCGCGGCACCAACTGGTCGTCTAACTGGTAGGCAAACTGCACCGCCGCCACAGCCCCGATAAAAATGGAGATGAGACACACGATAATGAGCGAACCCACACCGATGTCGTTCATTTGGCGCGCCGTTTCTTTCCAATACATCGAAAGTTTTTCCGGGCGGCTGAATGCATGTTTCATCATGAGCAGGTAGCGCCCCAGATGTTCCAGATAATTGTACCTTCCAAGAAATTCCATGCTTTTGCGGTTTTCCGTTTTCCGGTTGCAGGGTTAAAACGTTGAGTTGTGCTTAATTTTGTCCGGTTTTGCCGGTTTGAAACGCTGTTGTTAAAAAACCGGGTTCAAAGGTTGGTTTTTTTTCAAAAACTTGAGGCAAAAAATCACCGCATCAACAAATCACCGCATCAACAAATCACCTTATCAACAAATCACCTTATCACCTTATCAACAAATCACCAATGAATAAATCCGCCGTTGTCACGGGCGCCACGAAAGGTTTGGGGCGTGCTATTGCCGAAGTTTTTGCCGAAAATGGCTTCGATTTATGTGTTTGTGCCCGCACAGAGGCCGATTTGGAAGTCATGCAGGAAGAATGGCGGGGCCGTTTTCCGAATGTAAAACTGCACGTTTACCCCGCCGATCTTGGCAAAAAACCGGAAGTGACGGAATTTGCCGGTTTTATAAAAAAAACCTGGTCCCGGCTCGATGTGCTGGTGAACAATGCGGGGCTATACCTGCCGGGCGGTGTGGCCGACGAACGCGAAGGTTCTTTAGAAACGTTGCTGGAAATCAACCTGTTGAGTGCCTACCACCTCACCCGTGCTTTGTTGCCGGCGCTGATGTTGCCTCATCGCAGCGGACACGTATTCAATATGTGCAGCATTGCCAGCATCATGGCTTATCCGAACGGCGGGGCTTACACCATATCGAAATTTGCCCTGCTCGGATTTTCAAAATGCCTGCGCGAAGAGATGAAAACGAAAGGAATTAAAGTAACAGCCATTCTGCCCGGGGCCACCTGGTCGGATTCCTGGAGCGGGGCGGATTTCCCCGAAAACAGGCTGATGCACGCTTCGGACATCGCCAAAGCGGTTTGGAGTTGTTACAACCTGAGCGATGCGGCAGTGGTGGAAGAACTGTTGATCCGGCCGCAGTTGGGAGATTTATAAGTTTTTACTTTGTTATTTCTACCCTCGCCGGAACCTGTTGTAACGGTCGTCCCTTTGCATCGCGCGGCAACGCAGCGATTTTCTGTGCCGTTTCCAGGCCCGACACCACCTCGCCGAAAACGGTGTATTGTCCGTGCAGCTGGGGCAGACCTCCGTTTCGTTTGTACAGGCCGCGTTCTTTCTGAGAAAACCGGACAGCCGTTTTTCGTTCTATTTCGTCGAGTGAAGCATCCGTTTGCGAACGGCCCAATACGATAAAAAAATCCGTTCCGTCCGATAGAGTAAGGGCATCCGCTTTTACTGCGGCCAACACGCCGCTGAGCAGGGGCGCTTCGATTTCCGGCTGCAGGCCGGTATCGGGCCCTCCCGGTTCTTCGGGCGACGGGCCGAATTGAATGGCGAAATCGCGTTCGACACGGTAAAAGAACAGCGTATCGCCGGAATGCTGTTCCACAAAAATGATAAAATTGTCGCGGTGCCGGGGTGTAGAATCGAACAGCCGCACCTGGATATCGCCCATACTCGTGTGAATCAACGCCTGGGCGTTTTTGTTTTGCCGACAGTCCAATAGCGTAAAAGCAAAGAAAAAAATCCGGAAGAATTGCGCCGGGAGAAAACCTGAAATTTTCATGAAAAGTGTGCTGCCTTTCTTGCTCTATGTGCTATCAAAAATCTGTAAATGAATTTGTTGAAGAGTGGGTAAAGAAAATTTTTTGAAAAAAATTTTCTTTACCCACTCTTCAACAAATTCATTCCCCTTACGCCCGTCAATTGGGCTTTCGCATCATCAACTTTTTATCGTTGGTCCAATTGAAGGAGTCCGGCACGTAAATTTTTGCCTCCGGCAACTCGGTGATTTCCCCGGCGGGTGTTTTCACGCGTTTCTTTTTGCGGTCGGGCATTTTGGTGTAAATCCGGACTGTCGGCATGGCAGAAGTATCTATGTCCACATCGTAACGTCCTTCTTTGATGAGGTAGTCGAGTATCTCCGGCGATCCGTGCGACAGCTGCACGTTGGTTTCGATAAGAATGGTACTGCCCGCCCAGGAATAGATGTCGTACACGTCGGCAATTTCCAGGTACACCGTTTTTACGGAATCCACTTCGTACACCTGGTAAATGGTGCGGGACATTTGGGCGTGAGCGCTAAAGGCGATGGCTGTGAAAACCAGCAGAAAAAATAAACGGGGCATGTATGTCGTATTTTTATTTGGGACAAAGTTCGGGCACAACGATGGATTCACTTTATAATTTTTTCGCGCTACCTGAAGTTCAGCACAAGAACGTGTTGCAATTTTGCATAAAAATCGGATAACTTTGCACAGGTTCACCTTCTTTTCGAGTTAATAGCAATGCAAACAGTACTCGCTTCATCCTATGACCAACTCAACTTTTACTTTTATTACTCACTATAAGGGTGGCATCAGTACCCGGCAGGTGAAAGCTGTAGAATTAAAAGAGGCTTGTCGAAAATGGGCGGAAGATACCCTCACCCTCGAGGATATTCCATATATAAATACTACCGCCTTTATTCAAGATTTCAACGCTTCCATAGACGATACCAACCCTACTCCAATTGATGCCTCCGTCAATCTATGGCTCATGACTTTTCACACCGGCGGCAAAACAATGTGGACGCACATCATAAAAACAGCTGCTTAAAGGAAATACTTGGCGGCCACCAAAAAAACTGCCCGAACGTGTAACACATCCAGGCAATAGAAATGTCTGTCAGCGGCACACGGGTGCGTACCTCGTACGTACTATGGGTTGAAAAAACTACATTTTATCTTTTGGCGGCGTAATTCTCGGCGTTCGGCATTTCAATTTTCAGGTCTTTCGGCACAAAAACGACAAACGTGAGCGTCTCGCGCAATTCCTCTCCTTTCACCCTGATCTGTTTTTGCATATTGGGTGCTGCAATGGTCAATACATCGCCTTCCGCCTTCGATACGAGGTTGTAACGGCCCACGTTGGCAAGTTCGCCAAGCATGGCGTTGTTGCCTGAAGGAATACTGACCGTAATACCGATACGAATGGTGGGTGTGTCCCAGATTTTCAGATCAATGGCGCCCGGCAAATCAAGTTTGATCGTGCCTTTGTTTTCGGTGTTGAACGACTTGGAAAACGTTTTTTCTGCCGACTGAGCAGCTAAGGGGAGAGAGAGCGTGAGGAGGATTATAAAGAAAGTGAGTCGTACTGTCATAGCGAACCTCCTTTTTTTGTTGGTTCAAAATTAAGATTTTATTTTGGAAAAAACAAGTGATTGGGGAAATTTTATTTTATTTTTCTTTACGCAATACAAAACGACCTGGTTGGGTGACGATTTGACTTTTTTGTTAAACGCAGGTTTAAATGGCTGTTTGATGTACCTTCGCCGGAAACATTATTGCCAATCAGAATGCACAAGTACCTGTCTCCGCTTTTTGCGCTTTCGCTTTTTTTAAGTTGCGCCGCACCCCAAAAAACTGACACAGCACAAACCCCGGGGGGGAATGCCGGTTTGCAAAACGGCCCGATGCTCGGTTATGTCGATATGCGGGAGGCGTTGATCTGGGTGCAAACTAACAGTGCCAATCAGGTGCAGGTGCAATACTGGGAAACCGGCAAGCCCGCTACGAAATGGCTGACCAACCAGGTACACACCGAAAAAGAACGGGGCTTCACGGCCAAATGCATCGCCGATCGGGTGCAACCCGGCACGACCTACGAATACGCCGTCCTTATCGGCGGGCAAGCGGTCAAACTTTCTTACCCGGCTACTTTCAAAACCCAAACGCTTTGGCAATGGCGCACCGACCCGCCTGAGTTCTCGGTGGCGACGGGCAGCTGCGCCTATATCAACGAACCGGAGTACGACCGCCCCGGCAAACCTTACGGCTCCGACTATCAGATTTTTACCGCGATGAGCCAACAAAAACCGGATGTGATGCTCTGGCTCGGCGACAATGTGTACTACCGCGAGCCGGACTGGAACACCCGCACAGGTATGGTGCACCGCTACACCCACGACCGCGCCACACCCGAGCTGCAACCGCTACTGGCTTCCGCCGCCAACTATGCGATCTGGGACGATCACGATTATGGCCCCAACGACGCAGACGGTACCTGGGTGCATAAAGACATGGCCTGGGAAGTGTTCCGTGATTTTTGGGGCAACCCGACTTTCGGTGTGCAGGGACAAAAAGGCTGTACCACGCTGTTCCAATACAACGACATTGATTTTTTCCTGCTCGACAACCGCTATTTCCGAACACCCAATTACTGTAAAACCTGCCCCGACCGCTCGCTGCTGGGAAAAGAACAACTCCGGTGGTTCCTCGCAGCGCTGGCCGAAAGTACAGCGCCGTTCAAAATTGTGGCAATTGGCGGGCAAGTGGTCACGACCAGCTCCAACCACGAGACTGCATTTCACTTTTTTCCTGCCGAACGCGACTCGATTTTGAATTTTATTGAAAGAGAAAAAATCAAAGGCGTGGTTTTTCTTACAGGCGACCGCCATTTTACCGAACTCAGCGCCATGAAAAACAAGGCAGGCAACTGGGTCTACGACCTTACAACATCACCCCTGACTTCGGGCGCATATTCCGACGCGCTTACCAAAGAAACCAATACATATCGTATGGAAGGCACTTTCTCCGGTCAACACAACTTCTCCGTGTTGCGTTTCAGCGGGCCGCGTACAAAAAGAGAACTGGAAATCAAAAACTACGACGCCAACGGCAAGGAAGCCTGGACAAAAACCATCACGGTAGAAGGTATACGGTAGACGGTGGACGGTAGACGGTGGACGGTACACGGTGGACGGTGGGTAAAATCCTTATTACCGTACATTTTCGTTGTAGGAACGGCAGACCTTCCAGGTTTTCAAAACCTGGAAGGTCTCAACACCCAATAACTCATCGCTCATCGTTCGATCGTTCATAACTCATAACTCATAACTCAAAAAAATGTCTCCGTTTAATCCTGTAGGCGTCATTGGGTCGGGCAGTTTTGGCACTTCGGTGGCCAATTTGCTGGCTTACAATGCCGATGTATTGCTGTTCAGCCGCAAACCTGAAACGGTTGAGGCCATCAATCGCACCCGGACGCACCTCGGTGTGCGCATGGAGTCGCGCGTGACGGCCACCAGCAACCTCGAAGAGCTGGCGCAGCGTTGCACGCTCATCATGCCCATCATCCCATCCACGAGTTTCCGGCGCGTGATACAGGCCATCGCACCCTATCTGCGCCCGCACCATATCATTATCCACGGCACGAAGGGTTTCGACCTGAAAGATGCGGAGGAAGACGAACTGGAGCGCCCCGGCCTGGTGCTCACCCGCTCCAACGTGCGCACCATGAGCGAAGTAGTGCTCGAAGAAAGCAGCGTGGTGCGCGTCGGCTGCCTTTCCGGACCCAACCTCGCCGTCGAAATCATGGAGGGCCAGCCTACCGCCACGCTCGTCGGCAGCCGCTTTCGCGAGGTCATACAGGCGGGGCAAACGGCGCTCAACAGCCAGAAATTCCACGTATTCGGTTCCTACGATATCCTCGGCGCCGAACTGGCCGGCGCTTTGAAAAATATTATCGCGCTTGGCTCGGGTATGCTCGGCGGCCTGGGGCTGGGCCGTAATATCCAGGGCCTGCTCATCGCCCGGGGCCTGGCGGAAATGGTTTACTTTGGCAAGTCACTCGGCGCGTCGAGCCAGGCGTTTATCGGTGTGGCAGGCATCGGCGATCTCGTGGCGACGGCCACCAGTATCAACAGCCGCAACTACACATTCGGTACCCGGCTCGCCAAAGGCGAAACCACCCCTCAGATCCGCGACACTATGCCCGAACTGGCCGAAGGCGTGCGCACCCTGCGCATCGCCCACCAACTCGCCCGCCAGTACAAACTCCACGTACCGATCACAGACATGCTCTACTCGGTTGTGTTTGAAGGTTTTCCGATTGAAAAGGCGCTGGAGTATCTGATGACATATCCGTATGCGGTGGATGTGGATTTTTTGTGAGAAGCTTGTCAATAAATCGCTAACGCCATACTTCAAAGTGCATCTTCCCCTATTTTTGCCCGCCGTTTTCTACGAGGGTGTCTCGTACGTCATTAAAAGTCAGTAAGGGTTATTTGTAGTAATTTGTAAAACCGTATGAAAAAAGGTTTTTCGAATCGAAAAAAATGACTTTTAATGACTTCTAATGACTTATGAAACACCCTCCGTACAAGTCTTTGCATCAACATCCATTTTCAAAAACGATGAGGCATTTAACACTTACCCTTTTTGCCCTGCTTACAGGTTCCGCTGTTGCTTTACAGGCACAAGCGCTCGACAGTACGCTCATTGAAGCCCAGATCGAAGGCGTCCCAGCCGGCAAAACCCGTTTAGTGGGTATCTTCGGCGACCGCAACTACATCGCCGACTCGGCGGTGGTGGACGCGACCGGTCGTTTTGAAATCCGCCGCAAAAACCTCCTGCCCGCCGGGTTTTACACCTTCCTGCTGCCGGGCGGCAACAAGAATTTTTCCATCCTGATCGACAAAGACCAGCGTTTTTTCCTCCGCGCCAACGTCGCCGATCTCGGCGGCACCATGCAGATAATGGGCTCCGTCAATACCGCCCTGTTCTACGACAACTACCGTTTTCAGGCCAAACAAGACCCGGAGCTGAACCAATTGGCCGAAGCGATGCGCGGCAAACCCGAATCGTCGCCGGAGTATCAGAAAGCGAAGGAACGCCAGACACAGATCCTCGACGAACGCAAGAAGCACCTGGACGACATTTATAAAAACAACCCCGACGCGTTTTTTACCAAATTCAAAATGGCGGGCCAAAACCCCGACCTCACCTACCCGCGCAAGGCCAACGGCGATCTCGACACCATGCGCCAACTGATGCACTATCGCGCGCACTTCTGGGACAACGTGGATTTCAACGACGGCAGGCTGCTGTACACGCCGGTCATCGGCAACAAACTCCGCCGCTACATCAAGGAAATGACACCCCAGAACCGCGACTCCATCATCCCGGTAGCCGACGCACTCATCCGTCGGGTGATGCCTTACAAACCTTATTTTCAGTTCTTTAGCAACTGGATCGCCATGCAGTACGAAAACACCAAAACGACCGTGATGGACGGCGAGGCAGTGTACGTACACATCATCAAAAATTTCTTCAAGCCCGAACTGGCGTTCTGGGACAAACCCGAAAACTTAGAAAAACTCCAGAAACATGCCTGGGAAATGGAGGCCAGCCTGATGGGGAAAAAAGGACCCGATGTGCGCGCAAAGGATGTGCTCACCGGCACGGAAAAAAGTATTTATGAAATCACCGCGCCCCTCGTGGTGGTGTTTATGTTCAGCCCCGACTGCGAACATTGCCAGAAAGACGCGCCCCAAATCCAGGAAATCGCCCGCAACTGGAAAGCGCGGGGCGTAGAGTTTTTCGGCATCGGTGTCAGCACTACTGAAGAGGAACTGAAACCTTTTATCAAAAAACACGGCTTCCAGTTCCCTGTCGTGTTCGATCCCACAAACCGCGCCATCTATGCCAAATACTTCGTGGATATTACTCCCGAACTCTATATTCTGAATAAAGACCGTATCATCGTGGCAAAAAACCTCCACGCCGAACAGTTGGAAGAGGCGTTTCAGCGGGAGTTGAAGAAGATGAAATGATGAACGATGAGTTATGAGTTATGAATTATGAATGATGAGTTATTCGTGCGTATCGTTCATAACTCATCGTTCATAACTCATCACTCATTTAACCCCCAATTATACTCCTTAAACGTCACCGTCGCGTTGCTTTTCAGGGGCGTTTTGAGAAAAATGTTCAGGTAACTTTTCAGATCACCGAAGTCTGCGGCGTACCATTCGAAGATTTTACTGACTTGTGCCTGCGCAGGTGTGATGGTGTTGTACTGACTGTTGGTGATAAAGGCTTTAGTGCGCGCTTCCAGCGTAGCGTGTAGATTTTCGGCGGTATAAGCCTTGTTCCAGAGCGGCGGACAACTTTTGGCGGCGCAATTGATCGCGAAGTGGATGCGGGCGTCTTTGAATTGCGGGCGGAGGATATCGTTTTCGATTTGATTCAGACTGTATTTTTTGCCGTCGAGCGCAATGCGCTTCACATCCCAGGTTTTGCCGCCGTCGAGGCTGAGGATGCTTTTGATGGGGTAATTGTCCACGATGAGTTGAAGCGTAAAGGCATTGTAGGCATTGATCCAGTAAGCCATTTTTTCTTCATTTGTCCAGGCGTCCTGCGCTGGGTTGTCGCCGAGCAATTGGCAGTAAGCGTCGAGTGCTGCTTTGTTGGTTTTCAATCCCTTATAATTCACCCTGCCGGTTTCCGAAACGTATTTTTGCAAAAGCGAATCCAGCCCGGTGTGGGAAGGCGCGGCACTTATGACTGCCGGTTTTGAAGTCGTATCCTGTGAAAAGGAAAGGGAAACCTGCGCGTCGAGGTTTGAAAAAGGCGATGCCAGCAAGAGCGCGGCGAAGAAGGTGTGTTTGAGCATAAGCGATAGAAGGTGGAGGGTAGAGGGTAGAGGGTTTTTGATTTACGAATGCCGATTACATGATTTACGATTGTTGATGGAGATGGGAGACGATGGATGATGCAGGTCGAAGGTGTATAGCATTGAATGTACGCAAAAACGGCAATCCCGGGTTTTCGTTGTCCAAAATAAACCGGACAACAGTAAGTGTTTTCACGCGGACGTTTTTCCATACTTTTGCCACCCGAAACAAAGTAAACCAAGGCGAAAACCCTGGAACCTTGAAACCCTGGAACCTGAAACCTTTTCAAAATGTCCGTCAAAGTCTCCCATCTCCTGAAAATATACGATACCCAGCACGCTGTGGACGATGTGTCGTTCGAAGCGCATAAGGGCGAAGTACTCGGTTTTCTCGGCCCCAACGGCGCAGGCAAAACGACCACCATGAAGATCATCACCGGTTACCTGCCCCAAAGCGGCGGCACCGCTGAGGTCTGCGGCTTCGACGTGGCAGAGCAACCCATGGAAGCCCGCGCCCGTGTCGGTTACCTGCCGGAGCACAACCCGCTGTACCGCGATATGTATGTGCGGGAATACCTCGCTTTCACTGCCGGCATACACCGGGTGGCCAATCCCCGCAAACGCGTGGACGAAATGGTGGAACGCACCGGCCTCACCACGCACCGCCACAAACAGATCGGCGAACTTTCCAAGGGCTACCGGCAACGTGTAGGTCTTGCACAGGCCATGCTCCACGACCCCGAAGTGCTTATCCTCGACGAACCGACCTCGGGCCTCGACCCCAACCAGATCGTCGAAATCCGTCAGTTGATCAAAGACCTGGGCAAAGAAAAAACCGTGATACTCAGTACCCACATCCTCGGCGAAGTGGAGGCCGTATGCGACCGGGCCATCATCATCAACAAGGGAAAACTCGTGGCCGACGCGCCGATTCAGGAACTCAAGCGGCAGTTTACGGGGCAGAGCATCGTGACCGCTGAGTTTGCCGAAAACGCCGACAAAAACCTGCTGGCGAAAATCAAACACGTGCAATCGGTTAAAAACCTCGGCAAAAATCAATGGCAACTCAGCGCCCCTGCCGATAAAGACATCCGCGCCGAGGTGTTTGCATTCGCCGTGGCGAATAAACTGACGTTGCTGGAATTGAAGAAAGAGACGTATTCAGTGGAGGATGTTTTCCAACAGTTGACGAAGTAATGCGGTTTCAAGGTTTCAGGGTTGCAAGGTTCCATAAACGCCGGAACCCTGAAACCCTGAAACCCTGAAACCCTGAAACCATAAAATTTATGCTCTCCATTTTCAAAAAAGAAATCAACACCTTTTTCTCCTCCCTGATCGGCTACATCGTCATCGGGGTATTTCTTGTGCTGATGGGCCTGGTGATGTGGGTGTTTCCCGATTACAGCGTGTTGGATAACAATTACGCCAATCTCGACACCTTGTTCAGCATCGCGCCGATGATCTTTATGTTCCTGATCCCGGCGGTCACGATGCGCACCTTTGCAGAAGAAAAACAAAGCGGCACCATCGAACTGCTGGTGACACGACCGATCTCCGACTGGCAGATCGTGGGAGGGAAGTTTCTCGCTTGTTTTGTGCTGGTCGCTTTTGCGCTCGTGCCGACAGTATTGTACTACTTCACGGTGTATCAACTCGGCGCGCCTCCGGGCAACCTCGATTCGGGCGGTATCCTCGGCTCTTACATCGGGTTGCTGTTCCTGGCTGCATCGTTCGTAGCCATCGGCGTTTTTGCCAGTTCGCTCACCAACAACCAGATCGTGGCATTCGTGCTGGCCACCTTCCTTTGTTTCTTCGTCTTTCTCGCTTTTGATTTTCTCAGCCGCCTGCCCGTCTTTTTTGGCAAAACGGACGACATCGTGCAGGCCATCGGCATCGAATATCACTACAATTCGGTGAGCCGCGGCGTGCTCGACACCCGCGATGTGATTTATTTCCTGTCGGTGATTGCGCTGTTTCTCGCGGCGACAGTGTTGTCGCTGGGGAGAAGGAGATGGTAAAAGACATACGACTATCAGGACGCGACACAACCATACGAGCGGTTATCTTGACCCCACATATTTTATCCGGCAACACCGGCCGAAACGCTGAATTTGATGCGCTGAAGATTTTACTTTTGCTGCGTGTGTTTTAAAAATTCAATGTTATGAAAATTAAAGTCTCCTCTATCTCCCCTTTTGAAATTTCAAAAGGCTTCAATGCCCGCATGATCCACACCGATACTATGACCCTCGCCTACGTAGACATAGACGATGGAGCCGATCTGCCCGAACATTCGCATGTCCATGAGCAGGTAGCGAATGTGCTCGAAGGCCGTTTTGAGTTGACCGTCAAGGGCGAGCCGCACATTCTGGAAGCGGGCGATGTGTTCACCATACCTTCCAATGTGCCCCATTCTGGCAGAGCGCTGACGAAGTGCCGGATTCTGGATGTATTCCACCCGGTGCGGGAGGATTTTCGAAGTGGGAATGTGGCGTATGCGAAGCGGTGATCGTACTTTTGTCAGCACAAAAAATTCTTAACCATGCCAATCACTAAACCTTTCAACCTCCAAAAATGGATCGACGAAAACCGCCACCTGCTCAAGCCGCCGGTGGGCAACAAGCAGATTTATATTGACAATGAAGATTTTATCGTCATGATCGTCGGCGGCCCCAACGGCCGAAAAGACTATCACTGGGAAGAAGGCGAAGAACTTTTTTACCAGTTGGAAGGCGACATCCAGGTAAAAATCATCAACAAGGATGGCAAGCCGGAAACCATCGATATCCGCGAAGGCGAGATGTTCCTTTTGCCGCCGCGTATCCCGCATTCGCCGCAACGCCCGGCCAACACGGTCGGCCTCGTGCTGGAGCGTCGCCGCCACGAGGGCGAGATTGACAAACTCTTGTGGTTCTGCGAAAAATGCGGCGCGCCCCTCCACGAGGCGGGTTTCCCGCTCAAAGACATCGGCACACAAATCAAACAGGCCATCGGCGAATACAAAGAAAATATCGAGGCCCGTACCTGCAAAAAATGCGGAACGGTGATGGAAATGTCGTAAATAACATTGCCACTCTGTCGGAATCCGTCCACGTCGAAACGAGAGATCATAGCGTTTAACGGGATTCCGACAAAATGACAAAATTTTGCCTGCCGCTACTGCTACTGCTACTGCCACTGCCACTGCCACTGATATATGTCTGTCGAACTCCTCTCCCGCCTCCAGTTCGCATTCACCATCGCGTTCCACTATTTGTATCCGCCGCTGAGCATCGGGTTGGGGGTAGTGCTTGTGTTGCTCGAAGGTCAATACCTGCGCACAGGCGATAAGGTTTGGGAACAACTTACGCGGTTCTGGATAAAAATTTTCGCGCTCATTTTCGGCATCGGCGTGGCGACGGGCATCGTGATGGAGTTTGAATTCGGTACCAATTGGGCCACTTATTCACGCTATGTGGGTGACATATTCGGCTCGGCTTTGGCGGCGGAGGGTATTTTTGCCTTTGCGCTGGAATCGGGTTTTCTCGGCATTCTCATTTTCGGCTGGAATCGCGTCAGCCCGCGCGTACATTTTTTCTCGACCGTGATGGTCGCGCTCGGCTCCATGTTTTCGGCGATATGGATTGTGGTGGCCAATTCGTGGATGCAAACGCCGACTGGCTATCGTATTGAAGGAGAAGGACTTAAAGCAAGAGCGGTGGTGACGGATTTTTGGGAAATGGTGTTCAATCCTTCGTCGGTGGACCGTTTGACGCACGTAATTCTGGGATCGTTTCTGACCGGTGCTTTCTTAGTGATGAGCGTGCATGCCTGGTACATTTTGAAAGGCCGTTTTGTGGAAGCGTCGAAAAAAGCCTTTCGTACTGCGTTGCTTGTGGCGACGGTAGCGGCGGTGGCACAGTTGTTCAGCGGGCATAGTTCCACCAAAGTGGTGGCCGAACACCAGCCTGCCAAACTCGCTGCCTTCGAGGGGCACTACGATTCGCTGGCGGTGGGTGATCTCTTTCTTTTTGGATATACAAATCCCAAAACACAGGAGACAAAAGGCATGGCGATTCCTGGAATGCTGTCGTTTTTAATTCATGAAGATTTCAAAACCCCCGTGCCGGGCTTAAATGCCTTCCCACCCGAAAATCGCCCAAAACAAGTCAATTTTGTGTTCCAAACCTACCACCTCATGGTTGCCATCGGTATGGCACTCATCGGGCTGACCTTGCTGGCTTTGTTGCTGTTGTGGCGGGGAAAACTGTTTCAACAAATTTGGCTGATGCGCGTGTTTGTACCGGCTGTGCTGCTGCCGCAAATCGCCAACCAGATGGGCTGGTATTCTGCAGAAGTAGGGCGCCAGCCCTGGGTGGTGTACGGTTTGTTGCGCACCTCGGACGCCTTGTCCAAATCGGTATCGGCAGAACAGGTATTGTTTTCACTGATCCTTTTTACACTCGTGTATGCCCTGCTGTTCGTGTTGTTTGTTTATTTGTTGAATAAAAAAATTCAGCACGGGCCGGAAGAATTGGAAGGGAAGGAGGAAGTGCCGGAGTATTCGAAGCGGTTTCGGTGATGAATTAAACCCAAATTTGTTTTAGCAGGTCATCCAACTCATTTTCCTGTAAATCAGCCTTTTCAGCCTTGTCGTAAATGGAAAGCAGAAAAATTCTGTCCTGTAAGACTTGGATGCAAGTAATGACTCTTGCGCCGCCGCTTTTGCCCCGGCTCTTTGAACGAATCGCCAGCCGAATTTTGAAACAATCTCGCCCTAATGGTGTACCGGATGTGGGATTTTCGAGCAGTGCATTCTGCAAATTCCTCAAATCTGCCGTCAGCGAAGGATGTTTTTTATAGAGAAATTTGAACTCCCGCTGGAAGTTGGGTGTGGCAATGATTTCCATAAGACTACAGGTAATCAGTTCTCAACTTCAGTCAGAAACTGATCGAGTGTTTTTGCAGGCAGTTGTCCATTCTGGATTAACTTTACTTCTTCCAACGCGGTTTGAATGTTTCGGAGCACTTCCATTTTTTCCGCTGGAATTTCAATAGTGGCAGGTTTGTCCATCACTTTGACGGAGTTCAATTGTTGTAGCAATTTCAATACGAATTCATATTCACTTTCCCGGACTTGAAGCACAATTTCTTTCATTGAGTTTGGATGCTAATTTTTTTGCAAAATTCTGTTTTTTGCACGGATTTTCCAAAATATATGCCCTCACATATGCAAACAATCCTCGGTCTCGATCTCCCCACCTGGTGGTTCCTCGTCGTCGGCGCGGTATTCACCGGCTACGCCATCCTCGACGGTTTCGATTTGGGCGCGGGTGCGTTGCATTTGTTTTTCCGCAAGGAAGAAAGCCGCCGCATCGCGTTGAATGCCATCGGGCCCGTGTGGGACGGCAACGAGGTGTGGCTGGTGATCGGCGGCGGGGCCTTGTTTGCGGGTTTCCCGCACGCTTATGCGACGGTGTTTTCGGCGTTCTACGTGCCGTTTATGTTGTTTGTGGTGGCGCTGATTTTCCGGGCCATCAGCATCGAATTTCGCAGCAAAGAGCCGATGCGCTGGTGGCGACTGACCTGGGATATCAGTTACTGCGTGTCGAGTATTTTGATTGCGGGCATTCTCGGCATCCTGCTCGGCAACCTTATCCGGGGCATTGCCATCGGGCCGGATTATGAATTTCAGGGCAACACCCGTGATTTTTTCAATCCTTACGCGCTGCTCACTGCACTGACGGTGATTGCGCTGTTTGCCATGCACGGGGCGATTTATCTGACCATGAAAACCGAAAACCGCCTGCATACCAAACTCATGATCTTAGTGAAAAACACCAGCCGGTTTTTCATCATTTGTTTTGTCACGCTCACGATGGCGACGCTGATCTACATCCCCGAAATGGCCGACAAATTCCGCCATCACCCCGAACTCTTCGCCGTGCCGGCGCTCACGATGCTGACATCCATCAATATCCGTCGCTGGGCGGAGAAGGGCATTTACTGGCGGGCATTTCTGTTTTCCGGGCTGACGTCGGCTTTGTTGCTGGTATTGGTAGCCATTGGCTTGTTTCCGGTTCTGGTGCCTTCCAGCCTCGATCCGGCCTGGGATCTGACCATCCACAAAGCCGCCAGTTCCGACCCTTCGCTGCGCAACATGTTGCTCATCGCGGCCATCGGTGTACCGATCGTGGCAACCTATACGGTGTTCGTTTTCTGGACGTTCAGGGGGAAGGTCAAGTTGGATGATAGCAGTTATTGAGAACGATGAACGAAGGAACCATGAGATATGAACGATGAAAAAAGCATCGTTAGGTTCATCGTTCATCGTTCATCTCTCATTTCTTCAGGTATTGCCTTGCAAACTCCACCCAATCTTTTTCCTGCGCATCGATTTTCACATCCGGCGGAATACCGACGCCATCGATGCCTTTGCCAATATCGACGCGGCAGGATCGTGATGTCGGATAGGCGAGGCCGAATTTGCCGCAGGGGAAATCGAGGTTGTGCAGGTTGCCGTAGTCAAAAATGCCTGCCGTATGTTGGCCCATGAGCGTCACACGGGTGCTTTGTTCAGCATAGTAGACAAACTGCTCGCAACTGCTGGCGCAATTGCCGTTGATGAGGATAGCGATGCGCTGCGGAAAGGGTTTTACTTTTTTAAATTTCTCTGTGGCTTCGCCGCATTTACCCACGAATTCGCCTTTGTGCCGGCGCATTTTGCGCGCCATGTGGCCGAAGTAGAGGCGATAGTTTTTTGGAAAATCCTTGTTATGACGGAGTTTTTCATACTTCCCGATATTGTCGTCGGTCGCGTATATTTGAGATCTGTAACCTTTCACGGAGCCGGAATAGACATAAGGTCGAAGGGGATAATAAGTGACGTCGCTGCCGCCGCCGTTGTCGCGGCAGTCGATGATGAGATTAGGCGCGTGCTCTAAGATGGCAGCATTGGCGTTTATCAGGCTGTCGAGTTCGAGACGAACGTTTTCGTTCATGGTTGGCACGGTGAGCAGCAGCGTATTGGCGTCGAGCGTATCGAGGGTAAAAATCCGGGGTTTGGGGGCAGGGATCGGGGTGCCGGGATATTGCTTGTACCAGGTGCCTAACTCGCTGAATTCCAGTTTGCCGTCGCCGAACGTCGCTGTGGGATTGCGCTGCGAGTGGTCGCGCATATAGTAGCGAGACATAAAAGTGCTGAGCGATTTGGCTTTTTTCAAGTCAAATTTGATCTGACCCGGCACCCACCAAATGCTGTCGGCCTTGAGGACAACGGCGGCAAAATCGCGTTCAGGTGTACTGTTTTGTATCAAAGCAATGCGATAACTTCCGTCGGCATTCCGATAAATACCTTCCACCGGGTCTCGACCCGGCCGGTCGAAGTAAGCGCGCGCCTGTGTTTCGGTCATGGGGATTGTCTCCCAGTCGGCAAAACGACGGCGTATTGCCACAGGATCATCGGAAGCGGGGCCGCCTTTAGCGTAAAGTTGCACGTGGCCGTCGCGGAACCAGCGCGCCCAGTCGGTCAGCAGGCGCAGGCAGGCGGTGTCAGAAGTTGCTGCGGACACCTTCGTCTGAAAACCGGCGGTGTGCCGGTCAAACTCCGCCTGGTTTTGCGCCGTTACTTTGTCGCGGTAGCCGGAATAGTTGAGCGCCATTTTTTGGCGGAGCCAGTCGAATTGTTCGGTACAGGGGCAGGATTGGGCGTGAGTGAAAGTTGAGAGCAGAAAGAGGGTAAAAACCGGAAGAATTGTCTTCATATTGAAAAATTTGAGGCAAACGATATGAGTTGGACATCATTTCCTCAAAATCGAATTAAAATGTTGATTTGGCTCATTTCAATTACATAATGTGAAGATAAAAATCCCTGGATCATTTGCCAGTTTCTCTCAAAAAGTTGCAGTAAATCACTGTTTTTAATGTTCCCCGTTGTCAGATAAAGTAATTTGTATGGCTCTTTCAAAAGTGTATAACGATTGAAAAAATCAATATCCTTGCTGATGACTATGCGGGACTCTTGCATACTTTTCTTGGCGATGTCTGTATCCGAGATGCGAACACCAGTACCAAGTGATGTGGCATGGATGGTATCAAAACCTTTCATTGTCAGCCATTTTACCAAACTGGCCGGCAATTGTTCATCAACAAGGAATTTCATGCTGCCAGCGTTACAGTCTGGAATTTTGCTAAGAGTGCAGCATAGTCGAGGCAGGCCATTATATCTTCTATTTCAAGTGCAGGATAGTCGGTCACTATCTCGTCAGCGCTCATTCCGCTCGCCAAAAGTTCGAGGATTGTAGATACCATTAAACGAGACCCCCTAATAGTCGGTTTGCCGTGACAAATTTCTGGGTCAATAGTGATACGTTTACTTCGTTCAGTGTTCATAACTGTCAATTTTTCAACAAAAATACGTTTATTCCGCAATTGTCACATTTTTCGTTTCCGTAAAAAAACGGAGCGCATCCCAGCCGCCTTCGCGCCCCACGCCCGACTGCTTCACACCCCCGAACGGCGTACGCAGATCGCGCAGCAGCCAGCAATTCACCCATACGATACCTGCCTGCAATTCGGAGGCGAAGCGCTGGGCGCGGCTCAGGCTATTCGTCCAAACGGTCGCGCTCAGACCATACGGAACGCCGTTGGCCAATGTCAGCGCTTCATCGTCGGTCTCAAAAGGCTGAATGGTGACCACCGGGCCGAAAATTTCTTCCTGGTTGGTGCGACATTCGAGCGGCAGGCCCTCGATGACGGTCGGGGCAATGTACCAGCCTTTGTTCAGGGGCGCCGGCAGTTGCAGCGACGCTCCGCCGCAGAGGATGCGACCGCCTTCCTGTTTGGCCAAATCGATGTAAGAAAGGATTTTTTCGTAGTGCATTTTCGAAACGACCGCTCCGAGCCGGCTATCGGAGTGCATCGGATCGCCGACCCGGATGGCAGAAACCCGCTCGACGAAGTCTTTCCTGAATTTTTCAAAAATCGATTTTTCGACATAAATCCTTGATCCGCAAAGGCATATCTGTCCCTGATTGCTGAACGAGGAGCGAACCGTAGTTTCCAGCATTTTATCATAGTCGCAATCGGCAAAGATGAGGTTGGGGTTTTTACCGCCGAGTTCGAGCGAGAGTTTTTTGAACATCGGCGCGGCGATGCGGGCGATCTCGGCCCCGGCGCGGGTGCTGCCGGTGAACGACACGGCTTTGATGTTCGGGTGGCGCACAATGGCTTCCCCGGCTTTTGGGCCGAGGCCGTGCACGATGTTCAATACGCCCGGCGGCAGACCGGCGGCATTGCAGATTTCGCCGAGCAGGTATGCCGTGAGCGGCGTCACTTCCGAAGGTTTGCCCACCACGCAGTTGCCTGCGGCGAGTGCGGGCGCGATTTTCCAGGTGAAAAGATACAGCGGCAGGTTCCAGGGTGATATGCAGCCGACTACACCGATGGGCTGTCGCAGCGTATAACTCAGGGCGCCGGGCGCCTGGTAACTTTCGGAAGCGAAATGCAGCAGCGCGGTGGCGAAAAACTTGAAGTTCAGTGCCGCACGGGGAATGTCAACCGTGCGGGAGGCAAAGATCGTTTTGCCCGAATCGAGGGTTTCGGCTTCGGCCAGCCGGTCAAGGTTTTGCGTGATGCCGTCGCTCACGGCGCGGAGGATGTCGTGGCGTTGTTCGAGTGGAAGATTTGCCCAGGCCGGGAATGCTGCTGCTGCCACTGCTGCTGCTACTGCCACATCTTCCGCGTCGGAGTCAGGAATTTTTCCGAATATTTCGCCCGTCGCAGGGTTATAGTTGTCTAAATAATTTCCGCCGGCAGGCGGCAAAAATTTTCCGCCGATGTAATTTTGAATGACTTGCATGACACTAAGGTAAATAGTCTTGGTCGGGTGACTTGGTCAGGAAGTAGGGATGAAAATTGATTTTTGCCGAAAAAAGCATTTTTCGCAGCGCAAACCTACCGACTTTTCCGCTGCCAAGTAATGTATGGGTCACAAGACCCACCCAATGCACGCACTCAAATAACCGCATCAACAAATCACCAAATCAACACATCACCAAATCAACGAATCACCCACCTTATGATTCTCTCCATACAAAGTGTCGTAAAAACCTACGGAAACTACACTGCCGTCGATCATGTGAGTTTTGATGTACCCAAAGGCAGCGTCTTCGGGCTGCTGGGCCCCAATGGCGCGGGCAAAACATCGCTCATTCGAATGATCACCACCATCACGGGCCCCGATTCCGGAGCGATATTGTTGAACGGTGAAAAACTCAATGAGCGGACACCTGAAAAAATCGGCTACATGCCCGAAGAGCGCGGTTTGTACAAAAAAATGAAAGTAGGCGAGCACTTGCTTTACCTCGCCCAACTCAAAGGTCTTTCCAAGGCAGAGGCGCAAAAGCAGATCGACCATTGGTTTACCAAATTCGACATCAAAGACTGGTGGCCGAAGAAGATCGAGGATCTCTCAAAAGGGATGCAGCAGAAGATACAGTTCATCGCCACCATCGTACATCAACCGCCGCTGCTGATCCTCGACGAGCCGTTCACCGGCCTCGACCCGATCAACACAAACCTGATCAAAGACGAAATCCGCCAATTGAACGAGGCCGGTACAAGCATTATTTTCAGCACCCACCGCATGGAGCAGGTTGAGGAAATGTGCGACTACATCGTACTGATCAATCACGGTAAAAACGTGCTTTACGGTGAAGTACAACACATTAAAAATCAGTACAAACAGAACCTGTTCCGGTTGGAATGGCAAGGCGAATTACCTGCTGATTTCGGTCAGCAGTTCACTATTATCGAGCAGGAAAACCACGCCGTCACGGTCAAACTGGAAGACGAAAACCAGAGCAACGACCTGCTGCGCCACCTGATTCAAAAAGGCATCCGGATCACCCATTTCGAGGAAATCCTGCCTACTTTCGATGAGATTTTTATCAGGACCGTGGAAGGCGAAAAAGCGAAGGCAGCAATAATCAAATAACCAAATCAACAAATACACAACTCTTCGACCATGTCCAAACTCTCCCTCATAGTCAGGCGCGAATACCTCACACGTGTCACGAAAAAATCGTTTATCATAGGCACTTTGCTGGCGCCGCTTGGTCTGCTGGTCTATATGCTTGTCATCGTCGGCCTCACCAAATACGAAAGCGGCAGCGAAATCAAAATTGCCCTGCTCGACGAAGCGGGCATGGTGAAACAAATCCCGGACGACAAAGGCGTCCGTTTTGTTCCTTCGGGCGGCAAGAGCCTCGACCAGCTCAAAACCGAAGTGCAGGAAAAACAATTAGACGGCGTGCTGCGCATCCCGCCTTTGGGCAATTTTCAAAAGAAAGAGCATACGGTGTTCTATTATTCGGACAACAAACTTGCCCCGGAAAAAAGCAGCATCATCGAACGCAAGGTGGCAAAAAAAATCCGCGAGTTCAAAATTGACTCCTTGCACCTCGACCCCAAGGCACTGGAGATGCTCGAAACCGATATTGCCATCGATCCTGAAAAAGTGACCGGTAGTGGTGAGGACGACAGCAAATACACCGCGGGCGTAGGACTGGCAATTGGCGGCATCATGGCATTCATTATGTTTTTTATGGTCACGATGTATGGGGCGATGGTGATGCGTTCGGTGATGGAAGAAAAAACCAATCGCATCGTAGAGGTCATGATGTCGAGCGTGCGGCCATTCGACCTGATGTTGGGCAAAATTCTCGGCGCAGGCGCGGTTGGTCTCACACAGGTGGTGGCATGGGTGGTGCTGAGTGGTGCGGTGTTGTTCATCGTTCCATTCTTTGTGGGTGGCATCGATCCCGCTCAAATGCAAGCGCCTATGACGCCCGGCGCCGAAGCGATGCCCGATCCTGAAATGATAGAAGGCGAGGCATTCAAATTCATGGCCGAAATCAGCAAGCAAAACTGGCCGCTCATCATATTTTCGTTTATCATATTTTTCCTCGGCGGCTACTTTATTTACGCGTCGCTCTTTGCTGCGATCGGTTCGGCCATGGGCGACGACATGGGCGAAGGCCAATCGCTGACCCTGCCGGTGATGATTCCGATTATCCTGGCGTTTTACATCACGGCATTTGCAGGTATGCGCAACCCCGACAGCGGACTCATGGTGTTTGCCTCGATGTTTCCTTTGTTTTCGCCGATCGTGATGCCCTTCCGAATGGCGTTCAACCCACCGTGGTGGCAAATAGCACTTTCACTTTCTTTGGTGGTAGCCTCCGCCTTTTTCTTTGTGTGGCTGGCCGGCAGGATTTACCGCGTGGGCATTTTGCTCTACGGCAAAAAAGTGACGTTCAGGGAAATCGGGAAGTGGATGTTTTACAAAGGCTGAACGGCGAGCCAATCCGCTTCCGTATCCACATCTGACAGCACAGGCAGCAGGGCACAAGACTTCCCTGCTGCCTGTATTTTTTCCAGCGTCCGCGCCCGTACCGTTTCCGTGCTCCATTCGATACCGTAGAAAACGGAGGATTCCAACTCCTTCATTCCCAACAAATAATAACCGCCGTCGGGCGCCGGACCCAGTACGAAATCATATTCGCCCAATTTGTCGAACGCTGTTTGTAACACTTCCCCGCTAAGTTCCGGGCAATCGCTTCCGATGATGACTACTTTCGTTGCGCCGGTTTCGAATGCCGATCGGAACGCCTCTTCCATCCGTTCGCCGAGGTCGCCGCCGGCCTGCATTTTTTTGGAAAAATCCGTTTCGGGCCACTCGTCGTTTTGATTGATAAAGTCGCTGTAATACAGCCGGCGTTCGGCTTGAACACCGAGCGCGGCGCGGCGGGTTTTTTCCAATAGTACATGATAAATCCGCAGCGCCTCCGCGTCGCCGACGGTGCGGGCGAGCCGGGTTTTTACTTTGCCCAACCGGGGATTTCGGATAAAGAGGAGGAGTACCTTTTTTTGCAAAGCCGGGAGTTTGGGAACGAAGGTCTGCATTTCGGGTGCAAGTTTTTAGGGCGCCCTGATTCTCTCACTTTCTGCTGCCGGCAAAAAAGCGCAGCACGGCTACCGGCTCCTCTTCACTTGGTAAAGATAACACGGCATAGTATCGCCCGGGGGATACCTTAATCTTTGTTTCCCAGGCAATTACATGGTCCCGGATGGGTATATCGGAGCGGTATACCACTTTGCCGGCGGCAAAATCCGCTTCCAGATTATTGTAAATTTGGAGTGTCAGTGCTGTGCCGTCGCCGGCTTTGCCGTCGAGGCGGAAGTTGATGTGTCCATCCAGAAGCGGCAGTATCGCATCGTTTTCAGGTTGTGTCACACTGAGATCCGCTTTTCCGCCTCGCACGAGCGTACCGACGAGGGGGTCGAGCGCCGGGTTGGGTGCGAAGGCCCGGCGGTCACTCATTGCCAGGCGCCCTGGCTCTGCCTGCTTGTCTGCCGGGGCCGGGGGTGTTGCTGTTTGAGCCGTATCGGGTGCAGCCGGTGTTTGGGAGGCAGGTTGTTCGGCCACAATGGGCAGTTCGATCCGCGACTGGAAATACATCCACACACCCACAGCAGCCACCAGTACCAGTACGGCAGCCGCGGCAGCCATCCGGAAAAATGAAAAACTTTTCAGGGTTAGCGTGGGGCTTTTGAGGTCTTCCTGTTCCACTACATCGGCCAGTGCATCGAGCAGATGCCGGCGTTGCCGGTTACCGAGCGATTGGCGCATGGCCCGGTGCAGCGTGAGGGTTTCGGCAAGTGCCGGATCGTCCTGCAGGGCCGACTCGAAAGCAAGGCGCTCCGTTTCCGGCATCTCGCCGGAGAGGTAGCGTTCTATTTGTTCGGATTTTTCCTGATCGGTCAGCATGATACATTCGTTTTCTGGTGATTCTTTTTTGTGAAATCAATCAGTGACGGTGATCGATCATCATTCCAACCCTGCCATATCTTTAAATGCAAGGTCGTTTTTTACCAGTTGAACCAGTTTTTCTTTACAAAGATATTTCCGGCGCCTGAAATAATCGTTGCTTGCGATACCCAGGGCGGCCATAATGGTTTCGGGGGGGGCGTCTTCAAACGACAATTCCAGCAGCTTGCGGCAATCTTCTCCCAGTTGCCGGAAGGCCCGGTGGAACAAGCGGTGGCGTTCCGCTCCCTCCAGGAGTTCATGCGCATCGGCATTGTCGTCTTCCCTGTATTTCGCATCGTCGGGAATTGTGACATGCCGGCCCGACTTTTTTTTCAGGCGATTACCCAGCAAGTTGCGGCAGATGCCGTAGAAAAAGGTGGAAAAACTGCTGGTCAGCACAAAACCGGGCTGTCCGGCTTTTTCAAAAACCACTACCACGGCGTCCTGAAATACATCGCGGGCATCATCGGGGCCTGCGCCTGCCGCCGCTGCCAGACGCTTGATGGCCGGGAGCACCTCGCGGTATAATTCCGAAAGCACTTGCCGGTCACCGCGGCAGATACCGTCGAGTATTTGCGGGTCGCCGCTTTTGAAAATCATGCTTCCAGTCAGGTATAAATTCGAGTTTTGCGAAGTGCCGGGCTGCAAAGGTAGGTTTTTCACCGTTCGCTGTAATTTTGACTTTTCTATTGCTACACCGACACTGAAATAGTATGAAAACAACAGCCCTTTTTTTCTTTTTTCTTTTCCCTTTTAGGCTGCTCCATGCGCAAGCATTCGATTCTACGTGGGTAAACAGTGTAGACGACCGGGCGTATACAGCTTATAGCGCAGGTAACCATCAAGGGACCATATTGATCTATTCTGAGGCGTTGGATTCTGCCCGTACCCGGTACGGGGCGGAAAGCGAAGAGGCCATTATTATGCTTGGATACCTGGCCGACATCCAAAAATTAACGGGCGATTTCGGGCATGCCGAACAAAGCTTTATGACATTGCTGGATATTTGTAAGCGAAAATACAGTGGCCCGCACGAACAAACAGCCAAAGCATTAGGCCAACTTGGGCATACCCGCTTCAAGCTCGGCGAACTCGAAACGGCGGTATCTTTGATGACTGAAGCCCGGCAGATGTTTGAGGACCTGGGTATGCACTATACACATCAATTGGCTCATAACATCACCTTGTTAGCCGGTGTATACCAGGCGCAAGGGTTTTATCTGAAGGCCGAACAACTGCATCTGGAGGCTGTGGACATCGAACAAAATATACCCAGGTTCGATGAAGCGATTTACGGTGCCGTGATAAACAACCTCGCCTTATTTTACGCCGGTCTTCAGCAAAGTGGAGAAGCGATCCGGTATTATGATATTTCGCTCCGTTTAAAAGAAAAACAACTCGGCAAAACCCACGCGTTTTACCTGCTCACCTTGCGAAACAAAGGCGCGATACTGGCCGATGCGGGCCGGTACGGCGAAGCCGAAATCATTCTGAAGGAAGCGCTGAAAACCGCTAATGAAAATTTTGCCCCGGATGACCCCCAATTGGCTGCATACAATCGGGCACTGGCGGCTTTGTACGCGAAAACAGGCAATTACGAATTGGCTATCCGACTTGAAAAAGAAAGCCGGCATCTGCTGAAAAACCGCTATGGAGATACATATCCGGATTATATCACCGGGCTCATCAACGAAGCCGCGTTGCACCGCGCCTGTAACCGCCTGACCACAGCCGACACTTTGCTGCACGAGGCCCTTCAACTTTTGGAACGGGAAAATCAAACTCAAACAGCCTCTTATACCGCCGCTCTGATGCAACTGGGCAAGGTTTGCCAGGCGTCCAAACAATACGGGCAAGCGCGCATCTTACTCGAAAAAAGTGCTCGCCTGGGTGGCGCCGTCCTCGGAGCCGGGCATCCGGCCTATTACGAACTGTATGGAGAAGCCCTGGTGCAACAAGACCTGCTTGAAAACCGGCCTGACTCTGCCCTGCGTCGGCTCAATGCTATGCACGACCCCGTTCTGATTGCCTACGGAGACCGCCACCAACGGTATATCAGCCTGGAATCGCAATACGGTGAGGCTTGGCAGTTGAAAGGAGATGCGGCTGAGGCATTGCAACATTTTCGTGTCGCATTCGCAGCCATGCAACACAATATGGCGGAAAATTTTAGTTTTTTGAGCAACAGCGAAAGAGAAAAATTTGCCGCCCTTTTTGAAGACTATCGCAACGCTTTCCTGGCCACCGCCCGGTCTTTTCCCAATGACGAACATATCCGCACCTTTTTGTACGATCTCGTGCTCTTCCAAAAAGAACTGCTGGCTTCCTACGACCGTCAGCTGCTGGCCGGCTGGCAACAACAAGCCGACAGCACATTTAAAGCGTATGTAGAAGTACGCCGGATGATCGCCCGGCAATGGACCTTGCCGGCAAAGGAACGCCTTGATCTGCCCGAACTTGAAGCGCGTCAGACCGAACTGGAAAAAATCTTAGCGGTAAAATCAGGTCTGGCCTCCGATCTCAACGATTTTCAAAAGATGGAGTGGCAGCAGGTGCAAACGGCACTGCAACCGGGCGACGCCGCCGTTGAATGGTTGAGTTTGCCGTCCAGGCAAGAGGGTCGCGAGCAATTGCCCTGCTATGCTGCGTTGATACTGCGGCCCGGCTATGCTGCCCCCGAACTGGTGTTATTGCCCGAAGTAGCCGGCATCGACGCGCTGTTCGCCTCCAAAGGCAGCCGTGGCTTGCAATATGCCACCCGTACCTATTCGGGCGATGCTTTGTACCGTGTCCTCTGGCAACCATTGGAGGCTCGACTGGCCGGCGTACAGCGTATTTATTATGCGCCTACCGGCGCGCTCCATCTGCTCAACTTCGACGCTGTTCAGGCCACGGGAGGCCAACTGCTCTCCGAAAAATACCGCCTGGTACGTGTGACCAATACCGCCCGCCTGCTGGACGCCGGATTTGGGAAAAACCTTGCCGGCACAGGCAACGCCCTGCTGGCCGGCGGGCTTGATTACGAGTCGGCTACAACGGCAAATGCCTCCAAAGCGCCGGATATCGCATCAACCGGCTCCTTATGGCGCGGCGGCACGACGGTCCGGGAATGGGCATCCCTGCCCAATACGTTGCCCGAAGTGGAGTATCTTACGGCTTTATTGCAGGGAAAAAAAGTACAAACTACGCTGCTGACCGGACCCAACGGCAGCGAAACGGCAGTAAAAGCACACTGCACCGCCATTGCACCCGGAATCCTGCACTTTGCCACCCACGGCTTTTTCTTTGAAAAAAGCACGGCCACCCCGGGCAGCCTGGGCCTTGTGGCCGCCCAAAATCCCATGTTTCGCAGCGGTCTTATCCTGGCCGGGGCCAATCCTGCCTGGCGCGGCGACTCTTCTTCCGGCACCCGAGAAGATGGCATCCTCACAGCCGACGAAATCTCACTGCTGCCGCTGCGCAACACCGCGCTCGTGGTGCTCTCCGCCTGCGAAACCGGCCTGGGCGATGTGCACGACGACGAAGGCATTTACGGCCTGCAACGCGCCTTCCGGCTGGCCGGCGCGCAAAACATCGTGATGTCGCTGTGGCGCGTACCCGATCTGCAAACACGTAAGTTTATGGAAAAATTTTACGCCACCCTGCTGGAGCAAGGCGACATACGCGGGGCCTTCCAAAACGCCCGGCAGACCATGCGGAAGGAATATGGCAATCCGTATTACTGGGCAGGATTTGTGTTATTAGAATGAGGAAAGGGGTTGGTACTTACGCACATCGCATTCATAGCATAAAACAACTGTTGTCGGCCTCCGGAGCATTCGATACCCGGAGGCCATTTTTTATTTTAGGCGAACGCTGACAAAATTATTTTTTAAAAAAATCGCCTCCCTGCCTGTCACAAATTCAAACTGGCGAAATAGAGTAAATACAGGTTCGGCCACTGGAATACATGCTCGTCGCGTCTACCCTGTAAACTGCTCTCATACACTACTCACCATCCTGTCTCCAACGATGAAAAAAATGCGTTTTCCCCTGTTTATTTTGCTTTTCGGTGTATTTGCCGCAAATCTTGTTCACGCCCAATCCGCCCGGCTCGGCATTCAGGGCATTCTTAAAAAAGCCAACGGCAATGCCGTAGACGACGGCATCTACAGCCTCACCTTCAAAATCTACAACGTGACCACCGGCGGAACCGCCTTGTGGACAGAAACCCAAAGTAACATAGAAGTCGCCAGCGGTATTTACACTGCCACCCTCGGCGCCGTGACGGCGCTCAATATTCCCTTCAACGAAACCTATTACCTCGGCGTTACGGTGGGTGCAACCACGGAAATGCTGCCACGTATCCAACTCACCACGGCGCCCTACGCGTTGTCGTTGATTGGCAATACCAACCAGTTTCCCAGCAGTGGCACGGTGAAGTCCGATAACCTGATCGTAACCGGCAGAATGGCAGTGAACAACCCTTCCCTTCAAGGCGGCACCATCCCTTCCATGTGGGTCAACGGCGCCATCCAGGCCAAGGGCGGTGCGCCCGGCGGCAGTAATTCCAACAATGCGGGTTATGCATTTGCAAGCCCTGGTGACAATGACAGCGGTTTGTTCTCTACTGCCGACGGCCAGGTTTCCATGTATGTGAATGCTACCGAACGCCTGCAGGCCAATGGCTCCGGCGTACAAGTCACCGGCAACCTGATCTCCAATACTGCCGACCTCACCGTCGACGACAACCTGAACCTGACCAACGGTAAAACAGTAAAATACAACGGCATCAGCGACTGGCGCCTGGTGGATCAGGACGATTTTGTGTCGGGCGGCGGTGTGGACAGTTGGCAGGGAACGATAGCTCTGACCTCGGCGACCACGACCACCATTGAAAATGTCAACTATGGCGCTTTCAACGGATTCGTGATCCGACCAACAACGAACAATGCCGTGGTACTGAAAAAGCAATACAATCTGGCCGGTGCCGGCTCGTATAACTACGTCAAAATCGTTTTCAAATATTATTTCACGGATAGTTGGGATTACAACAACGACGTGGCTATCGCCGGATTTTCCACGAGTTTGGGAGATGCCAGCCCGGTCATCTGCTGGAGCCAGGCGAGCATGCTCTACTCCAATCAGGGCACGGGTAACTATACGGGCGATACCGGCTGGTCTGACCAGGCCACCATCGGTCAAATGGTAGCCACCACTTCTGCCACCTCGTTTTATGTCTTTTTCGGGATGCGTTCCGATGAAGGCGGCCTTGGCAACGAACGCTATGCCGTGGGTAACATCGAAGTATGGGTACGGTAAGAGTAGCCGACAAAACCGCATTTGTTCACCATCAACTACCGACCCATCCATCATGAAAAATATTCTTTTTGCACTTACCATGCTGTGCGGGTGGTGTTGTCTTGCGCCGGCCCTTCAGGCACAAAACGCCAACTGCTCCGATGGCACCGTCACCGGCAGCGATACCTACTCCGGTACGGTCTTTTTCAACTACGGCGGCATCGTCAATGCTTTTAGCGTGAAAAACCGCACCACCGCATCGGTGGGCGAACCGCTGCTCGGAGATTATTTCGGCCAGCAATACAACGGCGTTGCGGGCTTTTACAGCCGCTTCCTGCTCCCCCCCACACCGCCCCTCGTCACCGCCACCGAGGGTGACCTGAAAGACCGCATCCAGGTGGACTGGGCCGTAGATCCGCTCAGCCCTTCGCCCGAACTGGGCTTCAATATCTACCGCGACGGCGCCTTCATTGGCCACGTGGAAAAAGAAATCCGCGTCTTTGTGGATTTCAACGTCGAGGCCGGTAAATTTTACAACTACCAGGTCACCGGCGTGAACGCTTTCGGCGAAGGCCGCAAGGGCAGCGGCCTGGGTTTCCTCAACCCCAACGGCGTGGTGACCGGCCAGGTCAAAACTTTCAATGGCAGCCCGGTGGCGGATGCTGAAATCACGCTCACCCCCACGCTCGGCGCCGCACTGGAGTTTACAGGCGACGATGTGGCTTTTGCAGAGTTCTCTCCCGCCTTCCTGTCGACCAAATGGACGGTGAGCTGCTGGGTCAAAATTGGAGCCGGCAACAACAACGCCTCTATTCTCGACTTCGGCAGCCCCACGAGTAAAAACTGGTGGCTGACCACGAATGGAACGGCCAAAGGGGTGAAATTCAACGTTGGCGCTCAATCACTGGCATTCGATTTTGCCACCGACCCCGACGGCTGGCACCATGTGGCAGGCGTCTACAGCGGCACTTCCCTGCTGCTTTATGTCGACGGCACGCTTATCGGCACCGTCGCCGCGCCCATAGCAACGGCCAATCTGCCGCTCTTTTTCGGCCGGAAACCGAACGGCGCCACCAATTATTTTACGGGCAAATTAGACGAGGTGCGCTTTTTCAACCGCCAGCTTTCGCAAACGGAAATCAACCAATACAAAAGCCGCACGGTGAACTCGGACGCCGAGGGACTGGCTGCCTACTGGAAATTTGACGAAGGCGTGGGTACGAAAGCTTACGATATTTCGCCAAACGGCCACAAAACTTACCTCTGCGGCGCGGTCTGGACGGACGACCGCTCAGAAGTGGTAAACGGCGCTGTGACCGACGAGACGGGTTTTTACAAAATCGAGGGTATCAACTACGGCGGCGGCACGATCTTCACCGCCGCCCCATCTAAAAAAGTATATACCAACTACGCGCTCGAATTCAATGCTGCCAACTCGGAGTACGCCGTGCTGACCGACTCGGTTTTGCTTGGCGTAACGCAGCAGTCGAGTATCGAGATGTGGATTCAAAATTTCGAGAATACTGCCACCTTCCGCACCGTGTTGGCCAACGAAGCGAGCAACGGTTCCCCAGTTATTTTCCGGTTTAACCTGACGAACGGCACCATCAGCCTGAACATCGGCGGGGTGACTAAAACGTATGGCTCCCTCGGTACCGGCTACCAGCATCTGGTCGTCAACATGAAGAAAAATGGATCGACCGTCGACGTATCGATCTATAAAAACGGCGTCCTGCTGTCTACTCAAAACTACGCCACGCCAATGCCGGATTTCGGCTTACAGACCTGGCAGGTAGGCGCGCGCAAAACCGGAGCTGCGACAAACGATCAGTTTTTCAGCGGTCTGGTCGACGAGGTGGCGTTTTACGATACCACGCTCACGTTGCCCGAAATACAGACAAATTTCGCCCAGGGCCTGGATGCTACCCACCCGCGGCTGCGCTCCTGGTTCCCGTTCAACGAAAGCCGCGGCACGGTAGTGGAAGACATCGGCCCCGCCCGCACGGGCAAGGGCACGGTGCACGGCGCGTTGTGGAGCAATGTGACCGGTATTTCCTCGGCAACGATGCATGAATTTCAACCCAACAAACAACTCGTCACGCTCAATGCCAGCAACACCAGCACCGACAAGATTGATTTTACCGATCTGAGTACGGTAGGTGTGTCTGGCTACGTGCGTTTCGACGGCACCAATTGTTTCGCCGAAGGCGTGGAAATCCTTGTGAACGGACAGCATTACGTGCCGCCGGTGTTCACCGATGCCGACGGTAAGTTTGTGGTGGACATGGAACCCGGCGCTACCGCCACGCTCACACCGACGTTTAAAAACCACACTTTCGCCCCGGCTTCCTGGCAGGTCAGCAACGTGGTGTCGCCGGTGGCGGGTATTTTGTTTCGCAACCTGACCAAGCGCACCGTGCGCGGTCAGATGGCCGGCAACGACCGCTGCCGCCTCGACATCATTCCCAACAACGCCATCGTAAAGGTAAAAGTGGCCACACTCGACGGCTGTTTTGAAAAAGAACTTTCACCGGACGCCGACAACGGGCGCTATGTGTTCAGCAACCTGCCGCCCCTGCCGGTGACCGTGGCGGTCACGCAGCATTCCAACAATATCATTTACGACTTCTTCCAGTTGAAAGGCGCGCAATCCACCGACCTGACGGAAGTGAACGACACCATCGATTTCATTTATTATTCCCCGCCTGAGATCGAAATCTCGGCGCTCGACGCCAACTCCTGCGGCCAGCCCATGCTGGAGCAGTCGGATATGTATACGCTGGACTTCCGGGTGTTCCAACCCTACGAAGGCGGTGTATGCTACCTGGATACAGCCTTGCTGACGATTGACAACGAGTTTTCCGACAAGCCGGCCTTCGACACGCTGATGACCACCGGCAAACTGCGCTACCGCTTCCCGGCCGGCATGCCCAATCTAGTGCCGCCCCACCTCAAAACACTCACGATAGAAGCCACTGCCAACGACGTATCCAACACCGCCACCACCTCGGCCGTGGTATTGGGCAAACGCCCCCGGCAAATCAATTTCACCTCCACTACGCCCGAAATCCCGATCCTGATCCTGCGCGACCCGCCCGGCGACGCCAGCAGCGCTTTTGTGGAAAAAGGAAAAACGGTGTGTAACGGCTGGTCTATCGGAGCCGGCACGTCGGCCACGGCGAGTGAAGAAACAGCCGTGTCGCTCGGATTCGACACCGAAATCGCGACCGGTATCGGGGTAGAAAAAACGTTCAAAATCGACGTATCCAACACCAGCACCTTCGGCGTGAGCGCCACCGTCTCCTCCAGTGTGGCCAGCTCCATGGAAACCTGTGTCACCGCCACAGAGGTCATCTCCACCAGCGACGGCGACGGTATTATCGGCGACGATGCCGATGTATACATGGGCGGCGCACTCAACCTGCTGTTTGGTATCACCGACGACCTGCGTTTCGACAGTAACACTTGCATGTATTTCCGCGACACCGGTGTGGTGGTGTTCCCGGAAAAATTTAACACCACGTTCATCTACTCGGACTACCAAATCCGCAATGTAGTCATCCCGAACCTGGAAGCAATCGGCGATACGGCATCGGCCGAATCCTGGCGCGGTATTTTGCAACGCAACGCAGACCTGAAAGAGCAGGCTGTATTCGAACGTAACTTTTCCTTCGACGCAGGCGTGGTGTATGAAAGCTCCAGTACCACGGAAACCACAAAGGCCATGACCTTTGCTTTCGGCGCGGAGATAGCCAATTCCATGGCCGACGAACTTGGCCTGGAAACCGACGGCGTGGGCCTGACCACTACCTTTGCCCTCGAACTGACCGTCGGGGTGGAAACCGAGTTCAGCGATTCGGAAACGAATTCCCTGACCGTCGGCTACTCCTTTTCCGACGACGATATCGGCGACAATTTCACCGTCGACGTAAAAAAGGACAGGGCTTACGGCACACCGGTGTTTAAATTGATTTCGGGCAATACTTCTTGCCCATACGAGGCGAACACCGTGCCCCGCGACGGCGTGTCGATGACGGTGGATAAAACGATCGAAACCAACGTGCCGCAATTTGCGCCGGCGGTGTTCCGCTTCACTATCGGCAATACCAGCCAGACCGACGAGGAACGCGGATACATACTGGCGCTCAATCCGGCCAGCAATCCCGAAGGCGCCATCGTCAACATTCAGGGATTGGGATCGTCCGTGCCGTTTACCATGGACCCGTTTGGCGCGCAGGAAGTGGTGGTGACGGTGGAGCGCGGACCGGTGGCATTCGACTATGAAAATCTCGAATTCGTGTTGTATTCCGAATGCGAAGGATTGGAAAGCGACGACCCGAATTTTGCCAAAACGATCAACATCAGTGTGCATTACCTCGAACCGTGCAGCCCGATTGATATTGGGTTCCCCCTGCAAAACTGGGTGATGACCCCGGCCCAGGGGAACACGATGTTCATCACACTCAACAGCTTCGACAAAAACGATCCCGACCTGGAACTCATCCGTGCCCAGTACCGCCGTTCGCAGGGCGACGGCGCCTGGATCAATATCGTGGAGGTGCCGAAAGCCGAACTGGACAACCCGGTATTTAAAATCGTGGAATGGAATACTGCCGGTTTGCAGGACGGGTTGTATGAAATCCGTGCCGTTACGCAGTGTTTCGGCAGTCAGAATGCGGGTATTTCGCACGTCATTGCCGGAAAATTCGAACGGCAGGCGCCGGAGATTTTCGGCACCCCCGAACCCGCAGACGGCGTTTTGTCGCTGGGCGATGAGATCAGCATCACGTTTACCGAGCCGATCCGCTGCGACCTGCTGATTCAGGCGGATATCGACAACAACAACAACGTCGGTTTGTACGACGCGGCCACCGGCGATCTGATCGATGCCGTCATCACCTGTTCGGGCGATAAGATCATCATCGTACCCAACGTGCCGAATATCTTTTTGGATAAAAAATTCCTGCGCGTGGAGATCAACGACATCAAGGACCTGGCCGGCAACAACTTTGTCGGAACGGATTGGGAATTTTTCGTGGATCGCAACCTGCTCGATCTCGAAGGCGGCGATCTGGAAGTGACCATGTACGAGGGTGAGGAAAAAGTGGTGTTGCGTGCCCTGAGCAATGTCGGTGGAAGCATCGCTACCTTCGGCATCAGCGGTTCGCCGAGTGTGCCGACCATTCCGGATCCGAAACCTTTACCCGATTGGTTCAATGTATTTCCAACCATCGGTTCCCTGTTGCCCGGAGAAGAAGTGGTCATTACCTACAAATTTGACAACACGCTGCCGCAGGGATTGTACCGCGACACCATCTATATCAACAATGTGCAAGGCGACGAGCGCGTGATTGTCAACCTCCGTGTGTTGTGCCCGCCGCCCGTTTGGGAATTCAACCCGGCCGACTACCCGCACGCGATGAACCTGACCGCCCGGCTCAACATCGAAGGCGAACTGTCGGAAGACGAAGCGGATGTGGTGGCAGCGTTTATCGACGGCGAACTGCGCGGCACCGGACAGTTGAAATACCTGCCCTCGCTCGACGACTACATGGTTTTTATGACGGTTTATGGCCATTTTGCAGACACGAACAAAGTGGTTCAGCTGGAAATCTGGGATGCCTCAGATTGCCTGCGTTACGGTGAAGTAGAGGAATCGTTCATTTTCCAGATCGACAATGTGATCGGCACGGTGGTTGATCCGGTGATCCTGCACACCAACAGCAAGGTGCGGCGCGATATTCCGCTGACTACCGGCTGGAACTGGATATCCTTCAACCTGGCTTTGCCCGATACGCTCCTGAACGCTGCATTGTCATCTTTAGAGCATCCGCAAAACGACCTGATCAAATCCCAGGCGTCTTTTGCCGAATATTTCAGCGACACCTGGATCGGATCATTGGAGGGAGTGAACAACACGGCTTTGTTCCAGTTCCGCGCCGATATGCCGGATACCATCACCATGCTGGGTACGCTGATCGACCCCACAACGGTACAAATTCCGATTCATTCCGGCTGGAACTGGATTGGTTATGTGCCCAATTATGCTTTGCCGGTGTCGGAAGCGCTGGCCGGTTTGTCGCCGGAAAACGGCAACATCATAAAAGGGCAAACTGCTTTCGCGCAGTATCTTTCCGGATTCGGATGGCTCGGTTCGCTGCAATTCCTCGAACCGCCGAAGGGCTACCAATTGTATATCGGTAACCCGGGCACGTTGACTTATCCGCAGAATAATTTTGCCGGTAACACCGTGGCAGTGAGCGGCAAACCAACGGCGTCCGCCTTTTGGAATATTGACCCGTCTCCCTTCGAACACTCCATGACCCTCGTGGGTATGTTGTCGGTCGACGGATTGAACGGCACACTCGAACACCAGGAATTGGGGGCATTTGCCGGCGGCGAATTGCGGGGAGCCACGCAGGCTATTTACGTTGCGCCGCTCAATGCGTACCTCTTTTTCCTGACGATGTATGCCAATGCATCGGGAGAACAATTGACGTTTAAACTTTATGACAGTGCCGCCGGACAGGTGAATGAACTGGCTGAAAAAATGTACTTCGCTGCCAATCTGCACCAGGGAAGCATACAGGATCCCCTGCCTTTTACCCTGACAACCACCGGGTTGTCCGAAACTGCCGGCGATTTCTTCTTCGAGGTGGCGCCCAATCCATTTCATGCAGTTGCGATGCTCCGGTTCGGATCGGCGCAGGCCCGGGAAGCCCGTCTGCTGGTTTCGGACGTAGCGGGACGTATCATTTTACAACAGAAGATTGCGGCAAAACAGGGTTTGAATACATTCCGCTGGGATGCCGGCGATGCCCAACCGGGCGTGTATTTCATCCGGCTTGAAACATCGGAAGGAACGATCGTACGAAAAGTGGTGAAAGATTAAACAGGAATGAACAATACCGTTTCAATCAAACCAATTCGCAATGAAAAAACATTGTTTATATCCTGTTCATCGGCTATGGTTGCTGCTGCTCCTGCATTTTGCGGGAGCAGCGGCTCTTGCCCAACCGGGCGGCTGGAGCGTAGACCCTGGATCCTACCAATTCAATATGACGCTGGTGGCGCAAATCCGGACCGATGACCTGCCCAATCACTCGCTGAACAATCATCTTGCGGTATTCTCCCACGGGCAGATCCGGGGTTATGCTGCGCCGATGGGTTTTAACGGGCAGGCATACTATTTTTTAAACCTGTATTCCAATCTCTACAACAACGACACTTTGTATTTCCGGTGCTATATCGGTGCAGATCAAAAGATATACGAATCGGTGGATACGGTGGTTTTCAGCCATCTTTTGGCTTTGGGCACCGTTGGAGCCCCGTACCAGATAGACTTGTACCTGGGTTCCCGGCCGTTGATATATTCTCTTTCGGAAGTGACATTTGCCACAAACGATTGCTCCGATGTGCTGGACGTAGAAGCATCGGACGATGTGAACAGCGAAGGTAATGGCCTGACTTACAGCATTGTCGGCGGAGCGGATGCGGACCGGTTCAGTATACACCCGCAAACGGGAATACTATCCTGGTTCAATTTCATGCCCAACTTCGCAATGCCGGTAGACGCCGACGCCGACAACCGTTATGAGGTAACGGTAAAGGTCGCCGACGCATCGGATATGTCCGATATCCGGCAAATCACCGTCACGGTGGAGGACGCGTCCGTACCCCTCCCGCCGCTCGTTTGCCCTGATGACCTGACCCTTTTGAGCAGCGATGACGGAACGGGCGATTGCGGCGCCACGACCGACCAGACCGGGATGTCCCTGCCGAATCCCTGCGCCGAATCTCTGCTGATTTATGAATTGACCGGAGCTACCACCGGCAGCGGCAGCGGCCTGGTTCCCCCGGATCAGATTTTTGCAAAGGGTCTGACCACAGTTATTTACATTCGGACCGGCGGTGGAAGCGGAAGTGAATGCGCTTTTACCCTGGTCGTGCAGGATGACGAAGTGCCTGTTTTAACTTGCCCGGCAGATATGACGGTTTCGCCCAATATTTTTGACACCTGTTCGGCACTGGTCAACGGCATCGATGCCGTTTTCAGCGACAATTGCAGCGGCGCCACACTGGCTTATGTCCTGAGCGGCGCCACCACCGGCAGCGGAAATGGTCAGGCCGGCGGTCAAACGTTTCTGGCAGGTACAACGCTGGTGACTTATACCGCAACCGACGGTGCGGATCACAGTTCGGATTGCTCGTTTGCGGTGACGGTGACCGAATGCAACACCGTATTCAGCGGCAACATCGAATGGGAACACGACGGCACGAGCGGCGTGCAAAATGCAACCGTAAGCCTCACCGGGGCAGGTACGGGCAGCAGCACCACCGATTTGAATGGTTATTTCGTGATCACCCTTCCGCCCACATCGGGCGATTTTACCCTGACACCAACTAAAAATATCAATAAACTCAACGGTGTAACCTCCGCCGATGTCACGGCCATTCAACAGCATGTGTCCAACAACAATCCATTGCCCGCTCCGTACAAACGCATTGCAGCCGATGTGAACAAAAGCAACTCCATCACCACATTGGATGTTACGGTACTCTATCAGGCCCTGCTCGGCAACCCGGCCGCATTGAATCAGATCACGTCGTGGCGGTTTGTGCCCTCGGGATATATTTTCCCAAATCCCGACGCGCCCTGGGGCTTTCCCGAAAAAATCGAACTAACCGGCGTATCGGGCACTGTCAGCGGGCAGGATTTTTATGGCATCAAGGTGGGCGATGTGGTAGCCACATGGGCCAATCCGGCCAATTTCGGGGCCGGCGAACACCTGATCCTGCGGACACAGGACCAGGTACCGGAGGCCGGCGCCGAAGTCGTGGCGGAATTCCGTGCCGACCAGATGGACGATCTCAATTCCTTTCAGTTTGCTCTGCACTTCGACCCGGCACAATTGCAGTTACTGGAAATAGAGGTATTGGCAGGTTCGCCGCTGACAATGGAAAATTTCGGCACTTTTAATGTGGCTGAAGGCGAAATCCGGGCAGTGTGGGCAAACGAAACCGGAATCTTCCTCGACGAAGGCACGCCCGTATTCCGATTGCGGTTTAAAGCACTGGGCAATGGCAAGCCGCTCAGCGAGGTGCTGCGGCTGGAAGAGGAGAACATACCGGCACGGGCATACAACAGCGTTTTTGCGGACTCACCTGTGGAACTCCATTTTTCTGCATTGTCAATTGCCGGGCAAGCGGGTCAGGGCTACAATTTGTGGCTGCAAAACCGTCCCAATCCATTCACAGGCGCCGGTATGATTGATTTTATACTCCCCGTTGAATCATACACCGAGTTGCGGGTAACCGATATATCCGGGCGGGTCTTGTTTTCCGAAAAGCAATATCGCGCGGCAGGGAAACATACGGTGACATTGTCGCTGGACGGCGTAAGCGGAGTGTTGGTGACGGAACTGATCACACCATTCGGCGTGCTGACGCGCAAGATGGTGGCGGTAAAAAACTGATATCTCTGTTCCCGGTAAGGAAGCCCTCTGCCTGCTGTTAATAACTTCCCCTATTGCATCTTCTCATACTCCGCCAAATCTTCGTACTTTTGTGAGGCATGAGCAACTTTGTCGTTTCCGCCCGCAAATATCGCCCGCAGCGTTTCGAAGACGTGGTGGGGCAGCAGCACGTTGCCGGCACGTTGAAAAACGCGCTGGCGACCGATCACGTGGCGCACGCTTTCCTGTTCACGGGGCCGCGCGGCGTGGGCAAAACTACCTGCGCCCGTATCCTGGCTAAAATACTTAATTGCGAAAACCGTACGAAAGATTTCGAAGCCTGCAACGAGTGCCCCTCCTGCAAAGCCTTCAATGACGATGCGTCCTGGAACATCTTCGAACTGGACGCTGCCTCCAACAACGGCGTGGACCACATCCGCGCCCTGGTGGAACAGGTACGGGTGCCGCCGCAACGCGGCAAGTTCAAAGTGTATATTATCGACGAGGTGCACATGCTCTCGCAGGGCGCGTTCAACGCTTTCCTGAAAACGCTGGAAGAGCCGCCGCCCTACGCCATTTTTATCCTCGCCACGACAGAGAAACACAAGGTCATCCCTACCATTCTGTCGCGTTGCCAAATCTTTGATTTTCGGCGCATTACGATCGGCGACATGGTGCTGCACCTCAAGGATATTTGCAAAAAAGAGGGCATAGAAGCGGAAGATGATGCCCTTCACATTGTTGCTCAAAAAGCGGATGGCGCACTGCGCGACGCACTTTCGATCTTCGACCGGATAACCAGTTTTTCAGGGAAAAAAATACGGTACGAAGACGTAATCGAGAACCTCAACGTCCTCGACTATGACTATTATTTTCAGATCACCGATGCCTTGCTGGCCGAAGATTCGACCGCAATCCTGAATCTCTTCGACCAAATTCTGCGCAAGGGTTTCGAGCCGGATGTGTTCATCATCGGTCTGGCGGAACACCTGCGCAACATCCTGGTCTGTAAGGACGAATCTACCCTTGCCCTGCTCGAAGCGGGCGAATCGTTGCGCGAACGTTACCGCAAACAAGCCGCACTGGCGCCCGCTTCATTTCTGCTCACTGCCCTGAATATTTGCAATGATTGCGACATAAATTTCAAAATGGCGCGCCATAAACGCCTGCACGTCGAGATCGCCCTTTTGAAAATGTGTTTTATCAACCGGGCCGTGAAAGCAGCGCAATCTCCTGTTTTCGAGGAAAAAAAAACTCCTGACGTAACGGTAGACGGTCGACGGTCGACGGTGGACGGCGGTACGACCACCAAAGGTAGTGGTCAGCGCGAACCGTCCACCGTCCACCGCCCACCGTCTACCGTTTCAGAGCCCGAAACCCCTGCTCTCGGCAATGCCCAGCCGCTCAGCAAAAAGGAAATGATCGAACTGGCTTCCGGCCTGCGGCAGGGTTTGAAAAAAGCCGAAGTGATCTCTTTACGCCTCGATGCCTACGAACAGGCGGTAGAAGTGGAAGAGGCTGAAAAAGCCGCACTCGAGAGCCGTTTGTCGCTCGAAAACGCGCAAACCGAGTGGTCCGCCTACGGCGCATCGGTTGAATCGCCCACCCTTCGCCAGGCCATGACCATTGCCCAACTCAGCCTCGACGGCAAGACGCTGACTGCGATCGTCGGGATGACCACACATCGCGGTTTGTTGCAACAGGAACTGTCTCGCCTGCTCGATACGCTGCGCGTCCGATTGCACGATCCGGCTTTGAAAATTCAAATTTTGCTGGACGAAAGCAAAGCGCAGGAACTCCGGCCTGCTGCACCCAAACGCCCGCTGACGGCAAAGGAAAAACTGGATAAAATGAAAGAAATCAATCCTTTGGTGGAAGATTTACTCAAAAGATTTGATTTGAAAATGGATGAATAGTGTATTTTTGTATGCGTCAATTATTTCAGTCATGGAAGTTAGTGATGTAACTGCGCTGTACAACACCAAGGAAAAAACCGCGGTGCCGCCCTCCCTGCTCAAAGAAACATTTGAGGGAATAAATCTATATTACAAAGGCTACCGACAAGTATTGAACCAAGAGAAAACTTTAGAAGAAATCATGGGATGCAGTACACTTCAATTTGTCATACTCAATTATTTTCTCCACTTGCTTCACAAATTCCTCGACATTGATCGATACATCATCGGCACAAACGAAGCAGGCGTTCATCTTGGATTCAAAAAAAATTTTTCCAATGACATTGCCGTTTACGAGTGGGCAGTCCTGACTCCGGAAAAGATTTCCACACGCTATGCTGACGTGCCGCCCAAAATGGTCATCGAAGTGGACGTTGACTTTGAACTTGAAGAAGCCGAAACCAATCTTTCAACTTTGGATATCGTCCATGAGAAAATACGAAAAATGCTGGAATTTGGCACGGAAAAATTCATTTGGGTTTTTTCAGCAAGCAAGAAAGTAATGATTGCCGAGCGAGGACAAACAAATTGGCGCACAATGGATTGGGAACAGGATTTCGAATTATGGCCGGGTCTGAAGTGCAATGTCGGTGTTTATTTAGCCGAAAAAAACATCCCGGTGTAGGGCAAATATTCCAAATGTCCCTCCGGTAACATTTTTGCCGGCACCCCGCCCGCACTTTTGCCCCAAAAAACACCATGAGCACTCAACCACATCCTTCCCAACGTGTCCTCCGTCCGACATTTCCCATTATGCAACAACCGCAAGCGCTCTGGCACTTAGAGAACATCGACGTCACACACCTCCTTTGCCCGACCAAACTCGGCGACGAAGCAATGATGTCACGCCACCAGCGCCCCATGTTCAAAAAAGGCGAACAGGTGTATGTGCCCAGCGACCTCTCCGACCGCATATTTTTCATCAACGAAGGCCGCATTAAAATCTCGGTGATGAACGAGGAAGGCAAGGAAATCACAAAAGCGATATTGGGACGCGGCGAGGTGTTCGGTGAATTGGCCATACTCGGCGAACAGCGCCGCCACGACATCGCGACTGCATTGGAAGACACCTCCGTTTGTATGGTCACGCTCGATGAACTGCGCAGCCTCATGCGCGATCGCTCCGACCTCAACCTGTTCTTTATGAAGATGTTCGGTTCGCGCCAGTTGGAAATGGAACGCCGTCTGGAGTCGCTCGTGTTCCGCGACAGCCGCAGCCGCATTGTAGAATTTCTTGTACATCTGGCAAAAACAAAAGGCCAGCGCATAGGCTACGAATGGGTGGTACGCAATTTCATTACCCACCAGGAAATTGCCAACCTTACCGCCACCAGCCGCCAGACGGTGACGACGACGCTCAATGATCTGCGGTTCAAAAAACTGCTGACGTTCAATCGCACGCGCCTGTTGATCCGGGATTTGGATAAACTGGCGGCGGAAGTGCGGATGTAAGGTTATTCAAGTAATGGGGTAATTACAGTAATTACCTAAATGACCCTAGTTGCCCTTCTACCATGAAAGACAATTTCTCCGCCCGCTCCGTCGAATACGCCCGCTTCCGCCCCGGCTACCCGCCGCAACTCTTTGATTTTCTGTTCGGTTTGTGTGGGAATTTTGACTGCGCCTGGGACTGTGCCACCGGCAACGGACAAATTGCCGCTATGCTGGCCGAACGCTTCCGACAGGTGGATGCCACTGACATCAGCGAAAATCAATTGAAAAACGCCATTCAAAAGCCCAATATCCGCTACGGAGTTGGAGCGGCGGAGTCGCCAGCTTTTCCCGAAAATACTTTCGAACTCGTAACAGTCGGTCAGGCTGCGCACTGGTTCGATTTTAAAAAATTTTACCCTGCAATACGCCGTGTTTTAAAACCCGGCGGCATCCTTGCGCTCGTCGGATACAATCTTTTAAAAATTGACGGACCGACCGACCTGGTAATCAACCATTTGTACCGCGATATTTTAGGCGAATACTGGGATGCCGAACGCCGTCATGTGGATGCGGCATACACGACCATTCCATTCCCTTTTGCCGAAATTGAATTTCCCGAAATGGCCATGACTTATGAATGGTCGTTCGACCATTTGCTCGGCTACCTCGGCACCTGGTCGGCATTGCAGCATTTTGTCAAAAAAAACGGCTACTCTCCCTTGGATGAGGCAGTTGTAGAGGCATTGAAATCTGTTTGGCAGGAAGGCGATATCAAAACCGTGCGCTTCCCGATTTTCGGTCGTGCCGGCAGGTTAGTATGATCAATTACCGTTTTTGAAAAAACCAATATGCTGCTGCGTACCCCACCCATGCTACGGTGAAACATACCTGCGGTGGCAGAAAGGTGAGCAGATACAAAGGCACAAGGTAGACTGTCCAGAAAATGGCATTGAAAGTAACGACCTTTTTTGCCAGCGCCTCGTTGTCGAAATGTTTGACAACCATTAAGTTGATGACGCCTGCAAAAAGGCATAAAAAAGTCATGCTGAGGCTGAAGAAATTCAGGAGTTCCTGCATGCTGCGCATCGTGCTTCCCAAATCAAAGCGGTAGTTTTTGAGCAGGTCGAACAATTGGCGTTCGCTGTCATTTTGCGGTTGCGGCTCGTTGAGAAAACTCAGCGAATGAATGGCGCCCGTGGCGAGCATGGCCCAGGAACCGAAATTGAAAAATCTTTTGTAATTCATGGCTTAAAATGATCGAATAAAAAATAAGGCTATACCGACGTACGAAGGTAATAAGTGCAATTCGTATAAATGTATGTGTTATACACAAAAGCCAACCGATAGCATGGTTTGCGCGCTCTTATTACCTTCGCCCTGAGAAACGGTGGACGGCAGACGATACATGATGGACGGTACACGGATTTTGAGATTCAAATTCCGCGTACCGTCTACCGTCCGCCGTCCACCGTCCACCGTCCACCGTCTACCATCCACCGTGAACATCACCGCACTCTCCATCCGTCGCCCCTCGCTCATCATTGTCATCTTTGCCGTGCTGACATTCATGGGCGTGTCGAGTTATTACAGCCTGCCCATTGAGATGGTGCCGAAGTTCAGCCCGCCGGTCGCAACGATCATTACTATTTACCCGGGTGCGTCGCCGAGCGAGGTGGAAAACACGGTGAGCAAACCCATCGAGGATGCTGTTTCATCGCTCGAAGGCATCGAACAAATCCAGATCAGTTCGCAGGAAAACTCTTCTTTCGTAACGCTTGAACTTGCACAAACGGTGGATGTGGACAAAGCCGTGCAGGAAATTCAGCGGAAGATCAACCAGGTGCAATCCACCTTTCCGAAAGAAGTACGCACACCGATCATCAACAAATTCGCCCTCGACGAATTGCCCGTCGTGCGGCTTGCCGTGGCCGGGAACATTACAGGCACAGCATTTTACGATTTGATAAAAAACCGCGTCGTGCCAGAGATCGCCCAACTCAAAGGCGTGGCACAGGTGGGTGTTCTTGGCGGTGAAGAGCGCGAAATCAAGATCAATATTGCGTCCGAACGCCTCGAACAATACGGTCTCTCGCTGTTGCAGGTCGCCCAGGCGGTACAAGCCGCCAACCTCGATTTCCCTACCGGCAAGGTTACCGGCGCCGAAGGTCAGCTCCGCATCCGGCTGGCCGGGAAATTCCTTTCGCTCGACGACATCCGCAACCTCGTAGTGGGCAGAAGCCGCTTCGGATCGTCCATTTTTTTGAAAGACATTTCCGAAATTCAGGACGGGGTGCGTGATCCTGAAGTGATTTGCCGCACCGATGGCATGCCTGCTGTAGGACTCGTCATACGCAAACAAGGCGACGCCAATGCGGTGGATATGGCGGAACTGATTTTGACAAAAATCAAAACCCTTGAACAGACCTACGCCGCACAAGGACTTCGTTTTCAGGTCGTTGCCAACAGCAGCACCTTTACCAAAGCTGCCACAGACGCCGTCATTCACGACCTGTTCATTGCCGTTTTGCTCGTGGCGCTGGTCATGCTGTTGTTCCTGCACAGCCTGCGCAACGCTTTCATCGTATTGGTCTCTATCCCGACCTCTATCGTGAGTACTTTCGTGATGATGAAGTTGTTCGGCTATTCGCTCAACCTGCTTTCGCTGCTCGGCCTCTCGCTTGCCATCGGCATCCTTGTGGACGACGCCATCGTGGTGATCGAGAACATCTACCGGCACCTCGAAATGGGCAAAAACCGCGTACAGGCATCCTACGACGGACGGAAGGAGATCGGCTTCACAGCCATTAGCATCACACTGGTCGACGTGGTGATTTTTCTTCCGCTCGTCTTCTCCATCGGCCTCGTACCCAACCTGTTGCGGCAGTTTTGTATGACGGTGCTCACCTCCACGCTGATGTCGCTGTTCGTCTCCTTTACACTCGTACCCTGGCTGACATCGCGTTTTGCTAAAGTCCACCGTTTCCAGGGAAAAAACTTCGCCGGGCGGATTATTTTGCAGTTTGAACGCTTTATCGATTGGCTCTCCGATGTATTCGTACACGGATTGGGTTGGGCGCTGGGCAATTGGAGAACCAGGTTGATTACCCTTCTTACTGCCACCGGAATGTTCTTCGGTTCGTTTCTGCTTTTGACTCAAGGGTTTATCGGAAATGCCTTTTTCGACACCGGCGAACGCGGGGAGTTTTTGCTTCAGATAGACCTCCCGAAAGATGCTTCGCTGTCGCAAACAAACGTGGTAACCAGGCAGGTGGAAGACTGGTTGCGCCAGCAACCCGAGGTGGTCCGGATTTTCACAACTGTCGGCACGAACAGCAAATCGTTTGGGCAAAACGCTCCTTTTGTCGCTGAAATTCAAGTGTTTTTGACAGAATTCGGGAAACAACGAGACGTGCCGACAACGGTGTATGCCCGTAAAACAAAGGTCAAACTGGAGGAGATCATCGCAGGCGCAGGCATCAGCGCTTCGCCGGTGGACATCCTCGGGTTGTCGTTTTCACCCATCGAAGTCAAGTTGAACGGGCCCAATCTGGATAGCCTGCTCGTTCTTTCCGAACGCGTAGAGCGTGAAATGGCCGCCGTGCCCGGCTGTGTCGAAATCACGCCCACTGTGGAAGGCGGCAACCCGGAAGTACGCGTAGACGTTAACCGCCAGCGCATGGCCGACTACGGTCTCGCCATGGCACAGGTGGGTCTCACGCTGCAAACGGCCTTCAGCGGCAACACCGACGCCAAATTTCGCGACGGCGACTACGAATATCCCATTCGCATCGCGCTCGACGCTTTCGACCGCCGCAGCGCCGACGACATCCGCAACCTGTCGTTTGTCAATCCTTTAGGCACTTCGGTGTCGCTCAAACAATTCGCCGATATCCGTGAAAGCACCGCACCCACCCGCCTCGAACGCCGCGACCGCGTAACCTCCGTGATGCTTACCGCTCAGGTCATCGGCCGCCCCAACGGCTCCGTCAACCGCGACGTGAAAGCGCGGCTGGATAAAATGACACTCCCGCCCGGCACTCAGATCAAATATGGCGGCGACCTGAAACGGCAGGAACAGGGCATCGGTACGCTCGGTTTTGCATTGTGGACTTCGCTGGTGCTGGTCTACCTCATCATGGTGGCTTTGTACGACAACTGGGTGTATCCGCTCGTGGTGCTGGTGTCCATCCCGCTCTCGCTCATCGGCGCGCTCCTGGCGCTGGCGCTGGCGCGCGAAAACCTGACCGTGTTCACCGGCCTCGGCCTGCTCATGCTGGTCGGTCTGGTGGGCAAAAACGCTATCCTTGTGGTGGACTTTGCCAACCATCTGCGGGAACGCGGGACTCCTTTGCGCGAAGCCTTGTTGCAAGCCACGAAACTCCGCTTCCGCCCGGTTCTCATGACCAATATCGCCATGGTGATCGGCCTGCTGCCCATCGCACTGGCCCAGGGCGCCGGCTCCGACTGGAAAAACGGCCTCGCCTGGTCCATCATCGGCGGTCTGAATTCTTCGATGTTCCTGTCGCTGATCGTGGTGCCGGTGGTGTACTGGCTGTTCGATACGGGGTTGGAAAAGTTGGGGTGGGGGAAAGGGGCACCAGTGGAGTTGGAGGAGTGAATAACTTGGAATAATTTTGGAGGCAGATGATTAAAGATTGGCTTCCATACAGAGTCAAGTAAGTGGTGTAAGCAACAAAAAAAACAAAAGAAATGTCAGATATAATAAAGGTGTTTGTTTCATATTCTTGGGACAATGAAAAACACAAAGAATGGGTATTGCATTTGACCAATAACCTAAGAGAGAACTATGGCTTAGATGTGATTTTGGATCAATATGAACTATCAGCAGGTAAAAATATGATCTATTTCATGGAGCGGTCATTAGAAATAGCCGACAAAGTCTTGCTTATCCTTACACCAAATTATAAAATGAAGGCCGAAAATAGAGAGCGAGGAGTTGGATTTGGATATTCAATGATCAGTCAAGAATTCTATAAAAATCAAGCGAAAAATGAAAAATTTATTCCTATACTTAGATCCGGAGACAATGAGAAAAGCGCACCGGGATATATTGAAAGTTTAATTACCCACTCAATGAAAGATGATACTACTTTTGAATCAGATTTGGAAACATTAGCCAGAATAATTTACAATAAGCCAATTTTGAAAAAACCTAAAATAGGGGCTGTCCCAGATTTTGACAAGGTTTCGTTAGAAAAAGACCCTGTCATTGAAAAAGCGCGTAACCTTTCTAATCAGATTGAGTTGAAGCAAAAACAAAAAGAATATTTGTCTTCCGAATCTGGGTTAATTGAAGCGAACAATCAATTCAATCAACTTTTGAGAGGTTTAGAAGATAAGGCAAATCACTATAAGCAAAATACGAGATTCCGATTTAGTATTACCTCGGCTCGTACTTCACCTCAACCTGATCCCTATAATCCTCCTTTTGCAAATTTGGTGGGTGAAGGCATTTTTTGCTTCCACTTTTATTTCAATATTATAGATCGTTATATTGCAGTTTCTTTATGGAATCGCCCCCCTTCAAATGGAAACGTTTTTTATTTCCCTGGCGAGGAGCCTAAACAACTAACAATAGGGGATATTTATTACTTTGCAATATCAGATGATTTTGAACCGAAATGGCGTAACAATCTTGACGAATTATTTACGATTGAAGATATTATTCGGAAATATTTTATTGCTCTTATGGACGAGATAATAGAGAAAAAAAAGAAGGAAGGAATGTAATCTTTTTTCTTTTTTTCTCGTTGTTGCGACCCACTCCAATAGTAAACGGCAAATCTCGATGTCGGACATTTGACTCTTCCGCGAGAATCCTTCAACCAAGATTCGGGCGATTCACCCGCACCAATTGATTTTCAAAGTTTCCACCGAGAGAAATAACCGAATCGTGTATTCGCTTTGCGAGTGCACTTTGGTCATTGTCTTCAGTACAAACGATGATACCAGGATGAGCAGGATTTTGTTGGTGCAGCCGGATGAAATGTCTCCGATTGAAGGTGAGCAGGATACGATTTTCTGAGCGGGCAAATTCCAGTACCTCTTCATCTGGAATGCCTTGGTTGGCGTTTCCGGCTTGCAGGGAGGTCAAAACATCATGTCCCAATCGCTCCAATGCCTCAATGACCGGGCGACGGAAATTTTCATTAGCATAAAATCTTGCCATTTTTACGCCGCTTCATTTTCAGTAATTTGCACCTCGATCTCATCTTTGTGCGCCCTGTAATAATTCCAGGCATTGCTCAAATCTTCGGTTCGAAGGGTTGGATAGCCATGCAGGATTTCTTCTTCACTAACACCCAACTGACGCTGCCGGACAAGCAACCAGACCGGAATGCGTGTGCGAGCGATGCGGGCATCGCCGCCGCAAACACCGGGTGTTTTTTCAATACCGGGGAATAGGCCACCCAAATCACTCACGACCCATTGCAACAATTGGGCTTTTTCGCCGGGCGACATTTGCGAGAGCAGGGACTCTGCTTTTTGAAGAGTGGTAGACATGCTTTTTTCCTACAAAAATAATACTTTTTGCAAAAGCGAACTCGTACAGAAGCGTATAACTTTGTTAATAGCATTTCTCTGCATAGTCAAAGGTATTTCACCCCCTATTCCCCGTCGGCCCGATAACCCCCGCCGGTGGCGTGTTCGACCCCGGCTGCTGACTTGCATCCCTGACATTGCTGTCCAAAAACCGCCAGGCAAGACCGAAGCGAAGCCCTCCGAACGGTTGCGGGTGGCGCGCCGTCTGGTAAAACACATCGTTTTTGTTCCAGATCGACAGAAAATTGTCATATCGCACGAAACCACGGAATGTCTGTATTTTGAACGATACGAACAGGTCGAGCCAGACAAACGGTTTTTGCGTCAGCGTGTCCTGCAGGTGAAACTGCCAGGAGACCGGCTGGTAGCCGTCGGGCTGAAAATCGCTGTTCATACGGAAATCGCAACCGGCGTCGAATTCAAACCGCTGTTTGAAGATTTTTCCCGAATAATAGACGCTGTTTTTGGTAAACCAGCGAGGCAGGTGCACGATGCTGGCGCGGGTGCTTTGCTGCAGGGCTATGGTGTTTTCAAAACGAATCTGACCGAGTTTGAAATTTTCGGAGACAATAAATTGTGCCACCTGCACGGGCGAAGTCGTCTGGGCGGCCACGCCTGCCTGGTCGTAATAGAGGTAATTATTAATAAGGTGTGTCTTCGCCGTTACTTCGAGTCCGATGAGCGGCAGGGCGTAGGTGGCGAACAGCGTGTTCTCGAGCGGTTTTTCAAAATCATTTTGCCACATGAGCCGTTTGCTCACGAAGAGCCTATAGTGCAGCAATGATGGCGGGCGGCGCTGGCTAAGTATTCCGGCACGCAACTGTCCGACTTTGCCGAAGCCCAGCGATACTTCACCGCTCACCTGGTATTCGCCGAAATTGGAGAGCATGCCGAGCGCGCCTTTTGTTCGCAGGCCGAAGCGATCGGAAGGCGTGATGGAAAAATCTCCCGTCAGAAACAGATTGGAAAACGTGGAGTCGAGCGGCTCCTGGTTCAGATTGAAATAGGAATGCGCCAGCCCGACGGCCAGCACATCCGATGGCCGGCCGCTGGTTTTTGCTTTAAAAGTACTGAGCGTAAAAGTATTATCGAAGCGGTTCAGCGAAGTGAAATGCCGGATGCCTCGTCGATCTACCAGAAAGGTATCGAAAAAGAACGAATCCCTTGCCAATCCCTGCTGGTCGCTGCCGTCGCTGAATTTGTAACTCTCCTGCTTCCAGGCAACCGTGTAGGTGGCGCGCAGGGCCCGTTTGCTTTCGTCTTTGACGCCGGTGAATTTCAGGTGTTGGGTCAGTTGTAACGTCTGGTCGGCGATGCGGGTCAGTGCCTGCTGATCGGGCAGGTTCACTTCGGCATTGATGGGGCCTGAAAATTGCCCGTCGCCAATAGCGGTGTCGCTCACGATGCCGCCGTTGTCCTGCTGGCGCATAACGTTTTTGGAAAAAATCAGGAATCCGTCGTAGCGTTTGCCTACGGGCTTCCAGATGCCCATCTGAAGGGTGTTGTGCTTGTCGCGTTGATAGCGGTATTGGCCCTCGTTGTTCACCGTCCGGTAGTCGAGGGAAAAATTGGCGCCGCCTTCAAAGGTGCGGGCGAAGCGGGCAGTCAGCATATTTTGTTCCTGCTTCGACCCCTGCGAAAAAAACACATCGCTGAAGGAGCGGGAGTTGCGGTAAAAACGCAGATCCTCCGGATAAAAGCGGTAGAGGTCGAAAGCGTGCTCGCCTACCTCGAAGCCGCGGCGAGGTTGCGTTTCAAACAACAAAGGTCGTGCGGAAGAGCCGAGATTGCCCAGGGTACCCCAGTCGATCATTTGTTTCCTTGCAGGGTCGAACATCCTGAAATCGCGGTTGGGCAGCGTATCGCCGGCGGGGTAGCTGCGTTCGGGGGTCAGGACGAAGGTGAAGAGCAGCGGCATGGTGTCCGGCTCGGTTGGCTGGGAGGTTGGGCTGGCTGCGACGGGACTTTGCTGAGCATTTGCATAAGGCAGGGAACAAAAGGCAAAAAATATAAGGCAAAGGGCAAAAGGCAAAAAGTAAGATTTCCGAAGCCGGTATGACTTCGGAAATCTGTTCATCGAGCGATACAAATCGTTATTTGCCAATTGGAAACTAAATTTTCTCAAAAACGCCGGAATAGCGCTTTGCGTTGCCTTTGATGCCACTGCCACTGCCATCCCGACTTTCAGTACGGGACTCCCTGCGGTCGCTGCCACTGCTACTGCTACTGCTACTACTTACTCAAGTACCGCCGGATTCATACCCATGGTACTGAAACCGCCGTCGTGGAAAAGGTTTTGCATCGTGACAAAGCGGGTCAGATCACTGAACAGCGCAACGCAATAATTGGCGCAATCCTCTGCCGGCGCGTTGCCGAGCGGCGACATTTTGTCGGCATAAGTATAAAACTCATGAAAACCCTTGACGCCCTGACCGGCAGTGGTCATCGTCGGCGACTGTGAGATGGTATTCACACGCACTTTTTTCGCCGTGCCGTAGTGGTAGCCGAAAGAACGGGCGAACGATTCCAGCAAAGCTTTGGACTCGGCCATCTCGGAGTAATCGGGGAAAACGCGCTGTGCGGCGATATAAGTCAGTGCCACGATGCTGCCCCAATCGTTGATAGCGTCCAGTTTCAGCATGACGCTCATCATCTTATGGAACGAAATGGCGCTCACGTCGAAGGTTTTTTGCATCCATTCGTAGTTCAGGTCGGTATACGGCTTGCCTTTGCGCACATTGACCGACATCCCGATGGAATGCAGTACGAAGTCTACTTTTCCGCCGAAATGCTCCATGCTTTTTTTGAACAGGTTTTCCATGTCTTCCAGCGAAGTTGCATCTGCTGCGATGACGGGGGCATTGCATTTTTCAGCCAATGCATTGATTTCGCCCATGCGCATGGCCACGGGAGCGTTGGTCAGCACGATTTGCGCGCCTTCTTCCACACAGCGTTCGGCAACTTTCCAGGCGATGCTCTGGTGGTCGAGGGCGCCGAAGATGATTCCTTTTTTACCGGCAAGAATATTGCTCATTGTTATGTTGATTTGATTATATGTTGATTCGGTGATTTGAAAGGCAGTGTCCCTGCTCCTGCCCACTGCCACTGCCACTCCATTGCGCGGCAAAGATAGAAAAGGCGGGTGGGGAGGAAAATTTTCTGCACAAATCACTTGCACGGTATTGCATCAAAGGGTTATTTTTGAATCGTTTTCCTGCCGTTTTTTTTGTTTTCCTGCCGAAAAAATTATTATTTCCTCCTTTACTTTATTTTTAACCGCATTTTAATTGCCGAATGATTGGCGATTTAGCGGGGCTTAATTCAGGCCCCTGCACTTTTGCCTCAAGTTCAGTGAATAAAAAGTTCTGCACAAAAAACCGGGCAATCGTTCATGATATCGAGGGATGGAACACCTCCGCTGAACAGGATACTGCAAACGAGCCCAGAAAACATTTTTAGTCATGTCTAAATTGAAAGTTGAAGAAAACCTGGCCACCCCACAGTCGTTCAATTTTTACGGCGTTTCATGTGTGACCACGGAAGAATTACCGAGCACCGATTGTTGCTGGCCCGACACGATTCCGAGCAACCACCTCATCCAGGTCGAGCAGGGAATGAAGTTTGGTATCCAGTGGACCGCAAAAGGTTGTCTCGTGCCTTTGCTCAAATGCAGCAAATGGAAAATCGAGTTGCTCATCGAGAAGTGGGGCTACGAAGAGTTTCCTGATCGCGGCGCGAACGTCGTTAGTGTGCCTTATGTCCCGACAAGCGGGCACGTGTACACCGCCAGCATCGAAATACCTGCCAATTCCATGCAGGAAGGCGTGTACGACATCGTCGCAGTCATTCGCCTTTTGGACAACGCGGGCAAACCGCTGCCGGTAGCCGGATTTGCCGAACTCGGAAAATTCGAGTTCTACCAGGCTTCCTGAACATTGGTTTTCAAGCGACGCTAAAAAAAGCCGCCCCAGCACCGCCCCGGCGGAAGGGGCGGCTTTTCTTTTCCCACCTCAAACTATTCACCTCTTTTAAAAAACCGAACTTATGAGTGTGCAACAAAAAGACAAACGAACCAAAGAGCAGATCATCCGGCTGCTCGATCATGCCATCGAACAGGAAGACCGGCTTTCGGAAAAAATAAAATCGCTGGAAACAGACCTGGCGCAATGCCGGAAAAAGGCCGAAGACCCGCGCCGCGAGCTCACCGAAGAAGCATTGTCTGCAAGTAAAGTATCTTTTCGGATCGACTATTACCGCACAATTGAAAATGGACCTTTGAAAGGCATTATCGAACACCTGCCGTCGCGCAAAAACAAAGCGTTCGACGGAGAAGGTCAATTGGTAATCAGCGATTTTATGAACGGATTTCTGATTGAAGAAGCGGGCGGCGCCAAAAAACGGAAGAGCAAAAAGACGGAAAAAGAATCTGCAGGAAGCATACTGCAAGCGATTGAAAGCCCGATTGTCAAAAATCCGGATGTCATAACCGAAAATGAAATAGCCGAAGAAAATACCCTGGTTGCAACCGGAGCGCCGATTGAAACGGTAGGCGATGAAGAAAATACCTCAGTTGCAACCGGAGAACTGGCAGAAACAATACACGATGAAGAAAAGCAGGAAGCAGTGTCGCAGCAGGAAGAGGCTACACATTCGGAAATCCCTGTAACTATCGTTCAGGAAATACATGAATCGCCGGTGCCGCAGGCAAATGAAGTGAGCAATGAAGAATCCCGTTTATTGCACAGGTTGCGAGCCGGGTTTGCAGCAGAAACAGGTAACGATGAAAACAGCCCTGCTGTCCTACACCGGTTGGTTGTATCCCTCCCGAAAAAGCAATTGACGGAAGTAGCAAATGCTGATGACGGAGGAGACAAAACCAAGGCCACAAGCCGTCCGGTTGTTCAGCCGACCCCCCGTCTCAGTTTGCTGGAACGGGTAAAAGAAGAATATCGAAGGAATCTGCCGGACGCCAATTAGTTAAGCGAAATTATTTTGCTCAACCCCTCCATATTTTGCTCCCGGGTGCTCATCCCGGTGTGCCGGGCGGTAGCGTTGCCGCGCTGTACGCGCATTTCACCGGTTTGCCAATTGAAACGGCGTTCATATTCGGCACAGTGCGGGCAGCGCCAGGTAATCCATTCACCGTCGCGGTGACTGGTGCATTCGTGTACGTCGGAGGGTAAACCCTCAAATTGAACTGACTCGTCAGTCGAGAAATAATCGCCCATGATGTAAAAGCGCTTTTGATGAAATAAATGATTTGGTCTTCAGAGCGCTGTTTCCAGGAGTATGGGCAACTTTGGAGTGGTTTGACAGGTGCGAAGGTGAACAAAAATCGCTCCCATATTATTGTTTATCTGAATTTTAACACGGCTAATTCAAAAATTGTTTTAAAACGGGGCTAAAAAAGCAGTATGAACAAAATGTTTAAATTAAAATTTTTTTTAAATTTTGTTCACGGCGCGAAATCATTTGGCATAAAAAGCAGTTATATTTGCCAAGCGAATTAAATGCCCGAATCAAATACCTGGGTACAGGTCAAGGGACAAATTTTGCAGGCCCCATTAATCGAATGTAACTACAATCCTCGCCTCATACACATTGGCCGTCGCAATTTCTTTCCTGCAGACGATTCGCATCTGGTAACAATAAGACGGGTACCCCGAAAATACCCTGTCCGCCTGTGTGCAAGCACAGATACTAAACCCTTTTCCGTTAACCAAACTCGTCTGTAATCTTTATGCTACCTCAAAAAGTATTATTGTGCGGCAACCACGATGCCCTCCTCCAAATGTTGCGCAACAGCAGCGGCATTCCAGTTGAACAAATATCCGAAAATGCTTATTTCCAGTCGCTTGCAAGCGCAAAAGACATAGGCATGGTAGTCGTACTCCACACGCCGCCCAACAACGACGGCCTATCCACCGTGCGCAATTTGAAACGCAAAAACCCCGATATCCCGGTGATCGTTGCCACCACCGATTATTCCGGCCCGACCACGCGCCTGCTCATGAAATCAGGCGCGGAAGATGTCATCGGTATGCCGGTAAAAAGCGACGAGGTCTTGGCATGTTATGAGGCTTATTTTCCCGGTTTTCGACTGAAAGCCGCCCGGAAAAAAAATGCCTCAACAAATAACGTTGCCGGAAAAGCACTCCTGGCCGCGGTAACCCCCGGCATGATGGCCGCAGGAGTCGATTTCATCCAACCACCGGTTCCGCCGGCTGTATTTTTGCCGACAACAGCACAGGGAAGCGAGCAAACTTACCGGGGACTGGAATTTTCATTTTTCGGCACATTTACAGCCCTCGTTTACGGCCGGAAGGTTGACTTTACCAACCAGGCCAAACACCTGTTCGCATACCTCGCTTACAATTATCCGCGTGCATTGTCGCGCGATCACCTGGCACGCATCTTCTGGCCGGACAAATACGAGAACATGCCCGAGTTTGCACGCAAAAGCCTTAATGTGGAGCTTTGCCACATCCGCAAAACACTGCGCGACCAGGGTGGTATCGGGGAGGATATTTTGGTTTTTGAAAAAAATTCCTACCGTCTCAAACTTGATCGCCTTCCGGTGTCGGATGTCTTGACCTTCAAGGCATTGCATCAAAAAATCCAGGAGTATCTTCGGAATGGGGAAGAAGCCCCGGATACATTGCTACAGGATGCGATCAAAACTTACACCGGCAATTTTCTCGATGATTTCCCTGCCGACACATTCGGCTGGGTAGAAATCGAACGACAACACCTCAGCGCCGTATTCGAGCAAATCGCCGATTTGTACAGCAATCAGCTGTGTGACAAAAAAGATTACTGGAAAGCGGTCGCAGTTTGCAACGAAATCCTCAGCCGCGATGCGCGGATGGAAGTGATCCACCGCCGGGCGATGCAATGTTATGCCAACCTGGGTATGGCGCACAAAGTGGAAGCCCAGTACAATCTTTGCTGTAAAATGATGGAGCAGGAATTCCAGTCGAAACCTTCGCCCGAAACAGTGCGGCTGTACGAACAGATAAAAAAGGTGGTGTGAACAGGGAGGGTCATTAAGGGTAATTGCGGTAATTGCGGTAATTACGGTAATTACTCTTAATGACCACAATTACTCTTAATCCCTCCTTCAAAGGTTGAAAATCTTCTCCATCAGCACCCATTTTTCGCCAGGTGCGGCAGAAGGGAGTGCCTGCTGATACTTCCACATCAATGTTTCCCATTCCTGCACCTTCGCGTTCGCAGCGTCGAGCGCGGATTTTTTTTCAAATGAAAATTGATCGCCGGCTTCGAGGATCATAAAAAGGCGATGCTCAATCCGGTAAATCTCTAATTGACCTATGCCCGCCTCCCGAATACTGTCGAGAATCTCCGGCCATACGGCGCGATGATGCGCTTCATATTCGGCAATAAGCGCCGGGTCGGGCTTGAGGTCGAGAGCAAGACAGTAGCGTTTCATACAAATAACCGAAAACTAATAACCGATAACCACGTGTCACAGCAACGCTGCTCCGAACACACCTGCGCTGTCGCCGAGTTCGGGTTTGAGAAAAACAGTATCGATGCGGCTGTTAAACAGGTACTTACGCGCTTCGGCCACACCGTCTGTGTACAGTCTTTCTATATTACCTACTCCCCCGCCCAACACAATCGCATCCGGGTCCATGATGTTGATCACCACGGCAATGGCCTTTCCGAAAAAATGAATGAGACGATCCATCGTTTGTATCGCAGCTGCGTCATCGCCCGTTTCGGCTGCCGCGACGATGTCGCGGAGCGGCAGGTGGCGTAAAGTCAGTTTTTCATAAAACCGCTCCAGTGCCGGACCTGAAAAAACGGTCTCCACGCAGCCGATGCGGCCGCAGTAGCAGGGGCCGCCGCTTTCGTCCAGAAAATTGTGTCCCCACTCTCCACCGATACCCTGCCGTCCGTTGATCACTTTGCCGTGAATGACCCAGCCGCCGCCAACGCCGGTACCCATGATCACACCGAATACCACTTCTGCATTCGGCAAAACCTTGGGCACGCCGCCAAGCATCGCTTCGGCGACCGCAAAACAATTGGCGTCGTTGGCCAGGCGTACGGGAACGCCCAGCGCCTTTTCCAGGTCTTTGTTAAATGGGCGGCCATTCAGGGCTGTTGTGTTCGCGTTTTTGATAGCGCCGGTATTCGGGTCGAGGGTGCCCGGGTGGCCGATGCCGATGGAGGCGGGTTTCAGTCCTGATTCGGTGGAGAGCATTTCCACCAACTTTGCCACCTGCCCAACAATGTGTTCGTAGCCTTTGTGCGCTTCTGTGGGGATGCGCATGCGGCAAAGGACTTTCGGGTTAGCGCGGCTTTCAAGGATGACCCCTTCCGTTTTGGTGCCGCCCATGTCGAGACCCCAGAGGGGTTGTTGGTTGTTCGTTATTGGCTGTTCCATGGGGCGAAAATAGTGATTGGTTGTTAGTTATCGGTTATCGGTTGTTCAGTTATCGGTTTGTTTTGACTTGCCCTGGAAAAGGCTGCTATATTGTTGGGTATGGCATGGTTAAGAAAGATTGCCGGTTGCGGAAGGCCGATACACACTACTTTTGCCGGATAAAACCACCAATACACCAACCGATCACCAGAAACCAATAACTGATAACCAATAACCGATCACCAACCTATGGCTTCTTCTGAAAAAATCGATGCCCCCAATGCTCCCAAACCCGTCGGCTTGTACCCGCACGCCCGGCGGGTGGGCAATTTACTTTTTCTCTCCGGTATCGGTCCGCGCGACCCCGAATCGGACGGCGTACCGGGTTTAAAACGCTCTCCGGCAGGTAATTATACGGAATTTGATTTCGAGGCGCAGGTGCGTTCGGTGTTCAGCAACGTGCGCGCAGTACTGGAAGCCAGCGGCGCCACTTGGGAAGACCTGGTAGATGTGACGGTGTTCCTCGTGAATATGGAGCGCGATTTTCACACATTCAACCGCCTGTACGCTGAATATTTCAAGGACAACCAGCCCTGCCGCACCACGGTGGGCATTGATAGTTTGCCGACGCCGATAGCAATTGAGATGAAATGTATTGCGGTGGCAGGTTAATCCCATTGATTCATTTTGCTACAAAATGAGTCCCGAATTTTTCATTCAGGCATTTCATGTCCTCTGTTTATTCATTCGGCAACACCCGAATCCCCAATTCTTCCAACTGCTTCAACTTGATTGCATCCGGCGCGTCGATCATCATGTCGCGTCCCTGGTTATTTTTCGGGAAGGCAATGAAGTCGCGGATGTTGTTGACCCCGTTCATCACAGCGTTGAGGCGGTCGAAGCCGAAAGCGATACCGCCATGCGGAGGCGCGCCGTATTCGAAAGCGCCGAGCAGGAAACCGAACTGCAATTCCGCTTCCTCGGCGGTAAACCCAAGGAGTTTAAAATTGCGGCTTTGCAAATCGCGGTCGTGGATACGGATGGAGCCGCCACCGATCTCTACACCATTGATTACCAGGTCGTAAGCATCGGCGCGGATACCCTTGAGCACGGCATGGTCGTCCGATTCCATTTTTACGATATCGGCGGGTTTGGGCGAGGTGAAGGGGTGGTGCATGGCGAAGAAACGTTCTTCGTCTTCATCCCATTCGAGCAGTGGAAAATCCACCACCCAGAGCGGTTTGAAATCGCCGGGTTTACGCAAGCCAAGTCTGTTGCCCATTTCGAGGCGGAGTTCGGAGAGTTGTTTGCGTGTTTTTTCGTCTTCTCCGCAAAGCACAAAAAGCAGGTCGCCTGGTTTTGCACCGCTTTTTTCCAGCCACACTTTCAAATCCTCCGGGCTGTAAAATTTATCGACGGAGGATTTGACCGAACCGTCGGCTTCGTATTTTGCATACACCAGGCCCTTTGCGCCGATTTGCGGGCGTTTTACCCATTCGGTCAGTTCATCTAATTGTTTGCGGGAATATTCGGCGCAACCGGACGCACAAATAGCGATCACGGATTCGGCACTGTCGAACACCGGAAACCCTTTTCCTTTCGCAACGTCCGTGAGTTCGACGAACTCCATGTCGAAACGCAAGTCCGGTTTGTCCGAACCGAAGCGGCGCATTGCCTCGTCGTAGGTCATGCGTGGGAAATCGCCGAGCGTGATCCCCAACGTGGTTTTAAAAAGAGATTTCGTCAAACCCTCGAAGGTGTTGAGGATATCTTCCTGATGAATAAACGACATTTCGCAGTCGATCTGGGTGAATTCGGGCTGGCGGTCGGCCCGCAGGTCCTCGTCACGGAAGCATTTTACGATCTGAAAATACTTGTCGAAACCCGCCACCATCAGGATTTGCTTGAAGGTCTGGGGCGACTGCGGCAGGGCGTAAAACTGGCCTTTGTTCATGCGGCTCGGCACCACGAAGTCGCGGGCCCCTTCGGGCGTGGACTTGATGAGGTTGGGCGTTTCTATTTCTACAAAACCCTGATCAGCAAGGTATTTGCGCGTTTCGATGGCCAGATTAGAGCGGAACAGCAGGTTTTTTTGCACGGCGTTGCGGCGCAGGTCGAGGTAGCGGTATTTCATACGCAGGTCGTCACCGCCGTCGGTATCGTCCTGGATGGTGAAGGGCGGTGTTTTTGCGGCATTGAGCACTTTGAAGTCGGTCACGCTGATTTCGATGTCGCCGGTCAAGCGGTTGGGATTTTTGGAAGCGCGTTCGCGCACCGTGCCGGTAGCCTGCACCACGAATTCACGTCCCAGGTTCCGGGCGCGTTCGCACAAGGCGGCATTATCATCCATGTCGAAAACCAATTGGGTGATGCCGTAGCGGTCGCGCAGATCCACGAATGTGAGGCCGCCGAGGTTGCGGCTGATGGCGACCCAGCCGCATAGGGTTACTTCTTTGTTGATGTCCGAAGGGCGGAGTTCGCCGCAGGTATGAGTGCGATACATACTGTTGATTTAGATTTACCCGCCTGTGCAAGGGTTTTGACGGGGAATAAGTTGACGACCCGCCTTCGCCGAGGCTTCGGCGGGTAAAGGCGCAAAGGTAATCGAAACGGCGAAAAACGACAGGAGGGGTACATACGAAAAAATGGCAGTACCGCAGATTTCCGTACTTTTGCCTTTCATTTATGATGTTTTTATGATTGTAAAAACCGGGATAAAATTGACGCTGGTATTGATGCTATGCGCACTTGCCTGGAGTTGTCAAGAGGACGGACAGGCTCAAAAAAACTTTTCGGTAGCAATGGCCCGGACAACCGACTCCATCACGGCAGCCCCAATCGACACCGATTATTTGCTCGGAAAATTCGATCCTGCAAGTCATCCGGATTTTGTTACCGTTGGAAAGCCATATTCCGACAAAACCGGCATGTTGCTTCGAAAAGAGACTTTCGCAGCATTTGTAAAAATGTTTGAAGCCGCTGAAAAAGAGGGCGTTGTGTTGAAAATCATCTCCGGCACCCGCAATTTTGAACGGCAAAAAGAGATATGGGAAGGCAAGTGGGCACGTTTTGCCAAAGATGCGCCGGTAGCCAAAGACCGCGCCCTCAAAATCCTGGAATATTCGTCCATGCCCGGTTCATCGCGCCATCACTGGGGTACCGATGTGGATTTGAACGATTTGAACAACCCTGCGTTTGAAAAAGGCGGCAAATACGAAAAAGCGTATGCATGGCTCTCTGTTCATGCCCATGAATACGGCTTTTGCCAGCCTTATACGGCAGGACGGCCCTCCGGCTACCACGAGGAAAAATGGCACTGGTCATATACGCCGCTGAGCAAATCCATGTTGGAACAATATAAAAACACAATTTCAGAAGCCGACATAAAAGGCTTCAAGGGCGCCGAAACTGCGACAGAAATAGGTATCGTGAAAAACTATGTTTTGGGAATCAGTCAAACCTGTGAATAACGGCAAACCAGCAACCAGTAACCGATAACCAGTAACCTCTTTTATGGCTTACACCGAATCCAACATGCTCCCGCTCGGCACCAAAGCGCCGGATTTCGAACTGCCCGACATGGTGAGCGGGAAAACAGTGCATTTGAAAGATATCGCAACCGGTAAGGCAACGGTCGTGATGTTTTTGTGTAACCACTGCCCTTATGTACTGTATGTCAATCCTGAAATCGTGCGCCTTGTCGCTGATTATCAACCCCGTGGAGTCAACTTCATTGGGATCAGCAGCAACGACGCTGTGGCCTATCCCGAAGATGCGCCCGACAAAATGAAGGCACACGCCAAAGAAGTAGGCTACACATTTCCGTACCTTTACGACGAAACACAGGAAGTCGCCCGCGCTTATGATGCGGCGTGTACGCCCGACTTTTATGTTTTTGACCAAAATATGAAACTTGCCTACCGGGGCCAACTCGACTCCAGCCGGCCCAAACGCAATCCGATTCCTCCGACGGGTGAAGATCTGCGGGCGGCATTGGATGCAGTATTGGCTGACAAGCCGGTAATTTCTGTCCAGCGACCGTCCGGCGGGTGTAACATTAAGTGGAAGGAATGACACCTCAACAAATCAACGAATCAACAAATCAACAATACAAAATGCGACCAAAGCAAATCACAGACGCACAAATCAACGACTTCATCGTCGCCGGGCTGAAAGAAGACGTCGGCGCGGGCGACCATACTTCTTTAGCCACGATTCCGGCAGATAGCCGCAGCCGAGCAGTATTGAAAATCAAGGACTACGGCGTGTTGGCCGGGGTGGAACTGGCCGAACGGATTTTCCGCCACGTCGACCCTACCGCAAAATTAACTGCGCACAAAGCCGATGGCGCCGACGTGTTGTTCGGCGAAACCGGATTCGAAATAGAAGCCAATACCCGCGCCCTGCTGCAAGCCGAACGCCTGTGTCTCAACACGATGCAACGCATGAGCGGCATCGCCACATTGAGCAGCCGTTTCGCTTTCGAAGTAGGCGACCTGCCTGTGAAAGTGCTCGATACGCGCAAAACCACCCCGCTCATCCGGTTTTTGGAAAAATGGGCGGTCAGTATCGGCGGCTGCGAGAACTATCGCTGGGGACTCTATGACTGGATGATGATAAAGGACAACCACGTGGACGCTGCGGGCGGCATCCGCAAAGCCGTTGAGCGGGCACATGTTTATCAAAAAGAAAAAGGATTAAGCCTCGGCATCACCGTCGAAGTGCGCAACTTAGTGGAACTGGAAGAACTGATGCAGATCGGCGGCATCACCCGGGTGATGTTCGACAACTTTGAGGTTCCGATTCTCCACGAAGCCGTAGCCATCGTGAACGGTCGTTTCGAAACCGAAGCCTCCGGCGGCATCACCCTGTTCAACGTGCGCAAATTCGCCCAAACCGGCGTCAATTACGTTTCCGCCGGGTCGCTCACGCACTCCGCGCAGCCGCTGGATTTGAGCCTGAAAATTCAGAAGTGATGCTGGTTATCGGTTATTGGTTGTCGGTTATTGGTTCCTGGTTATCAGCGCCTTACCACCTGATACCGATAACCAACAACCAACAACCAATAACCGACAACCAACAACCGATAACCAAGAACCATTAACCAATCAAAAATGTCTGCCGACAACTTCTACTGGTACGCCAGCATCCTGATATTTGTTCCCTGGGCGTTGCTGATGTTCGTTCCGAATTGGAAATTCACGGAACCCGTTGCGTTCGGTGCGGCCATCGAGCTGCTGATCGCTGCCGCTGTCTTCACTTTCATACACCTCACGGGGCCGGAAGGTGGTGGCCATCTGCTTTCGCTGGCGGGTCTGGAGAATTTGTTTCGCAGCAAGGAAATGCTGCTGACCGGCTGGCTCAATTACCTCTCCTTCTGCCTGCTCGTCGGCACCTGGCAAACGCACGACGCCCGGCAATTGAAAATAGGCCACATTTTCCTGATTCCCAGCTTATTGATGACCATGTTGACGGGCCCGGCAGGACTGCTCATTTACCTCGTAGTGCGTTTTTTCAGGACAAAAAAGTGGGAAATTTAGCATACCTTTGCACCGGAATTTATCCTTTATCAAAACGCACACTACTTGGACTTTTCTGAATTTGGTTTTTACCCTGACCTGCTCGACGGCATCGAAGCCCTCAATTTTACGACCGCCACGCCGATCCAGGAGCAAGCGATCCCCTTGATTTTAGAAGGCAAAGACCTTATCGGTATCGCCCAGACCGGCACCGGTAAAACCGCTGCGTTTGTCCTGCCCATTATTCAGAAAATATTGGAATCCAACGAATCGCACTTCACCCAGGCGCTTGTCATCGTGCCGACCCGCGAACTGGCGATGCAGATCGACCAGGCAATCGGGGCGTATTCCTATTTCGCAGGCATCTCATCCATCGCTATTTACGGCGGCGGCGGCGGCAAGGATTTTTCGCAGGGCAAAGAAGCCATTACGGGCGGCGCCGATATCATCATTGCCACACCGGGCAGGCTGCTCGCACACATGAACTTAGGTTACGTCGACTTCTCACGCCTGCGTTTTCTCGTGCTCGACGAAGCCGACCGGATGCTCGACATGGGTTTTATGCCCGACCTCAATAAAATCATCAAGACCCTGAACCCCAAGCGGCAAAGCCTGCTGTTTTCCGCTACCATGCCGCAGGGTGTGATGAAACTTGCGCGCACCCTGTTGCACAACCCCGTCACGATCAGCATCGCGCTCTCCAAACCCGCCGAAGGGGTCTCCCAGGCAGCCTACCTGGTGCATGAACGCCAAAAACTTCCGCTCATCGCCGACATCCTCAAAGACACGGCGGGGCAACGTGTTTTGGTGTTTTGTTCCAGCAAATTGGCCGTCGCAGCATTGTACAAACAACTGAAAGCCAAGGGCATGAACGTCGGGCGCATCAGCAGCGACCTGGAACAGGAAGAACGCGAACAGGTGATGCTTGCCTTCCGCAACCGCCAGATGAACATCCTCGTAGCCACCGACGTGCTCAGCCGCGGTATCGACGTGGAGGGTATCGACCTGGTTATCAACTACGACGTGCCGCGCGACGCCGAAGATTATGTGCATCGCATCGGCCGCACCGCCCGGGCCGCCCGCAAAGGCGCTGCACTGACGCTCGTTTCGCACGCCGACCTCGTACGCCTCAAACGCATCGAAAAACTGATCGGCAACGAAGTGCCGAAGATCCCGGTGCCGCCCCATATCGCGTCGGTGGAAGAGCATGACCGCTTGCGGCGGAAGCCGGCACATAAGGCAAAACCGAATAATGCAGCAGGTGGCGAAAGGGAAAACAGACGGCCATCGGGGGAAGGACAGGAACGACCTGCCGGACGTCGAAGAGGAGGCCGGAATCGCAGAAAAGGCGGCAGTGGAAAATCGCCGGTGGCGTGAATTTATCGGTAGGAACACTATTTTATCCCTTTCAAAATCCCCCTCACCAATCCCGGCCCTTCATACACCAACCCCGTATACACCTGCACCAAATCCGCCCCGGCGTCCAATTTTTCCTGCGCTGATGCCGCCGAGTCGATGCCGCCCACGCCGATAATGACGGTTTCCTTTCCGAGTTTTTTCCGCAAATAACGAATGACTGTAGTGGCACGTACACGCACAGGCACGCCGCTTAGACCGCCCGCACCTATTGTCGCGACATCGGCCTTAGGCGTTTTCAAATTATCTCTCGAAATAGTTGTGTTTGTGGCGATTACGCCCGCCAACCCGGTCGCCCGAACGATGTCGGCGATGTCGTCCAATTGGCTGTCCGTGAGGTCGGGGGCGATTTTCAGGAGGATGGGCTTGGGCAATTGTTGCGCCTTGTTTTTTTCCTGCAACAAATTCAGCAGGCGGGTCAGCGGCTCTTTTTCCTGCAAATCCCGCAGCCCCGGCGTGTTGGGCGAACTGACATTGACCACGAAATAATCGACCCAGGGAAATAAAGCCTCGAAACATTTCAGGTAATCGTTTTCGGCCTGCTCGTTGGGCGTCGCTTTGTTTTTGCCGATGTTGCCGCCGATGATGAGGCCGTCGGGAACGCCTTTTTGCCGCAATTTTTTCAAACGATTGACCAGCGCTTCCAGCCCTTTGTTGTTGAAACCCATGCGATTGATCAGCGCCCGGTCGTGCGGCAGACGGAACAGGCGCGGTTGCGGGTTGCCCTCCTGCGGGAGCGGCGTCACGGTGCCCACTTCAATAAAACCGAAGCCGAGGCAGGCCATGCCTTCGATGTGTTTGCCGTCTTTGTCAAAACCCGCCGCCAGGCCGACAGGGTTGGGAAAAGTAAGGCCCAGAAGCCGTCGTTCCAGTTCCTTGGCAGGATGACAAAACATCGTATGCAACAGCCAACGAGTGGGCGGAAAAGCCGCTGCGAGGTCGAGGAAAAAAACGGTGATGCGGTGGGCGGTTTCCGGAGAAAGCAGGAAGAGGAGCGGTTTGAAAAGTTGATACACGGTGGAGGGTAGAGGGTGGAAGGCAGAAGGTAGAGGGTGGAGGGGTAGACGGTGCCGTATTCCCATTTGTCCTGTTTTGGGCAAAAGTCAGGAAAGAAGTCTATTCGGAGTTTATTTTATTACCTCAAATTCTCCTTCCGCCAGTGCTTTGCCATTCACCAAAATCCGCAGGCGGTGCGGGCCGGGGTAGTGTTTTCGGGTAGTGAAATCCTGGAAACTCTGGTAGCGGGCAATTGTTTCCGGTTGGCCGGGCGTCAGTTCCAATTCCTTGATTTTAAATATCTTAGAGGATATTTTCCCGGAAAGCGTTTGGTATTCGATACCGTATTCTAATCTGATTTGGGCGGCTGAAACAGCGGTGTTTTGTACCGTAAAAGAAAAATCGAGCCTGCCGCCAACTGCGACTTTAGCCGACAATTTCAGGTTTGCAATTTCGATTCCCGCTACACCCTGCCGGAAACCGAAATGTGCAAGCGCGGTCGCATTGCCTTTTTTCAGCAGTCCCCGGCTCGCATGACGCACGATCCGGTCTGTTTCAGCCGAGTGGCCGAGCCAGCGCGCTGCGATGCCCAGCACAAGTTCCGGGTGGTCTTTGGCGATGTCGTTCAGGTTGTTGGCGACTGAGCGGCGCACCGTCTCCGCCGGATCGTGTTTCAGGTTTTCGAGGATGGGAAGAATAGGGGAGGGATCGCGTTTGAGTGCCGGCACGCCCATACCCCAAGGCAGTCGCGGGCGGATGCCTTCGCTGCTCAGGCGCCGTACCATCGGGCTGGAGTGCTGCGACCAAGAGAGCATTTGAGCGTACATCCTTTCCGGATAATGCAACAAAAAGGGCCGCACAGCAAACTCGGCGCTGCTCAGGCGCGTGAGTGTTTCAAGCGCGGTGATGGAGTGGTCGGGAAACTCTACACCATGCGCTTCCACAAAATCGGGCAGAAAGGTGTATTCAAAGGTCAGTTTGTCGCCGTGCCGGTCAAGATAACGCCGGCTCGTTTTTACTACGATTTCGAGCGCTTCGGGGTATTCGGGCGGCAGATTCGACCGCAGGGTATGACTGATATGGCGCACCCGTTGTTTCAGTTCGCGGCCTGCCCATTCGGCAGTAAAGACCTGATCCAGAAATTGCTGCACAGGAAAAGCAGGCCAAGCCGCCTGTACTTCGGCGGCAAATGGTTCAATGAGAGGGCGGGAAAACATGTTTTTTAACGGCTCAGCCATACAGATGGTCTTTTAAAAAACATGAGTTATTCTGAATTTTCGGTGGTAACTCATGTTTGAATGACGAATGGCGATTACATGATTGACGATTGACGATGTTTCCTCGCGTTGCCCTGATATTGGAAGCAACGCCCCACATCGTCAATCGTATTTCATGTAATCGCCATTCGGCAATCAAAAAGAGTCATCCCGGATTTTCCAGTAAAAATGACCTCGGAGGGGCCATTCCACAATTCGGGATGACTCATAATATTGGTATTTCATGTGTCATTATGGCTCATGAAATACCCGCAGCTATCACTTTTAACGGTTCAACACCACGCGGCGAATAGCGGTTTCGCCATCCACGGTCACGCGCAGGAAGTAAGTACCGTCGGTAAAGCGGGACAGGTCAATCTGCTGATTGAGCGTGTTCACTTTGCCTGCATCGACAGTCTGGAGCGACTGGCCGAGGGTGTTCAGTACTTCGATCCGCACATCGGCTGTTTGTTCCAGTACGAGGTAGAGCGTCGTCAGGTTCGACGTCGGGTTCGGATTGATCGAGAGCGATTTCACCGAAGCCGGGTCCTTTACTGCCGTAGTAACCGATACCGGGAAGTCGTACGGGTCGACACAACCGGTAAGGTCAGTGATAATGGCGACATAATCGCCTGCTTCGAGACCACTGATATCTTCGTCGGAGGAAGTGAAGCCGTTCGGTCCCGTCCATTCTACTGTATAAGACAAGGACGGTTCATTCAGGAGGTCGAAGATACCGCCGCTCACAGTCAGGTCGATCAGACCGTCGTTTAAGCCGGGGGTTGCACTGGTAACGTCGGCTTCGGCAGTCAGCGGCTCAAGTTCGGCAAGCATGATCAACGGAGTGGATTTACCCACAAAGAAACAGGCGCCGCTAACGTCGAGTTGGTGCAGGTAAGCCGGGTCTCCGGCTACCGTATCGACTGCACCGCCCACTACCACAGGTGTAAAGTACCAAATGACGTTTTGGTCAAGCGAGGCGCCATTGTTGGTCAGGTTCGGCACATACAAATTGGGAAGGACGCCAAAACTACCCCAGTAAACGGTGGTCGCCAGGGGCGGCCAGACATCACTCGCCAAAGTATCCACCGAAATTGCCCATGAGACGCCATAAACCGGACCGACGGTCGGCAGCGCAAAAGAAGCATCGTCGAGGTCGAACAATGGGCCGGTGGTAGCGGCATTGCAAACAAAATTGTTGGATACCGTGAAAGTGCCCACTTCGCCTTCTGCACAGGTAAGGCTTGGCTTTTGGGTGATTTCAATACAGTATTCACCGAGTGCGATATAGGCAGTAGACACGTCGCTCCATCCGTCGATCAACATATAATAGTTGACGCCGTTATCCGTTTCGAAGTCAAGTCCGGCGCGGAAGTCCGTAGTTGGATCGGTATCGGGGTACAGGTCTTCGTTGCAGGCAAGCGGAATAAGATTGCCGCATTCGCCCGTGTAAATAGCCAATTGTGTATCGCCGTCTTCAATGTAATTGGTCGAGTTGCAAGGCACCGTTTCGATGTGATAGGTGCCGCCGTCGCCGGTAAAGGTAAACCACATGGAGCCGTCGATGATCGGGTCCGGAGCGTCAACGAAGCAGGATGGCGCCGGTGGATCGGAAGGGTCTACGGTGGCAGTGGTATTGTCGTAGATACCGGTCGTTTGCGGTACATCGGGTGTCTTGCCGAGTAAAGTCGATATGTCTACCGCACCGCCGCATTCGTCTGCGTTGTAAACGATAGGCGTCAACTGCACATACTCCACTTCATCGACATAGAAAGTTGTGTTGGCGTCGGCAGCGTAATAGTCGATGCTGCCGATGTTGCCGGTATAGGCATAAATGCGCACCACTTTGCCGTCAACAAAGATTTTTGCCAGGTTATTATCCAGATCAAAAATGATTTCAACCGGGAACCATACATCGTGAGGGTATGTAAAATTTATCACGGGATTGGTTCCATCCACCACGCGGCCCGTGCCGTCCAGGTCGAAATAATATTCGCCATTGTACTGTACACCGGGTGTTTCCGAGTTTTGGATGTTGAAATACCCGTTTTTGCCGGTTTGGACGTATTGTTTCCATTTCAGGCTGTAACGGCCCGTGGTTTTGTTACCCAGCAACAGGAGTTGGTCGTCGCCGGCAGGAGCGCCGTCCGGTTTGACTTTCATCGACTGCGTTCCTTGCGATGCAAAGTCTGCAGAAACTTCCGCGCCTACACTGGAGGTCTCCGGCGGGCTCCACGGTGTCCACCAGGTTGCCTGCGGGCTTATGTTGCCGATGGTATACGTTTCAAAATTGTCGCAGATGACAGCCATCGGGTTTTGGTCGCAGGGTACGGGGGCGGCATCTTCGTACAGTTCGATGTCGTCCACTTTCCAGTAGTATTCAAAAGCGCCTTCCCAGCGGAATTGCACCCAAACCTTGGCCTGGCCGTCGGCTTCCGGAATTGCAATGTCGATGCTACCCTGAAATATCTGCGCGGGGCCGTTAACCGGTTCCTGGACAAGCACATCGAATTGCGGGACGTTGTAGTAGGTAAAATTCACGCTGTCTGTGCTGATGCCGACCCTTGCCACATCCGAACCGGAATAGGTACGGAAGTAGGTGAAAAATTTCAGGTGGACGTTTGATTTGCCCGTACAGTTGGCCGGAACGCCGGATCCTGTAAGCCTGACATCGTGCGTAAAGTTGCCGTTGCTGTCAGAGTCGAAATACATATAACCGGTAGCTGCGGTAGCCGCAGCAAAATCACCGGGGCCCCAGTTGCCTGCATCCAAATCGTCCGTCCACTGCCAGACACGTGGACCGGTATTCGTACCACTATGTTTCCAGTTCGCGGTTGACGTAGCCTTTCCGGTGAACGTCTCCGTCCAGAATGATTGTGCGTAGGTGCTTTGCAAACAGCAGGTCAGGAGCAACGCTGCCAGCACACCTTTAAAGTTGAATGTTCTTGTCATAGGAAGAAATCCTTTTTGGTTAACAGTTTAGCATGAAAATTCGAGCTGCCAAAAGTCCAAAAAAGAATCCGTTCCAAACGGCTTCGCGGAAGGGTTTTTTGCCAATTGCCTGTTTTTTACAATTATTGCAATATTAAAGGTCTGAAAAACAAACTTTTACCTTTGAACTGCAAATCTGCGACACGCAATGTAATTTTTGTAATATAACTAACCATGTTCCCGTCGCAGCACTTTAAAAGCAATCCCGCGTCCTTGTCCCTGCATAATTGCGAGGTTGATCCAGGCGAGGGCAAACTGTTCGAGCAACGCTGCCTTGTCGTCGCCGCCGAAGTCGTAGCACGCAGCAAAGCCTGCATCCAATGCGAGTTGGCGTGCAATTGCTTTACTTTCTTCCGAATTTCCTGCCATAAACATGTCGATGGCGATACCATTATACACAGGATTGGCCATGTTTTCGAAACCGGTCGTATTGAAACACTTCACGATATGGGCGCCTTTCGTCAGCGCTTTCAGCGCCTCGAATGAATTGGAATAGGGATCCGGCCCTACCCTGACGGAATTCATGGCGTCGATGATGATTTTCCCTTCCACATTGCCCATGTGTTCGACGATGGAAAAAACTGCCGGCGGGGTCGCAGCGATCAGCACCACTTCCGACAAAGCGACAGCCCTGGCAATGCTGTGTGCCGTTACCTTGGGCAGTTGAAGCAGTTCCATGCCTTTAAAGTTGTCCAGCATGCGGACGCCGAGGTGGATGTTGTGGCCTGCTTTTGCCCAACGTTCGGCAAGCGCGCCGCCGACGTTTCCTGTTCCGATAATTGCGATGTGCATGAGAAAGGTTGATTGTTTATATGGTGATACGCTTATTTCCCGAGCAATACAATTCCAAACTGAGAATCTATTATGACTTTGCCCGCCGTCACGGTTACCTTCTGGCCGGAATAATAGTCAGTCAGTACCGCGCCATCGGTAAAAATGCCGCGCACATCCACTTCTTTTTTCCCCTGGGGCCAATCCAGGCCCACCACGACGGTATCAGAGAAGAGGTCGGAAACATAAGTACGCTTGAAAAGGTATGGTTTTTCCGACAGCATTTTGTGAAATCCGGCCCCTACTGCAACATGCGCCTGGCGAAACCGACCGAGTTTTTGCCAATGTGCCAGCACGTCCTGTGTCCGGTAGCCGTTGCGCTCTGCATTGGCGGCGAGTTCGTCCCAGTTCATAAAAGAACGCAGGGTAGCATCGCCTTGTGTGCCGGGGACGACAAGTGAACGGTTGGTTTCGTCACCATAATACACCTGAGAGGCGCCGGGGCAAAGCAGCAATTTCGTGCCGGCTTCGATCGGTTTTTTCCGCTCTTTGTCGAATGGTTCGCCGTCGTCGTGCGAGCTCAGGTAGTTGAGTACGCTTTTATTCCGGAGCTGGTTTTGGAGCAGTGTGGAATATTTTGAAAAAATGGACTCGTAAGACGGGTTTTGCGCATCGGTTTTCAAGTCAAAATTGATGAGGCCGGTATAGCCGTAATTAAAAAAATCTACCTGGCGGTCGCCGAAATCATACATCCTCCCCGCCGAAATTTTATAATAGTACACCTCGCCGACCATGTAGAACTCATTGTTGTCCAGCACTTCGGCAGGGTTGGCTTTTTTCCAGCCGGCGAATGCGAGGTCGGCTTCTTTGCGCAGTTCGGCCCACACGCTTTCTTCAATGTGTTTGGCTGTGTCGCAGCGGTAGCCGTCCACACCGTATTTCCGGACGTAGTCGCTGAGCCATTTGATGATGTAATAACGCGGCGCACGGGGGTATCCCGTTCGTTTGAAAAAGGCGTCGAGTTCGGCCACTTCTTCCTTATAGCGGCCCTCTTTTTTCCATTTCGCTTCAAGTGAGGGTGGCAGATTTACCGGCTCGTTACTTTCGGTTTTTATGTCCGGCAGGTTTTTTACCAGGGTGCAGGTGACGGTGGATTCGTAACCTTTATACACACATTGCGGCCCGGTGCGTGCCCAGCCCGGCCACAATGGGTCTTGTTCCGTCACCGGACCGGTGTGGTTGATGACTACGTCGAGTACAATCCGAATGCCATGCCGGTGTGCCAGCCGGATCATTTCGGCGAGATCTTTTTCGGTGCCGAAATTGGGGTCGAGCCGGGTCCAATCCTTTGTCCAATACCCGTGAAAACCGTAGGTCAGACCCGTGCCTTCATCCACGCCGCCGTGTATCTGTTCCACCACCGGCGTAAACCAAATTGCCGTGATGCCTAACTTGTCGAAATAACCCTCTTCAATCTTTTTCGTGATGCCTTTGATATCGCCGCCCATAAAACCGCGCAGGGTGGCCGTTTTGGCCGTACGGCCGAAATTCACGTCGTTTTTTGGGTTGCCGTTGTTGAAACGGTCGGTGAGCAGGAAATAAACGTTGGCGTTTTCCCAAAGAAAAGGAGCGTTGCCGGTTTTACTGCCTGTGGCCGATTGAGGGGTTTTGCAATTGAAAAGACAAAGTGCAAAGAGGAGGAATAAGAAAAGTCGCTTCATACGTATATGAATATTTGGAAGCCGCAATTTATGCGCATTCAACCACATCGTTAAAAAAAATCGGGGACCGGCTTCAAGCCGGTCCCCGATCAGGTTTTCAAAGCCGGAATCGGGTTTGCCGATGCTGCTTCAGTTCATCTCTTTGACACTCATCGAATAATCGTTACGTCACCCTCATACAGTTCGACGACGCCATCGATAAACTCTACCTCGATGTACCAGACAAACACACCCGGGTTCATGGGTTGGCCGTTCAGACGGCCGTCCCAGCCGAGGGTGGGGTCGTTGGGTGCAAAATTGTCGAGCGTAAACACCACCTCGCCCCAGCGGTCGAATATCTGGAACGACTTGATCGAGCGCACCGTGCCCGGTTTGGCAAAAACGCTCACTATGTCATTTTCGCCGTCGCCGTTGGGTGAAAACACGTTCGGTATAAAGATGTGCCGGCGGCGGTCGACGATCACCACGATCTTGTCTTCGTCGTCGCAGCCATTGAGCGCCGTCACATGTACCGAATAGGTGGTCGAAACAAGCGGCGCCACCGTTTGCGTCAGGCACTGCGGGCACTCCGACGAGTCGAACGGCGGCGTCCAGACGACCGACATGATACTGTCTTGCGGAACATTCACAATGGCCTCGATCACGGTGCTTCCACCCTGTTCGATGGTTTGGTTGCCGCCCAGATTCACTACCAACGGGATTGCGGCATTGATCAGGATGGTCTCCATGCGCTGACAATCGTTTGCATCCAGCGTTGTCACGGTATAAATGCCCGAGTTCAGGTTGTAGAACACATTGGTATTCTGGAAGTTAATATTGTCCAAAGAATACCGGTAAGGCGACACGCCGCCGGTAGGCTCTACGAAAATCGCCCCGTCGTTTTGACCGAAACAATCCAGGTCGTTGACCGTAAATGTAAAGTTGAGTGGCGTGGGCTCGTCGAGCGCGACACCGGCGGTGCTGGTGCAGTTGTTGGCATCGGTCACAGTGACGCTGTAATTGCCAACTCCGATGTTGTTGATCTGTTGCGTGTTGCCGCCATTCGACCAGGCAAAACTGTAGGGAGCAAGGCCGCCGGTTGCGATGACGCCGGCACTGCCGTCCGTATCGCCGGTGCAACTGACGGCATACCCGTTGTAATTGGAAACCACGGCGGCGGTGACGACCGGCGGCACCAATTGCACGATCGCAGCCTGCGCTGTCGTGCTGAAGCCGTTGACGGAACTGATGTTCAGGGTGTAATTACCTGCCGCCAGTCCGCTTACCGTTTGTGGCACCCCTACCGCATCGATAGTGCCGGTGGCTACGGAGGAGCCGCCCAGCAATATCGTATAACTGAACGGCGTCTCGCCCAGCGTGGCCGTCAGTGTAAGCGATCCTGTGGTGGAACCGCAGGGAATGCTGGACCCGGTCAGCGTCGCCGTCACGCCGCAACTGGAAGGCGGCAACAGGCTGGTCACCGACACTACCGTGCTGTCGCAACCCCATTGGTTGGGCAGCACTGTGGTGACGGTACCCACCTGAGCGGGATCGCAGGTGCTGAATGCCAGATTGGTCGTATTGCTGGGCAAAAGCAACACGGTTTCCGTCACTGTGCTGTCGCACCCGTACTTGTTGACTAAATTGTAGGTGAAAACACCCGCTGCCGAAGGGTCGCAGGTGCTCGACTCAATCGCAACCTGGTCGCTGGGCAGCAATGAAACGGTCGTGATAACGACACTGTCGCAGCCCTCAGGCGTTACCAGCGTTTGAGTAAATACGCCCGTTGCTGCCGGGTCGCAATCCTGCGCCGTCAGGTAGGTGGTGTCGGTATGGAAAAAACTGACGGTAGTGATCACTGTGCTGTCGCAACCGTACTGGTTGGTCAGGTTTTGTGTGAACACCCCCACATTGGCGGGGTTGCAACTCGAACCGGTCAGATTGGTCGTATTGCTGGGCAGCAGGGTCACGGTCGTGATAATGACACTGTCACAGCCCTGCGGCGTAACAAGCGTTTGAGCAAATACGCCCGTTGCTGCCGGGTCGCAGTCCTGCGCCGTCAGGTAAGTGGTATCGGTATGGAAAAAACTGACGGTAGTGATCACCGTGCTGTCGCACCCGTACTGGTTGGTCAGATTTTGTGTGAACACCCCCACATCCGCGGGGTTGCAACTCGAACCGGTCAGATTGGTCGTATTGCTGGGCAACAAGGATACTGTCGTGACAATGACGCTGTCGCAACCCTGGGACGTCACCAGGATTTCCGTAAACACGCCGGTCGCCGCCGGGTCGCAGTTCTGCGCTGTCAGGAAAGTGGTGTCGGTATGGAAAAAGCTGATGGTAGTGATCACTGTGCTGTCGCAGCCGTACTGGTTGGTCAGATTTTGTGTGAATACCCCCACGTTGGCGGGGTTGCAACTCAAACCGGTCAGATTGGTCGTATTGCTGGGCAACAAACTCACCGTCGTAATGACGAGGCTGTCGCAGCCGTCCACCGTAATTAAATTCTGGGTAAACACACCTGTAGCTGCCGGGTCACAGGAGGTATCGCTGAGCAAAGTGGTGTCGGACAGCGAAAAAGTGACGGTCGTCACCACGGTGCTGTCGCAGCCGTACACATTGGTCAGATTTTGTGTAAACACGCCCACATTGTTGAGATCGCAACTTTTATCGAAAATGAGGGTGGTATCGGAAGGCAGGAGCGTCACGTTGGTGGTCACTACGCTGTCGCAACCATTGGTTTGGTTAAATACGATTGTTGAAGTACCTGCCGCCGCCGGATCGCAGGTGGTCAGGTTCAGTGTCAGGGAATCGATATCGTAGACGGTCAGTGTGGTCGTGATGACGCTGTCGCAGCCGTGCACGGTGTTGAGGCTGTCCACATAAACGCCCGAAGTGTTCTGTTGGGCACCACCGAGCAGAATGGTTTCACCTTCGCAAATCTGTGCAGTCTGGCTGAGGCCGGCGTGTTGCCAGACTGTAACTGTGACGCTGTCGTTGAGTGTGGTCGTACAGGCTGCCGGAACAGTGTTGTCTGCGACGGACAATAGACGGTATTTGGTGGTTTGTGCCGGGCTGACCGGGATCGTATGGCCACTAATGATGTTGTTCAGAACGGAATTTGTAGTGCCGTCGTTCCAGGTCACATCGAAGGGGCCGCTGCCGCTCAGTGTGAAGGTCAGGTTGACGGATTCTCCCGCACAAATTTCACTGTTGCTGGCCAGGTCGGCGGTCGGTATGGGCGACACTTGCACGTTTGTGCACACCGGGGTAGCCGTACCGCATCCGTTTTGTGCCGTCACGCACACCTGGCCGGAGGCAGAGTTCAGGAAATTGACGCTGACCGTGTCGCCCCCACCCGACAATGCCGCACCGGAAGGAACCGTCCAGGTATAAGTCGCACCGGGCTGTTGCACGTTCAGGGTAAACAAATAATTGCCTCCACCCGCGCAAACGGTGGCGGGGCCGGCCATTTGAGGCGTGATCAGCGCCGGCTGCACTGAAATAGGAAGGCAAGCGGGAGAAGAAGCGCCGCAAGTATTGTTGGCCGTTACGCAAAGCTGGCCGCTGTCGGCAGGGCTGCTCCACGTGATCTGGATGGTGTTTTGCGAAAGCGGCGTAAAAGGTACGCCGTTGGGTGTAGTCCAGTTGAATGACGTGGGAGGCGGATTGCCGACGGAAGTGGCTGTATAAACCTGTGTGGAACCTGCACAGGGGGTTGACGCCCCGCTGATGAGCGGCAATTGCGGCACCGCACTGATGGCGCTGACGCTGACACAGGCTGTATCGGAGCAGTACACGCCACCGCGCCCGTGCGTCATCACCAGGCAATAGTTGCCGGGTTGATTCACTTGTACGGTCGACTGGTTGCCAAAGCCGACAATGCCCGGCCCGGTCCATTTGTATTGGGTGGTTCCGCCGACGGCAGTGTTTTGTGAAGAACCGCTTCCGTCGATAGTGATAATGGCATTGGCGTTGCAGTCCAGTGTGTCAGGCTTGGCAATGACAACTACGGGTTCCAGAATGGCCAGGTTCACGTTCACGATGCTGTCGCAACCCTGCGAACTGGTGCAGATTTCCGTATAAATCCCCGATGTGGTCAAGACATTGTCGCACATGTAGTATTCCGCGGGGCCACACAAGTTGACCTGGTAAAAAGGCGAGACAGTGGTGGGGATCAGATTTACCTTGCAAGTCACGATGCTGTCGCAGCCGTTGTCTCCCTGAAGGGTAACGGGATAACTCCCGGGCCCGAAGAAATCTACTCCTGCACAGGTAGCCGATTGTCCCTGGCACATTAATACTGTTTCGGTCGTGTACACCTTCGGAATAAGATTTACGACGCATTTAATAATACTGTCGCAATTCAGATAAGACGGAAGGGTGACATTAAAAGTCCCCCCTGTACTAAAAGTTTTACCGGCACATGTCACCGTTTTACCCTGACACACGTCTACCTCTTCCGTCGTCTCGGTATCTTCCCCAATGATCACATCGATGCAGTCTTCGGGGGCATTCGGGCAGTTGACACTTTGAGCGCAAATCTGTGCCGGACCGGGTTCCTTCCATGATACTGTCACCGTGGTGGCGACCGGATTACCCAAAATAACGCCTGCCCCCGGTGGACTGATAGTCCAGGATGACAATGCAGTAGTGGAATACGTGGAACCTTGCGGTGATGGAATGCATCCGCTTGTCGGACCATTCACGGTCGGGACAGAACCATTGATCGCATAATCGCAGAGGGCGCCGCCGCTACCGTCGATGCACAGGTAATATACTTCCCCGGGGATCAAACCCGTAGCGGTCAAAATCTGGGTTGTTTGAGTCTGGATATTGCCGAGGCATGGCGATTCAAACTCGAAATTGGCACAATCAGCGGTGGAAAGTACCGCTGCCTGTATGCCATTTCCCGACGCACAACCGAAGCATGATATGCTAAAGGTGGCTATCGCTGCATCGGCGATAAAAGCAAAAAAGTGATTGTTGTTAATCACCGTACACCAGGAAGGCGGAAATGACACCGGTGCATCGGGTGTTGTCTGCCCATAGTAACAATCCAGTGACTGCGGCCTCGGTAAAACACAGGCGTCCATAGCATTCACCTGGGGTACGGGGATATCGCATGGAGTAGGATTGCACTGTGCGTTGGCGGTTCTTTTAAGACTGATAATCAATAGAATAAACAGGAACAGGGTAAAAGTTTTTCTCATCAAATGTAGTTTTTGTGAATAGTGAGATAATTGTTCCACTTGGCAAATGTTGAACATTTGCCGAGCGAAGATACCTCACATTTGGCAAATGCTGCTTCTATCCGGTAATTGAAACCAACATTAGCGCATAAGGAAGGTTGTTTTTACCCCTGTCAAAAACTCTAATCTCACTTTTTCACTACCCGAATCACAGCGTGAATTTGCGCACAAAGCAGGGAAGCGGCAGCGCACAGCGCCGAAAGCAGCAGATGTTTTTTTCATGGCCGGAGTTTTTGAAAGTGAGGGAGGTTGTGCTTTATTAAACGCACCGGCGAATGGTTTTGCTACCTGTTGTTTTGGCATTTTCATCTGAAAAAGCGGTCAAAAAGTCATCATTTTTTTGCCTTTACTGTCACTTTTTCAGCCACAATCCCCACTTTTGGGTTTGGAAATAAATTTGCATTCGCGGCGATAGGGTTGGGAATGGTTTAGAGGTTGATGAGTTGAGAAAGGGTGAGTGTATCAGAATTTTTCTCAACTCTTCAAATTCTCAACCCCTCAACATTTCTCAACCCCTCAACAAATCACCATCTCAACGCATCAACAAACATAATGACCTACGATAATTTCACGATCAAAGCCCAGGAAGCCATCCTGCAAGCCCAGCAAATCGCCGCCGGCTACGAACAACAAAGCGTGGACAGTGCGCACCTTTTGAAAGGTATGCTGGCAGTAGACGACTCGGTCACCGATTTTTTGCTCAAAAAAACGGGCGTCAATATGAGTCGCTTCGAGCAGGACCTTGACAAACTCGTTTGGGAAACACCCAAAGTACAGGGTGCTGACAAGCAATACCTTACCAACGAGGCCAACAAGTCGATCGCTGCAGCCAAAGCCATGCTCAAGGACTTCGGCGACGAGTATATTTCGCTCGAATTGCTCCTGCTCGGCATCGCCAAAGGCAACGACAAAGCCGCACGGCTCCTGCGCGAAAGTGGCGCGACCCTCGAAACACTCACCGCTGCCGTCAAAGAACTCCGCAAAGGCCGCAAAATCACCGACCAGACCACCGAGCAGGTCTATAATGCCTTGCAGAAATACGCCGTCAACCTCACGGAAATGGCTGAAAACGGCAAACTCGACCCCGTCATCGGGCGCGACGAGGAAATCCGCCGCGTATTGCATATCCTTAGCCGCCGCAAGAAAAACAACCCAGTCATCATCGGTGATCCCGGCGTGGGCAAAACGGCCATCGTGGAAGGTATCGCCTGGCGTATCGTACGCCACGACATACCTGAAACGTTGTCGGGCAAAAAGATTTTCAGCCTCGACATGGCCGCCCTGATCGCCGGCGCCAAGTATAAAGGCGAATTCGAGGAGCGTCTGAAGGCGGTGATTAAAGAAGTCATTGATAGTAATGAACAAGTCATTTTGTTCATTGACGAAATACACACCCTCGTAGGCGCCGGCGGCGGTCAGGGCGCAATGGACGCGGCCAATATTCTGAAACCTGCGCTCGCCCGCGGCGAACTCCGCACCATCGGCGCCACCACCCTCGACGAATACCAGAAATACTTCGAAAGCGACAAAGCACTGGAGCGCCGTTTTCAGTCGGTGTACGTGGATGAACCGGGCATGGAAGACACGATCTCCATCCTGCGCGGCATCCAGGAAAAATACGAGAACTACCACAAAGTGCAGATACTCGACGAGGCCATCGTAGCCGCCGCCGAACTCTCGCACCGCTACATCAGCGAACGAAAACTGCCGGACAAAGCCATCGACCTCATCGACGAAGCGGCTGCCAAACTCCGCCTCGAACTCGACTCCGTGCCCGAAGAAGTGGACAAACTCGACCGCCAGTTGCGTCAATTGGAGATCGAACGCGAAGCGATCAAGCGGGAGAAAGACGAGCGCAAACTGGATTCGATGAACAAACAAATCCAGGAAGTGCAGGAAAAACTCGACAGCCTGCGCGCCAAGTGGCAGTCTGAAAAAGAAATCGTGGAGGCCATCCAGAATTGCAAGCAGAAACAGGAAGAACTTCATCTTCAATATCAGAAAGCCGAGCGTGAAGGCAATCTGGAAGTGGCATCGCGGATCAAATACCAGGACATCCCGGCACAGGATGCCATGCTGCGCGCCGCCGAGGAAAAACTCGCCGAACTTGCGCCGGAGAATCGCATGACCACCCAAACGGTCACGGCCAACGATATCGCCGACGTTGTGGCGCGCTGGACGGGCATTCCCGTAGCCAAGATGATGAAGGGCGAAAAAGAACGCCTGCTCCACCTCGAAGCCGAAATGCACAAGCGCGTCATCGGCCAGGACGAAGCCGTGGGCGCCGTGGCAGATGCCATCCGCCGCAACCGCGCGGGCCTGAGCGATCCGGATAAACCCATCGGCTCGTTCATCTTCTGCGGCCCGACAGGTGTGGGCAAAACCGAACTCGCCAAAGCCCTCGCCGATGTGCTCTTCGATGATGAAAAGGCTATTACGCGCATCGACATGAGCGAATACCAGGAACGGCACAGTGTGTCGCGATTGGTCGGCGCGCCGCCCGGCTACGTGGGCTACGACGAAGGCGGCCAACTCACGGAGGCTGTGCGCCGTCGCCCGTACTCGATCGTGCTGCTGGATGAAATTGAAAAAGCCCACCCGGACACGTTCAACATCCTCCTGCAAGTGCTCGACGACGGCCGCCTGACCGACAACAAAGGCCGCACGGCGAACTTCAAAAACACGATCATCATCATGACCTCCAACCTTGCCAGCGACCAGATCCGTGAGGTGTTCGAGGACTACGATGAACTGCCCGACAAACGCAAACACGAAGCGTTCGATGCCGCTAAAGCCGCTGTGATGGATGCTTTGAAAATGAACCTGCGGCCCGAATTTCTGAACCGCATCGACGAGGTGGTGGTATTCCATCCGCTGCACAAAGGTCAGATGTCGCAAATCCTCGATATCCTTTTGGCCGACATCCGCGAAATGCTCACACGGCAGGAACTTCAACTCGAAGTCACCAAAGACGCCGGCAAAGTGCTGGTGGAGCACGGTTTCGACCCGCAATACGGCGCCCGCCCGCTCAAACGCACGCTCCAGCGCGAACTCATCAACGAACTCGCCAAACACCTGCTCGCCGGCGACTATGAGAAAGGCGATACGGTGCTGATCGATGCCGATGGAGCAGGGTTGGTGTTCGGCCGGAAGTCGGAGATGAACGGGAAGGAAGTGGTAACGAAGCAGTTGGAAGAGGTGTAGGGCGGAATGTCATTCCGCCGAAACAAGCAGCTTGCCTGGCAGGATTTGTCGGGCAAGCCGCTTTTGTTTTTAGGAAAAACAGTTGTAATTTTGGGTTCAGTTATTCCGCGTTATAGTTATTCAAAATCAGGCAAGTATGGAAGCGGCGATTCTTTCACCTTCTTCACCCAAAAATGGCAAGATATCCCTTCGATTTGGCGAATGGGAAGTGCGGCATTTCCAGCCCCAAAGAATGACCGACGAAGAGTTTTATGCTTTTTGCAAGGAAAACCCCGAAATGAAAATCGAACAAGACAAACATGGAAATGTAACCGTTATGCCTCCCGTTTCACCTGAATCCGGCAACCTTGAAAGCGAAGTTGGAATTGACCTCGGTCTTTGGAATCGCCAGTCCAAACTCGGCAGGACCTTCAGTTCCTCTACCATGTTCACCCTCCCCGACGGCTCCAAACGGATGCCGGATGCTTCATGGATTTCCCATGAAAAATACAATCACCTCACAGAACGCGAGCGGCAATCCTTCGCCAAAATTGTCCCCGACTTCATCATCGAAGTGCGCAGCCCGAGCGACTCGCTGGCAGAATTAAAAGAAAAAATGACCGAAGCCTGGATGGCCAACGGCGTTCGTCTCGCCTGGCTGCTCGATCCGGAATCTCAATCCGCCTGGATTTACCGCGCCGACGGCAGCAGCGAAACGGTCAATGAATTTGATAAAAAACTGTCGGGCGAAGATGTGCTGCCGGGATTTGAGTTTGATTTGGGGGTGTTGAAGGGGTGATGATTTTGAAAAAAATTTGCATTTACAGGTTTTTCTACTGTATATTTGCAGCATCAGCGAGCTTCGGCACGCTACCCACGGAAAGAGGGTCGTCACAAGCGGCTCTCTTTTTTTATTTGATTTTTCACTCCCCTTCCTTTCTCGGCCTCAGCATCTCGTTCAGGATTTTTTCGCGGACGGGTTTGGCACTCACGATGTCCTTCATCAGGTCAACGCCAAGTTCAATGGAAGTCTGGATGTCTTTGTCAAACATAAGGTCGAGTGTTGGTTTCGGCACGCAAGATAAACTGTCCTTGTCAGCGACTTTCCACAAATCTGGCACATTTTTCCCCCTGTTTAAAAAATGCTGCCCACTGCGAATCGAAAACCCCGCATCTTCGTCTCAACAAATATGAGACTCCGCAAAATAATCCGCTATCAACGGCAAGTGTTGTGGGCCTTTCTGGTGGAGGGCAAAGAGACAAAGGACATGCTGCGCGTCTTCCTGCGCGAGGGAAGGGGCAGGTTGCTTGTGTCGTTCAAATCGCGTAACCCATCGCCGGAGGAACTCAAACAGGCGGTCGAACAACTCAAAGACATTCCCCGCTTCCTTCCTTTTTTCATCGTGATCGTGGTGCCGGTACCCGGCGTCACCGAGAGTTACACCCTGCTGGCCGTGACCCTCGAAAAATGGCTGGGCCACAAATTCCGCCTCCTGCCGAGCGCTATCAGCAAAGCGATCCGGAGCAAAAACGAAGCGCCGGGAAATGAGAAGTCGTCGTAAACAGCAAAAAAACTATCTATTTTCCACAAAACTCTCATCTGCTTTTTGAATCTCAAATTGCCGACACCGCCGAGCGTTCGCTATGCATGCCAAGCAGACGTGTCATTCAGAACCGAAGGTGAAGAATCTGAGGGCGAAGCCCGAAGTTTTCAGATATTTCGGCCTTCGGCCTCAGATTCTTCGCTACGCTCTGAATGACACGTTTTTCCCCCTATTTCGCCATCACCGAAATCGCCGCACCGCCGCTCGCTGCCAATTTGAGTTTCAGTACATCGCCGCGCCGCATGGTGACTTTGCGGATGTTCACCGGGTAGGGATTGGTTTCATAATGGGCCCCCGGGCCGTCTTCATAAATCGTCGCCTCGTAGGTTTTCCCTGCATCCAGAAAGTCGAGCTGGAGCGTGAAGTCGCGCGGGGTTTCGTCGGTGATGCTGCCGATAAACCAGTTGGCTTTGCCTTTTTCCCGGCGCGCCACGCTGAGGTAGTCGCCGACTTCGGCGTTCAGGACGCGGGTCTCGTCCCAGTCCACCGCCACATCGCGGATGAACTGGAACACGTCGGGGCGTTTTTCGTAGTTCTCCGGCAGGTCGGCGGCCATTTGCAGGGGGCTGTAGAGCGTGACGTAGAGCGCGAGTTGTTTGGCTACGGTCGTGTGGACACGTTCTTTTTTGTTCGGGTCGAACTGGTTCACTTCGATCTGGAAAATACCCGGCGTATAGTCCATCGGGCCGCCGAGGATGCGGGTAAAAGGCAGCGTGCACTCGTGCGAGGGCGGGTTACCCTTGCTCCAGGCATTGAATTCCTGGCCACGCGAAGCCTCGCAGGCCATCCAGTTGGGGTAGGTACGGTGCAGGCCGCTGGGGCGCACAGGTTCGTGGGCGTCGAGCATGATGTGGTATTTGGCGGTACGTTCGGCCACACGCACGTAGTGGTTGACCATCCACTGGCCGTCGTGCCATTCGCCGCGTGGAAGCAATTTGCCGACGTATCCCGTTTTCACCGCCGAAATGCCGTATTTGTTCATGTAAGCGTAGGCGGCGTCCATCTGGCGTTCGTAACTCGGCACGGCAGAGGAGGTTTCGTGGTGCATGATGATCTGCACGCCTTTTTCTTTCGCGTAGCGCACCACTTCGTCGATGTCGTAGTCGGGATAGGGTTTGGTGAAATCGAATACCTCTTCTTTCATTTTGCCGAACCAGTCTTCCCAACCCACGTTCCAGCCTTCCACCAGCACACCGCCGAGGCCGTTTTTGGCTGCGAAATCAATGTATTTCTTGGTGTTGGCGGTCGTAGCGCCGTGTTTGCCGGTAGGCTGGAGCCCTTGTGCCGTGCCTGCATTCTGGCTGCCGGCATAGTCCCATGTGCTTTTACCCGCGTGCATTTCCCACCAGACACCGCAGTATTTCATGGGTTTTATCCACGATGCGTCGGCGATTTTGGAAGGCTCGTTAAGGTTGAGAATGAGGCGATTGGTCAAAATACCCGCTGCGTCTTTGCTCAGCAGGACGGCGCGCCAGGGCGTGTGGAACGGCAGCGTGTTCACCGACTTCACGGTCGAATCCGCCGTGGAGATCAGAAAGGCTTTGAATTTCAACGCTTTTGGGTCCAATTGCAGGTGCAATGCGCCGAAATCCACCAAAGCAGCCTCGGCAATGCTGATGTGTGTGCCGTTTTGGGCGCGCATAGTCAGCGGTGTCTGCACATTGTAGCGATCCACGATGTGCTGGGTGTAAATGGACTTTTCAGCAGCGTAAGGGTCGGTATTGATGGCGCTCAGCGTGCCGGCAGTATAGACGTGTTCGTTGGAGTCGTAATCGCCGGGAATCCACCAGGCGGTGTGGTCGCCGGTCATCTGGAATTCGGTGCGCTCGTCCGTGACTATCACCTTCGAGACCTCCACTTTTGCAGGAAACTCATAACGGAATCCAATGCCATTGTCATAAGCACGGAATCGGATGATCATGCGCTCTTTTTCATTGGAAAGGTCATAAACCAATTCGTTGTAATGATCGCGGATGGCGGATTCTTCCCCCCAAACGGGTTTCCAGGTCTCGTCGTGGGTTTTTGTAGAAGCACTGAGCAATTTGAATCCGCTGCTGAAATTGCGGTCGCGGGCAACGAGACCGAGACGCGACCAATCTATTGCGGTGTTCCCATTGAAAGTGATTTTATAAAATGCCTCACCTTCCTTGTTCAGGCCGACAGTGACTGCGGCGATTTTATTGGGCGAAGCAAGGGTGCGTGCCGTTTTTTGCGCTTGTAGGGAAGCAAGGAAAAGAAGGAAAAGGGAAATGACGAGCGAAACTTTTTTCATGGCAAGTGTATGTTTTTACGGACGTAAATGTATGCCAGAGCTACCTTGAATAGGGCAAACAAGGATAAAAAATGCAGATTGAGATTACAGAAATTGATTTTGCAGAAAAAGATAAATCATCCTTATTTTTATCCCATGAAAATCCACACAATCAAACTGGAAACAGCCGCCCTGCCTGCGGTTGCGGAATTCTACCGCGACACACTCGGGCTTGAAGTCATCACGGCTGAACACGGGAAAGTGCATGTCCGGATCGGAAGTTCCTGGATGATTTTTTCCGAAAACCCCGCCGTCAACGGCATCTACCACTTTGCTTTCAACATTCCCTGCAACCAGATCCGGGAGGGCATGGCTTGGCTCGAACGGGCAGGTATTGTACTGATTACCAATGAAAAAGACGAAAACCAGATCGATTTCCCCAATTGGAATGCCGAAGCGGCTTATTTCTTCGACCCGGCGGGTAACATCGTGGAACTCATCGCCCGGCGTGATCTGCAAAATGAAGGCGAACACGCTTTCGGTCCCGAATCACTGCTGGAAGTCAGCGAAATCGGCATCGTGACCGACGACGTGCCGGCCTGGAATACCCGGGCAGAAACCGAATTCGGCATCCTGCCGTTCGACAAGCAGAAACCCTCGTCCGACTTTTCAGCGCTCGGCACCGACATGGGGCTTTTTATCGTGGTAACGGAAGGCCGCAAATGGTTTCTGACCGATATACCCGCTGTGAAAGTGCCGTTGGAGCTGAGTTTTGAAAATGACAAAGGAGAAATATTCACGCAGCAGTTGTAACCATTGTTCTTACATTTGTTCAGCCATATTCTGACCCGTTTCTCAATGAACTACACCCGCTCCATCACATCGACCCCCAACGGCTTGTTCGAAGCCGTATGCTGCGCCATCATGCTGCTGCTTATCACCAATATTGCCCCGTTCTTTTTCAAAACCTGGTTTGTAGAACCGACGGGCAACATCAGCATCGCGCCGTTTTTTGGTTTCGCAGTGTCGATAGGGATATTATTCCGGAAAAATTGGGCACGCCAGGGAGCCATCGTACTCTCCGTTTTTATCGCCGTCATAACTGCTTTTTTATTGGTAGAAACCCCGGAAAAACCGGGATTTTGGATTATTTCGGCCATGAATGCTTTGTTACTGTGTCTGCTGATCTTTTCAGCGCGACTGAAACAGTACATTCGTTGACCGCCGGCGGAGAAATTTTCAGTATGCCGTTTTTCGCCTTCTGCCGACAAATCCCCACCCTTCACCGCGCATTTTCAGCAGAACCCTTTCGTTAATTTTTTGATTCACTACCTTTGCCGCTCTTTTGGCAAAACAAACCCGCGCAAGCGGCGTTTTAGCCCCTTCATTTTGGTTGTTAGTTATCGGTTTATGGTTATTGGGAACCCGATGCGACTAATAACCAACAACTAATAACAGGTAACCAATACCCAACTCAAAGAATGGCACAATTCAAATCGGACGTAGAAGCAGTAGATGCGCTGGCACAGGCGTACAAAGATCTTTCGGCGGAAGTCGGCAAAGTCATCGTCGGGCAGGACGACGTGGTTCGGGCGGTCATCATCACCCTTTTTTCCAACGGCCACGCTTTACTCGTAGGGGTGCCGGGGTTGGCGAAAACCCTCTTGGTCAGCACTATATCCGAAGTGCTCGACCTCGACTTCAAACGCATCCAGTTTACGCCCGACCTGATGCCGTCGGACATCACCGGCAACGAAATCCTCGATGAAGACCGACATTTTCGTTTTATGCGCGGGCCGGTGTTCGCCAACATTATCCTGGCGGACGAGATCAACCGGACGCCGCCCAAAACGCAGGCCGCACTGCTCGAAGCGATGCAGGAGCGTTCGGTCACAGTAAACGGCCAGCGTCATTTGCTGCCCTCGCCGTTCTTCGTTTTGGCAACCCAGAACCCCATCGAACAGGAAGGCACATACCCGCTCCCGGAGGCACAATTGGACCGTTTTATGTTCAATATTCCGCTCACTTACCCGACGTATGCGCAGGAGGTGGAAGTGGTGAAAAACACGACTTCCAACATAAAGGCAAACCTGGGGCATATCCTGAGCAGCGAACAAATACTTGAATACCAGCAGTTGATCCGGAAAATACCCGTGAGCGACAATGTGCTGGAATATGCCGTCGGACTCGCGAGTAAAACCCGCCCGGGCACCGACCGCGCCACAAAAGAAGCCAACAACTACCTCGCGTGGGGCGCAGGTCCGCGCGCCAGCCAGTACCTCGTGCTGGGCGCCAAATGCCATGCTGCCATTCGCGGCAAGTACTCGCCTGATATCGAGGACGTGCAGGCCATCGCCAATCTCGTGTTGCGCCACCGCATCGTACGGAACTACAAAGCGGAAGCAGAAGGGGTGACGGAGGAGAATATTATCGAAGCGTTGCTTTGATATTGGGGATATTGAGATATTATAGAAGCGCCGGTGTGACTTGGAGTCGCCCCGGCGCTTTTTTATTTCGAAAGAGAGATACTGCCGACAAAGTTTTTGACAGGATTGACAAGATTTACATGATTTTTTACTTCAAAACAGGTCTGTACATCCTGTAAATCTTGTCAATCCTGTCAAAACTTTGTCTTGTCTTGTGAAGCATCGTCCTTCAGTGATTTTTAATAGGCCCGCGCAAACAACACCCTCCGTTCGCTTGGTTTTCCTGTCAGCACACACTTGCCCGCTTCGTCCGGCCAGCCGAGCGGAATACAGCGAATAGTGGCTTTGGTGCGCTCCTTGATCTCCAATTCTGTTTCCGTCGTGCCGTCCCAGTGGGCGTACACGAAACCGCCTTTGTTTTCCAGCAGGTCTTCCATTTCGGCCAAAGAATCCGCTTTCGTGATGTGCGCATCGCGGTAGGCTTTGGCGCGGTCGAAGAGATTTTGCTGAATCTCGTCCAGCAGGTTGGCGATGTAGTCGCCGAGGCCTTCGAGCGGAACGTTGGTTTTTTCTTTGGTGTCGCGGCGGGCCACTTCTACCTGCCCGGCTGCTATGTCGCGCTGGCCAAGCCCGAGCCGGACAGGGATGCCGATCATCTCATATTCAGCGAACTTAAAGCCCGGACGATTCTGGTCGTCGTTGTCAACCGTGACGCGGACGCCTTTGGCGCGGAGTTCGGCTACAATTTTGGCCGCTGCTTCGCTCAATTCGGGCGAGGGCTTCGGGATCGGCACGATGACCACCTGCGTAGGCGCCAGTTTCGGCGGTATCACCAGGCCGTCGTCGTCGGAGTGTGTCATAATGAGACCGCCGATCAATCGGGTGCTCACGCCCCAGGAGGTCGCCCAGACGTGTTCCTGCTGGTTGTCTTTATTGAGAAACTGCACATCGAATGCTTTGGCAAAGTTCTGCCCCAGGAAGTGCGAGGTGCCCGCCTGCAACGCCTTTCCGTCCTGCATGAGCGCCTCGATGCAGAAAGTTTCGTCGGCGCCGGCGAAGCGCTCGTTGGGCGTTTTTAGCCCTTTGATCACGGGCATGGCCATGAACTCTTCAGCGAAGGTGGCATACACGTCGAGGATCATTTTGGTCTCGGTCATCGCCTCTTCCGCACTGGCGTGGGCGGTGTGGCCTTCCTGCCAGAGAAACTCGGCGGTACGCAGGAAGGGGCGGGTACGCATTTCCCAGCGCACCACGTTGGCCCACTGGTTGATGAGGATCGGAAGGTCGCGGTAGCTTTGAATCCAGTCTCGGTACGTATTCCAGATGATCGCTTCCGAAGTAGGGCGCACGACGAGTTCCTCCTCCAATTTCGCTTCCGGGTCCACCATGAGTTTACCGGGTCTGTTCGGGTCGTTTTTGAGGCGGTAATGGGTGACCACGGCGCATTCTTTGGCGAAACCCTCGGCATTTTTTTCCTCGGCTTCAAAAAGACTTTTGGGTACAAAAAGGGGGAAGTAGGCGTTGACGTGGCCGGTTTCCTTGAACATCACATCGAGGGCGTCGCGGATGCGTTCCCATATCCCGTAACCGTGGGGTTTGATCACCATACAGCCGCGCACCGGCGAGTTGTCGGCGAGGCGGGCTTTGCGCACGATATCGAGGTACCACTGCGAGTAGTCTTCCGAACGGGGCGTTATTTCTTTTGCCATTCTTTATTAAGCGTTGTTGGTTATCAGTTATTTGTTGTTGGTATTCGCTGCGATCACTTTTTTTTTGCCGTGACGGTCAGCGAAAGCGGGATGATGTCTTCGATGATCTTGTCTTTCACAGTACCCAATATGCCGGACTGAAAATTAATCCCCCATTTGGTGCGGTTAATAACAAAATTGGCGGATTCTGCGCTGAGTTCATCGTTGGCGATGGTCATTTTCACCGGGATATTCACCGGGTTGGTTATGCCTTTCAACTTGAGTTTGCCGCTGATGACCCAGTTGAAATCGGAGGTGTTGCTGGGCAATACTTCATCGAACACAAACTCGCCCGTTGCATGGTTTTTTACATCGAAAAAATCGGAATCTTTGAGGTGCGACTCGAGGTCGGCTTTGGCGCCGGGGTCTTTCATGTTGTTGACCGAAATGGACTTCATGTCGATCGTCACATTACCGCTCAATAAGCGACCCTGATTGACTTTGAGTTCCCCTCCGGCAACTTTTATCGTTCCGGTGTGGCGGTTGCCGACCGTTCGTTTGCCGAGCCAGTTGACCACGCCTTCGGTAATGACGAACGTAACGGCGCCGTCGGTTGTTACAGGTTTGATGCGGATGGTGTCGGGCTTCGAGACCGGCGTTACCTGCACCTCTTGAACAGGCTTGGTGTCATTTTTGCATGAAAAAAGAGCAATTATGCTAAAAAGAACGGGTGTAATCAGTTTTGAAATGCGCTGCATGGTATGTTTTGAAATTTCGGTTGAAGGCATTTTTGGGAAAAAGACGCGCAAAGGTACAGGTTGCATCATTTGGCAGTAACTTCGGCAAAAAATTTCATACTAAGGGCAGCACTTTACCGCTTGCCGCGTTTTGTTATCGTTTTTCAAATCAACTTGTATGAACATACTTCCACGCTCGCGTTGGTTTATTGCCCTGATTGGCTTCGCTATGTCGTTTACCGCTTGTCGCGTCAATGACACCATCGAGGATGAACCGACATTCACCGACGACCCGGAGTATACCGTTGACCTCTTCCAACAACGCAACGCCTCAGACGGTGCACCCACATTCGGACTTTGGATGGAAAGGATAGAATTGTCCGAATGTGAAGGCTTTGGTGTGGACGCGACCGTATCGGTTCTAAACGGCCAGATCGAAGTAAAAATCCTTGGCGTTATAAAACCTGCTAACTGCTCGGGCGATTCGGCCCGGGCGCGGCAGTTTTTGACCATCGGTCATTTGGCCGACGGCACCTACGATTTCAGCCTTTCGTTGCGCGATGTGATTCAAAACAAAGGTACGTTGACCGTCGCAGGCGGGCGCTATACACTTTCGCTGCCCGATGCAAAGGGTGTTGTCGTTGAAAATTTTATCCTCGAACCCTTGCCCGACGGTATTGTCTGGGGGTATGCCGCCACACCCGATGAGCCCTCAGAGCCGGTAGCTGACAATTTCCTTGACGACCTGAAAACGCTTACTGCCGAAAATGACCTGGCCCCCGGATTTTACAGTTATTTCGCGATTTCAGGCACCGGTAATATTATATTCCACAAAAGCATTGCACCCACTGGCGTAACGAGACAGTTTGTACGCCGGCTTACCGCCGCGCCCGATGCGCTGAAAGGGCTTTTGCAAAACTACCGCGATGCCCAACAACCGCTGCAAATCAAATGCTGGACGACGGAAGGGGAGTGGTGAGTCATTAAAAAGTCATTAAGGTCATTAGGAGTCATTATGTCCCCTCCACTGATGCTAAAGATTTAGGCAAGTGCGAATGCAGATCAATGATTCCCAATGCCCGCGTAAACTCTTCATCTACAGGAGCCTGAATCAAAATTGTCTCGCCTGAAAAAGGATGCTGAAATGCCAGTTCGGAGGCGTGGAGCAGCATTCGTTTCATATCAAAAACTTCCCGGAAATAGGTGTTCTGCTTCACATCGCCGTGGCGTTTGTCGCCGATGACGGGATAGTTGAGGTGGGCGAAATGTTTCCTGATCTGGTGCCGCCGCCCGGTTTCCAGACGGGCTTCCACGAGGGAGAAGCGGGCGGTTTTGTAGCGCAAACCGATGGGTGCTTCAATTTCCGATGTGCCCAAAAGCGTAAAATGCGTCACTGCCTGCAGGCGGCCTCGGCCGCTGTCGGGATCATCCAAAGCATAATCAATGGTGCCGCTTTCGGGCGTCCAGCCGCGCACGACGACGAGGTATTTTTTATCTACGGATTTGTCCATCACCTGCTCGCCAAGACGCCCCGAGGCTTCCGGCGTTTTTCCAAAAATCAATACCCCCGAAGTCGCCCGGTCGAGCCGGTGTACGGGATAAATGCGTTGGCCCAACTGGTCGCGCAGGAGTTGCACCACAAACACAGTGTCCTCGCTGATGCGGGTGCGGTGCATGAGGATGCCCGGGGGTTTGTTGATGGCGATGAAATGATCGTCGGAGAAGAGGATGGGGAAGGACATGGGGCGAAGGTAGGGGAGCGTACGTGTATCAAGAAACGTTTTTCTGCGACGGCTAAGACAATGTCAATCCGCACTGATAATCCCAAATTGGTCGCAGTAGTGGCCGTACGACAGTAGAAGAAACTTGAAAAAAAACGCCGTCCCCCCAAAATCTGGAAGAACGGCGTATGCTGGGAGGTCATCTACTTAGCGGAAAGACCTATTCAAGCGAAATTTTATCAGTCAAAACTACCGTCAGGTTTGTGCCATCGCTGGCCAGTACCCGCACATTTACCGTTTTGGCCTCTTCCGGGAGTTCTTCCCGGTTGAACACATAGGTAGTTTCAGTGAGTCCGTAAGCGATGGTTTCCCAGGAAGTGCCGCCATCGGTGCTGATCTGCACATGGAACGTCAACGAATCGCCATCGGGGTCAGAAGCACTCCAGGTGATTTCATAGGAGCCTTCGTCGACGCCGGCAATTGCTACCTTGCGCGATGCGCCCGGAGCCTCCTGTACCGGCGCCTGGTTACTGAGCTTGCGGCTATCGAGCAACGTGCTGCCCAACCATATTTCCACAAGGCTTGCAGCATTGTTCCAAGGAAGCGTAGCATTCACGATACCGGTTTGATCTTCGCCCTCCAGAATATCTGTACTGAGCTGGATGGCTGCTTTGTGCGCGACCAATTCTCGGTTATTCTGATCCTTCAACCGGATGGTAACTTCGCCATTGTCGTCAGATTTTGTGGCTATACCTTTGGCCAGACGTTGTGTAGCAACCAATTGACCGCTGCGTTTAGTGACGTTGATACTGGCTACGACGTTCAGGAAGTCGCCGTTTGCACTTTTTGGGGTGACGCCACCCGGTTCCGTATCACGGCTAGTTGCTTTACCAATGGATTCGAGAGCCTCTTTGGACGACCCGTTCAGGGTATACTGAATCACCGGCCGACGGCGCATATCCGGCTGCGGTGATCGGAAGGCGCCGTACTGTGCCGTTAATTTGGATTCTTCTAAAGGCTTCATGTCAGGTGCAGGAACAACCAACCGGTTCGATTTCAGCGATTTGATCCGAGGCGCTTTTGCCGAACCAGTAATAACCGGAGGCTGCCCCTGTAGCGCAGAAACTGTACTGCCACTGATTTCCGGATAGTTGGGAATTTCCGGCGGCGGCAACTGATCGTTTCCGGTCTCGGGCGTACCGGCGAAGGCCGTTGGTGCAAAGGGTGGTACTGCACCTGCAGGAAGCCCCATTTCATCTATCAGGCGTCTGCGAATGGCATTGTAGGTGTAGGCCGAAAGCCATTGGTTGTCGCAATACGTCATCACGTCATGCCAGGCAACACCCGGAAGCGCGCGCATGGGTAGGCTCATCGCGGCATCGCCGACATCAAAACCGACGAAAGCGCCATCAGCGTTTGACAATTGCCCGTTCTGATAAGGATAACTGGGATCGCTGTGAGATTCGCCGCAGAAACCGGGGTGGCTTCGCCCATAGGTGTGCCCAAGTTCATGACCGGTGTACCAGTCGCCATAACTGCCATCGGTATCCCAACCCCAGCAACAACCTGTGGGCCCCGATGCTACCACTGTCGGATCAGGCGAACCTGGAATTCCGGCCGCCGAACCGCGCATAAATCCGCCGCCGTCGGCCACCAGGCCGTAATAGTGAGTACGGTTGTCTGTACTCCCGGCGACATCCAGCGCCCGCACGGCGGCAACTTGGGCATTAGCCTGTCCTGAATTAAAAGGCCAAGTGGCCGTAGCGTTGATCGTGCTTCTGGAGAACGACAAAGTACTTGCTGGATAGGCCCGGCGCAGCCAAGAACGCGTCAGGTTGTAATCGAGCGTCGAAGGTGTATAACTTATCGGAGGAGCGCCCGTCTGGTAGCGCAATCCCAATATACGCACACGCATCATCACCTGCGATTCCATGTAATCGAACAGTGGTGTGGTACTACAATCGGAACAGGGTTGATTGTTTCCCGACGAAGTAATTGTCACCGAACCCAGGCGATAATAATACCAGCCCTGTGCGATGAGGGCAGACGGAAGTTCAAAGTTGAGGCTCCGGTTGATATCTTCTCGTTTGAACCGTAGCTGATCGTTTTGAGCGGGATTGATCGTAACGGTATTTGTCGAATTGACAAATGTCCAGGCAGCTGTCGCATAATTATACACATACAGTACGCCCCGGACAGTAATGGGCAATGCCCCATTGTAGCTCAGGTAGGTTCGTGCGACCGTTTTTTTACCAGATAGCAAGGGCACACTCTGGTCGTTATCCTGAATGCTTTGAGTTACTTCCAGGCCATCAAGCGAGACTTGACCGGGCTTGGGGAGCGTGCTTATCCAAGGGTGTACATAATCTCTTCCCTGTACGGCGTGCACGATATCCATACAGCCGTCGCCGGAAATATCACCGGTGAGCCACAGGCCGTTTGGGATCGCATAACCTTTCCAAGGGGAAAAGGTTGTCACCCGGTAATTGCCATTGCCTTGGCTGCGCCAAATATGCACGTAATCGGAGCCCTGCACCGCGTGTACCACATCGGCACGGTTGTCGCCGTCGAAATCGCCGGTCATCCACAAGCCGTTCGGGATGGCATAGCCATTCCAGGGGCGGTAAGTGCGTACGTTGTACGTGCCATTGCCGTTGGAAAGCCAGGTGTGGGCATAATCGGCGCTTGCCACGGCATGGAACAGGTCGTCGCGTTTGTCACCGTTATAGTCACCCACCATCCAGACGCCGTTTGGCATAGCATAACCGGCCCACGGCCGGAACGTGCTGACAGCAAAAGTGCCGTTGCCATTAGATGTCCAAGTGTGTACATAATCGGCGCCTTTTACGATGTGGACCACATCGGTACGGCCGTCGCTGTTAAAATCACCGGTGCGCCACTCGCCGTTCGGAATTGCATAGCCTAACCACGGACGGAACGTGCCTACCCCGAAGGTGCCATTACCATTGGAGGTCCATACGTGCACATAGTCCTTGCCCTGCACGGCATGAAACAGGTCGGTGCGGCCGTCTTTGTTAAAATCGCCGGTCAGCCAGATGCCGTTTGGCATAGCATAACCACTCCATGGCCGGAAGGTGCCGACAACAAAGGTACCATTGCCGTTAGACGTCCAAGTGTGTACGTAATCTTTGCCCTGAACAACATGCACCAAGTCGTCGCGCTTGTCGCCGTTGATGTCGGCAACCAACCAGACGCCGTTGGGAATAGCGTAACCGGCCCAGGGCCGGAAAGTGCCGATCTGGAAAGTGCCGTTGCCCTGGGAAAGCCACGTGTGGACATAATCTCTGCCTTGTACTGCGTGAATAATATCGGTTTTACCATCGCCATTCAGGTCGCCGGTAAGCCAAACGCCGTTCGGAATGGCATAACCCGCCCAAGGACTAAAGGTGGTGACTTGAAAAGGAGTAGCTTGGGTGCGCCAAGATAAACCAAGGATCAGAAAAAGGATCCAGAACGTTAAGAAGGGTCGGGCAGTAGCCCGCCAGTAAACAGGTGATCTCATAGGAGTTTATTGAAAATTTGAAAATAATTGAGGTGTAAATTTGCGTAAAACGCGATATTTCAAAACTTTATGGCAAAAATATTATAAAAGATGATATAAATTTGATGTTAATTAAAATTTTATAAAAATTTAATTATAAATTAAGTACACTGTGAAATTCAATTTCAAAACACTAAGAGGCTGATACACTAAGCCTTACTTCTTGGAAATCAAATTCTCAGTGTCCTTAGGCAGAAGCGATGACTTACGTCATATCATCCAACCCATCTTCCTCCCCCCTTTCCAAAACCTCCGGCATCACCCTGTCCCGGTGCATGCGGCACCAAACACAGTCCTCCTTCCCGCAGCCGACGGTAAATTCCCGGTTTTGTATTTTTGAAAAAACCTCCCGGATCAGGTTTGTCACAAAATGGATTTCCTCGCCTGAATAATTGACTTCGACAATCGGGAACGCGCCGCGCCGGTCGGGTTCGAGCCAGGAGATGGCTGTTTTGCCCACGGGTTCGGGGTAGATGCGGGCGTGATCCAATAGAATTCTGTAAAAAGCCAGTTGCCGCCAGTAGTCGCCGCCATGCGGTTGTTTGTCGTCGGGCGGGGCGGTTTTTTTCGGGTCGGGCAGGCCGGTTTTGTAGTCCACGATGCGGAGCGTGCTGCTGTCGAGCCATTCGATTTTGTCGAGTACGCCGGTGAGCGGCACGCCTTCAATTTCTACACGGTCGACACGGCGTTCGGCGATGGCGCGTTTGCGCCAGTACAGTACCTGCTCCACGTGGATGCGGCGCAGGTAGTCTTTGCCGAGGGCGAGGCGTTGCGCGAATCCATGTTCGGAAAACCAACCGCGCTGCCGCTCCATTTCCTGGCCGAACATCCGCTGCAGTTGCTCCGGCGCCGGCCATTCCATTTTTTTGTGGTTTTTCATTTTCAGCAAGAACTGCTGCAGGGCGCCGTGCATCGCATTGCCGAAGGCGGCGGCTTCGCTCGTCGTGCCGGGTATTTTCAACAGGTCTTCGTAATAAAATGCGAGCGGGCAGCGCAGGTATCGGTTCAGATTCGTGACGCTCAGGCTGAAATTCGCCAGCAGTTCGTCCAGCAGCGCCGGTTCAGGCAGCGTGATAACCGGTTGGGCTGGTTCGAGCAGGAGTAAAGCCTGGGATTCGAGTAAAAGGCTTTGAGGAACAGTGACTTCCGTTTGCGGCAATGCGGTTTCGTCCACAAAACGGGCCTGCGTGAGCGGTTTGCCGTCGTCGCCGGTGCGGGCGTAAGAAATATGCAGGCGGCGTTTTGCCCGCGTCATGGCGACGTAAAAAAGGCGGCGGCGGGCTTCCAGTTCGTCTTCCTCGCCGGAGAGGGTGAGTGTGGGCGGCAGGGCGAACCGGCCGCGGTTGCCGCCGGCGTTTTTTTCCCAGGCATCGTCGGTGCAATCGAGCAGGAAGACGTGCTCGAATTCAAGCCCTTTAGCCGAGTGTGCAGTGAGCAATTGCACGCCGGGGCCGGTTTGCACAGGCTGCCGGAGCGATAGGGCGAGTTTGTTGTCGTCCATGCTGTCGAGCAGGTCGAGCAGGCGCCCCAAAGAAAAGCGCGGGTTGCGGACAGATTCAGCCTGCACAAAATCCATGAAGGTATTCAACACTTGCAGGTGCAGCACCTTATCGGGTTGGTTCAGCGTCCAGACCAGCAGGCCGGTTTGGGTGTAGAGGCGTTCGATCAGGCGGGGCAGGGAGAGATTGTGAACATCTGAAATGAAGACATTGAGCAATTGGGATATTTTGACAATTGGTTCGGATTGAGCGAGTTGCAGCCGTTTTATAAACGCCGGATCGTTGATCGCTTCCCGCCAATTCAGGTTTTTTGTACTTCTTTTTCCTACTTTTTCATACAATTCTTCCTCGGCAGCTCCGGTATCGGAATGACAAGCGACCGCGATTTTGGCTAAATCAAGCGGTTCGATACCAAACCATGCCGCATGCAGCAGCCGGAACAAGCGGTGCTCGCCCGAAAATGGCCGCACGGATTCCTCGTACAAGTATTTCAACAACTCCCTCAACTGCTGTACAACCGGCAGATCAAGGATGTTCACCGGGCGTTTGGTCTGGTAAGGGATGCCTTTTTTCTCCAGCAGCGTCAGCAGTCGATGAGCCTGCCGGTGGCGGGCGTAGAGGACTGCAATTTCGGAAGGCGATACGCCGGATTTGATCAGGTTGTCGATTTGGGAAACGATGTGCGCGGTTTCGTGGAGACGGGAGGGGTATAGAGTTATTTTCGGCCCCGATTCAACCCCACCCCCGGCCCCTCCCCCGAATGGGAGGGGAGACGTAGCGTACTCCGCGGCGGTATCGCGTCTCCCCTCCCATTCGGGGGAGGGGTCGGGGGTGGGGTTGATCGCCCGCAATTTCTTTTCCAATGCCTCACCCAACAAACTTACCGCCCTCAACCCATTGTTTTCAATCACTAATTGAGCTGCGTCGAGGAGGTCCTGTGTAGAGCGGTAATTTTCTTCCAATACAATGGTTTCCAGACCGTTCTGGTATTTTTTATAAAACTCGCGCAAGTTTTCGAGGCGGGCCCCCTGGAATTCGTAGATGCTCTGGTCGTCGTCGCCGACGATAAAGATGTTGGGCACTGACCAGAAGTCGAGCAGGAGATTGAGCAGGTGGAATTGGGCGCCGTTGGTGTCCTGAAACTCGTCCACTAATATATACTGGTAGCGTTCCTGGTAGGTACGGAGCAAGGCTTCGTTTTTTTCAAACGCCTTTGTCACCCAGAGGATCATGTCTTCGTATTCGTATCGCCCGGCGCGCTCCATGGCGAGCAGGTATTTAGGGAAAAGATCGGCAGCGGCTTTTAGGCGGGTCAGTTTTTCGGTCGTTTCCTCAACTTGAGCGGTTTTGGGGTCGCCCTTTTTGAAATGTTTGCTGTTGCGCTGGTAAATAAAATCGGGGTTCGTGGATAGCCCGTTCAAAAACTCGTCGGTTTTTCTCAACACAAAACCCGGCGACCAGCCTTCTTTTTTCATGTTGGCAAACAAGTCGCGGAGTTGCTCCTCGTATTGAAAAATGTCTTTTTTGCCTTCGCGGAGCGGGTGTTCGGGCGGCACTTTTGCCAGCAGGTTCCGGACGATCTCGATGCGTTCCAACTCGGTCACCGGCTCCAGGGTGCCTTTGCCGAAATGCTCCATGTTTTCCTGAATGACGCGGTTGCAAAAGGCGTGGAAGGTAAAGATAGGTACCCGGTGCGCTTCCGGACCGATGCGTTCGAGCAGGCGGCGGCGCATGGCATTCACACCGGCATCGGTGAAGGTGAGGCACAACACATTTTGAGCCCGCGCATCGGTGCTCAACAGGATGTTGCCGATCCGAGCGGTGAGGATGTGCGTTTTGCCGGTACCCGGCCCGGCGATGACGAGCACGGGGCCTTCCGTCGCATCCACTGCCCGGCGCTGGGCGGGGTTGAGGGTGGAGAGGAAGGCGCGGAAGGCGTCGTTGTATTGTTGGAATGTTTCAGTCATGTGGTTGCGTATTCGAGGTACGGCCACAAATTTTCACAGAAAAATGGAATTGCGGGAAGTTATCTGCGAATGGGGTTATGCCGGAATACTCTGGCACAATTCCACCAACACCCCATTCGCCGACTTAGGATGTAAAAAAGCCACCCATTTATTGTCGGCGCCGCGCTTGGGCTCGCGGTTGAGTGGAACGAACCCCTCCGCTTCGAGGCGCTCGATTTCAGCGCGGATGTCGGCCACTTCAAAGGCGATGTGGTGTATGCCTTCGCCGCGTTTTTCGATAAATTTAGCAATGGGACTTTCCGGGTCGGAAGCTTCGAGGAGTTCAATTTTGCTTTCGCCGATGTGAAAAAAGGAGGTGGCAACTTTCTCGTTTTCAACGACTTCCACTTTGTAATGGGCTTCGCCGAGCAGTTTGTGGAAAAGTTCGTTGCTCTCAGCCATGTTGCGGACGGCGATGCCGATGTGGTCTATTTTTATCATGGTGGAGGGTAGAAGGTGGAGGGTAGAAGGTGGAGGGTGGAAGGTGGAAGGTGGAGGGTGGAATCTACGCCTTCTACCCTCTACCCTCCACCCTCTACCTTTCCCCTATTTCTTCTTGATCCAAATATCTTTTTCGCCGGTCAGGTTTTGCAGCGTTTTCATTTTATCCTGCACCTCGCTGATTTTGTTGTAATAAAACCGGATACCGACCTGGTAGCCGTTTTTCTTCAGATAATATACGGTGAAGCCCTCTTCTTTAAGCATTTGCTCCAGGCGGTCGGCGTTGGCTTTTTCGCTGAGCGTGGCTACAACAAGAATGCACTCGTGTGCACCCTTGGGGGTGGTTTTCGCCTGACTGATTTCCTCCCGGGCGGCTTGTGTTCTTTCAGCCACCGATTCCTGTACTTTTTTATCCAATTCCGCCTGGGTGTTTGCCGGCGTTTCGGTTTTTTCTTCGGTCAACACCGGTTTTTCTGTCTTTTTGGGCGATTCGTTCGTTTTGGCAGGGCCGGGTAGCGGACTGGCCGTGCGCTCGGTGTTGTCTTTATTGGCTGAAGCAAGTTTGTCTTTCTGGCGCTGCCAGAGCCAATAGCCGCCTGATAATGCGCAGAACAACAAAAAAATACCCAATGCCGTAGCCCATCCTGCGCCACCGGAACGGGCAGATGCCGGTGTGTAGGTTTCCGGTGTCTGTACCGGGGGTGGGGTTTTCACAGTGGAGGCAGGTGGGGCGGCGGGGGTCGAAGTGGTGCGGAAAGTGGAGCCGACAGCAGGCGTGGGCGGCTGTGTTTCCTGACTTTTTTCTACCTCGCGGGAGCGGCCGATCGGTGAAAATTGGAGTGGCGGCAGGCCGAATGACTCAGGACTGAAGTTGGTCGTGTCGGGTAGAAACTGAATTTTCTGGACGTAGTTTTTATAAAGTCTCCCAACTGCGGGCAAAGTCACGATTTCGCGTTGGCTGAGTTGGGTCTGTATTTTTTCTACAAATTCGGCAACAAGTCGTCGGGCTTCTTCGCTCGAAACACCGGTTGTGACGGCCACATCATTGACTAAAATTCCATCGTCGGTCGTAATGTTTTCACTGAAATTCAACGACTTAGATGGTGGCGTTACGGTACCGCCGGAATAATCGGCCGTGGCTGAAACCTTGGTAGCGGTGAAGGTGCCGAACCCCGGGATCGTCAGCGTATCGTGAAGGAAAAGGAGTTTTTCAATGTGAGCAGGTATATCTATTTGCATGATCGAATTGGTTGAGCGGGAAAATCGGGTTAAGAGATTATTGAAATCAAACAATTATTCTGCCAAAGTATACGCAAAAGTACGTTTTTTTATTTCATCAGTCTTTGACACACAACGCAATAAACGGCAAAACTACCCGGCTCAGTATTTCCTGAAAAAATTCCCTTCGGGGGGTTTGGTGTAAAGAAAACAATAAGTCCGTATTTTTGGCACGACTATAAGCAGTAAAATTATATGAGTGAAGTTGAAAGCTTCTTTAAATCCGCATTTTCAGTTGACAATGTCATTTTCGGATTCGATGGCGGCGATTTAAAAATCCTGCTCATCCAGCGTGGTGCAGCGCCTTATAAGGGCAAGTGGGCCCTCCCGGGCGATTTGGTTTATCCCAATGAAGATTTGGATACTGCGGCAGAACGTGTGTTGGAGCAACTGACCGGCTTGCGCGGCGTCTATCTCGAACAAGTGCGCGCTTTCGGCGCGGTCGACCGGCACCCGCTCGGACGGGTCATTACAATCGCCTATTTTTCTTTAATAAAAATCAGCGACTATACCGTGACACCCGCCTCATTCGCCCAATCGGCCAAATGGCATTCTGTTGGAAAAGTAGGCGACCTCGCTTTCGATCACAAAGAGATCCTTGAAAGTTGTCTGAAACGGCTGAAAAGGAAAGTTCGCATGGCCCCCATCGGGTTCGAACTGTTGCCGCCCAAATTTACATTGACAGAATTGCAACAACTCTACGAGTCCATTCTCGCGCCGCCAAAGGGCATCGACAAGCGCAATTTCCGCAAAAAAATTCTATCCACCAACCTGCTGAACGACCTCAACCAGGTGCAGGAAGGCGTGGCGCACCGACCGGCAAAACTGTACCAGTTCGATCGCGACAAGTACGAACAGTTGGTGGCAGACGGGTATAGTTTTGATGTTTGACCCCTCCCCCGACCCCTCCCCCAACGGGAGGGGAGATGTAGAGTATTCAACAAAATGAAACGCGGTGTGTGTCGTGTCTCCCCTCCCGTTGGGGGAGGGGTCGGGGGTGGGGTTGATTCAACGCACTACCACCTTCGCCACGCCGCGCCGGCCATCCGCAATTACTTCGATGAAGTAAACGCCCGTTTGCCAGTAACCAACTGAAATTTGCAGGCTACCGCCGGGCGATTCGCCGTTGGCGATCATCTGCCCGATGGCGTTGAAAGCGCGCCAGCGCGCCTGCGCTTCCGACGGCAGTTGCACCTGTACCCAATCGTGGGCAGGGTTTGGGCTGAAACGCAGATTCAGTGTGCCGGGTTCCTGCGTTTTTACAGGCACTTCACAATCCACCAGCACGGTTTTATAAAGACTCAGGCCGCCCCGCTGGTTGCCGGTCACCATTTCGACAATGCCATCGTTGTCGAGGTCGGCGAATGCCGGGCAGCTTCGGTTGCCGTCGTCCGTATTCCCCCAGGTGAGTGAAATGACCGGGTAAGCATCATTGGTAGCGGTCGGGTTGCTATACGCTTCTATCTGGCCGTTGATGCTGCCGGTAGTGAGGTTCAGGCCACCGGGCGTTTGCAGGAAAACCGGCGCGCTGTAGCCTGGGCCGCCGGTGATGATGTCGGTATCGATATTCCCTATTTTAGTCAGGGTGGGTTGGTTGGAAAATAAGGGTTCAGTCGGCGTGCCCGTATTTTTGAAAAAATTGATATTGCCCTGATATTCACCCATTACAATGTCTTTCAAGCCGTCGCCGTCGAGATCGACGATGGCAGGTGTGGACGACGAACCCACATCCATGCTCACCCACATGGTGTTGAAATCCTGCTGGAATGTCATCGGGTTGCCCGAACCGGCTGTGTTGCGGTAGCAATAAAGTCCGCCGCCATAACTGCCCACCAATAAGTCGAGATCGCCGTCGCCGTCGATGTCGCCGAAGGTGGGGGCAAAGTCGTAGTCGTTTGGGGCATATTCTGACATGCCAAGCCAGTCTTCCTCTGCCAGCGTGAAATCCGGCTGGAATGGAGTGCCGGTATTTAGCAGCAGATAAAGGCTGGCGCTATTGCTGTTGCCGGGAGAAACGGGGATAAAATATCCATTGTTGCCCATCACGATGTCGAGCAATCCGTCGCCGTTCACATCGACGATGACCGGGTGGGAAGCAGTACCGATGTCCATCATTTTGCCTACGAACGCGGTCTTGGTCTGCAATTCGAAATGATGACCCGTTGCAGCGGTGTTTTTGTAAAACCATGCGCACTCGCGGTCTTCACCGACGGCAGGGCTGTTGGGCGAAACGAGCAGGTCGCGCTTGCCGTCGTTGTCTAAGTCGAGCAGAAAGGCAGCCGGGAAATTGGCCAATACGATAGGGGTGTTATAAATCGGGAAAGCCGTGTCCTGCGCGGTCATCCATGCTTTTTCGGCATTACCGCCGTTGGAAAGCATGCCCGCACATTCATACGAAATATTGCCCCAGATCAGATCTTTGTCGCCGTCTCCTTCCTGGTCGTAGGTGAGCACGGTAGCGCCGGGGTGGCGTTCCCCCCGGGTATCCACGACGGGAGCGCTGAACTCGAACGTGCAGGGCCCGCAGGAATCCGGATGGCAACTGAGGCGGGCGCGGCAACCCTCCATACCGTTTTCGTAAAAACGTCCCCAGCAATCGTCAACCAAGCGGAATTTCAGGCTATCGGGGCCGTAGCCGAGTTCCACCGATTCATTGCGCAGCATCCACAGGTTGGTGGTGTTGCCCGCCGCAAAAGTAACCAGATCGAGGTCGCCGTCGCCGTCGATGTCGTCGACCGAGGGAATATCGGATTTTGAAACCGGCAGATTGCTCCAGTTGCCCGAGCCGGACAGGCTGGGGTACCAAATCTCGAACGGATCGCAATAAGTGCAGCCAGGATAATTGAACTTGTATGGAACAAATTTCAGGACATTGTTTTCGAAGTATCCCTGGAAAACCTGCATTTCCTGCGAGCCATCCACATTTGAAGAACAAAAGATATCCGCTGCACCGTCCTGGTTGAAATCCCGCATGAGCACAAAATCCACCAATTTTGGAAAGAAACAGGCGTATTCCGGTACAAAATTATAACTGGTCTCTCCTGCGATGCCCCGGTTCACGAAGGTCAGCGTCACATTGCCGCCCCGGTCGAAAATGACCAGGTCCTGCACACCGTCGTTGTTCAGATCGGCGGGCGAAAACTGCGGATTGTTCAACCCTCCGGCAAAAGGATATTCCAACTCGACGCCGTTTTTAAAAATGGGCGCCGTGAGGCGCTGGAACATTTGCAGTTGCGCGGAAGCGGTGGCAAAGCAGAAAAGTACAATGACGGCGAAAAGGGAGGAACGCATGGTGTTTACGGTTTGTGCTGCAAATCTACACCGAATCGGGCAAGGCGATTGCCCGTAAATCATGTAGCGTCAAGGGTTGGCGAAAAGAAGAGGATTCCTGCTCCTTTATTTCTCCTTTAATATCGCCTCCATATCCTTCAACAATTGCTTCCCTTCCGCCGAAAACTTGGCCGTGTATTGCGGGCTGCTTTTTTCTATCATGATAAAAGAAAAGTTGTCGGCCAGCACCTCGTCGGGGTGAATGATGTATCCCGTGTTGTCCTTGATCTGGCGGTAAAAATCGGGCAACTCGTTCATCTTGAGGGGACTGCTGAACCCATCCTCTTTGGTGAGGACTTTCCAGGTGCCGTCGCCGTTGGACTGAACCTCGAACAGGTTGAATTCCAAATAGCCGAAAAACTCGTTTTGCCCGGCTTTCGCACCTACATTGTTGGCGTAAATGATCGGCACTGCCTGAATGGTGGCATTGTCGGCTGCTGCCAGGGCAATTTTTTGAGCGAAATCCACGCCGTCGGGATTGAACAGGATGCGTTCGGCCAATGCAGGAGGGAGGCGCAGGTTTTCCAGTCCAATGTACTCGAAACCAATAAGTTGGTATAGTTTTACCCGTTTAGCCGGATGGAGCCGTGAATAAATGTGGAAGAGTTCGTGGTACATGGTATTGGTAAAGGAGTTGGTCTTTTTGGCTTCCAGTTCTCCTTTGGGAATGACGATGCATTTGTCGCGGGTATACCACACGCCCGCGCCATAGTGCCTGCTTTTCGTTTTTACCAATACTAATGTGTCCGGGAAAATACCGGTATTGACTTCTGCAACGGTTTTAAACATCTTTTTCAGCACTTTTTCCATAAATTCCACTTCGCCGGAATTGAAACCCTCCACATCTGCTTTCAAATACCCGATGTATGCGGGCATCAAACTTTCGCGGGTTTGTCCATCGGTGAGCGGTTGTTTCATCTGAATCGACATCTCGGAAGCGGTTACCCGTTCGAAAAATTTGTCGTGCCGGTCGGTCGTAATGGCTTTGGCTGCGTCGGTACTGTCGAGTAAGAGGGCGACATGGCCGGTGCCAAGCGCGATCACGCGGGTAGAAGTTTGGGCATTGCAGGCAAGCGAGAAAAAAAGTCCTGCGATCGTCAGGATGCCGGCAGGTGAAGGGAAAACGGAGAACGGATGTTTCACAATTGCAGAATTTTGAAAATCAAGTTTTTAGAAAAAGTAAACTGCCTTATTTATCCAAAGCAGCTTCCAAAGTTGGAAAAATCATTTTGAATATTGTGCCGTTTTGCGCCCTGCTTTCGACAGAAAGCGCAATTTGGTGCAAGTTCAGAATGCTTTGCACCAGCGAAAGGCCAATGCCGGTACCTTTTACCTGCCGGTGGCGGGGACTGCGGAAAAACGGTTCGAAAATAAGTGGCAATTCCTGCTCAGGAATGCCGGGGCCGTTGTCCTCGATTGTCACTTCGTGCGCCCCGGCGGACATAAAATGTACACGCACCTGTGCCCGGTGGTCGGGGGAATATTTGCAGGCATTGTCCATAAGGTTGAGCAGGGCCGTTCGGAGCAGGGCTTCGTTGGCGCGAACGTATAAAAATTGTTCATTTTCAGGCATTTCACCAAGATCCACTGCAATTTTATAATGTGCATGACGCTTCTGAACCTGCTCTTTAGCCTGCCAGACCAATTCGTCCAAACGCACGGAATCGAAAGGAATTGCGGAAGGGTCGTTGAAGATGCGGGCGAGCTGGTGGAGTTTATCCTCTACTTCGGTCATGGCGTTCACGTCGTCGAGCACACTTTGCAAGGCGGCGCGATAGGCGACGACATCGCGTTCGCGGGAGAGTACTACATCGAGTTGGGAGCGGATCGCCTGCAGCGGATTTTTGAGTTCGTGGGAGACGTTGGAAAGGAACATCCTTTGTACCCGGAATGCCTGTTCCACGCGGTCGAGCAAGCGGTTGAAGGTGACTGCAAGGTGTGAGAGTTCGTCGCGGCTTTCACCGGTGGCAACGCGCCGGCTCAGATCGCTGGGCTGGATATTTTCCACCTCCTGCACCGTTTTAGACATCGGTGCAAGCGCCTGCCCCGAGAAATACCAACCCGATGTAGCAATCAATATCATCCCGATTAAAAAACTGATGACCAGGATATTGCGCAACCGCTCCAACTGCGTCGGGTCGCAGAAGCCCTCCACCACGACGACGAAAGGGCGGCCTTCCGCGCTGTTGACCACCCGCCCCAATGCGTGTAGATTGTAGTGTCTGAAACGGATTTCCCGCTGGGTATAAATATCCTGCAAGTCTTTGACCGACACCGGCGGCACATCCGAATGAACGGCAAACACGCGCTCGTAAGCATCGTTGAAAAGGCTGATGTTGTCGCGGTAAGGCAGGGTGTCTCCATCGGGCGAGACCCAATTGGGCGGCAAGGGATGAAGTTGGTCCGGCTCCCGAAGCGCTGTTTGGGCTGTCATATCCACCTTCGATTTCAAACCCTCAAAAAATGCCTCCTCCGTGTTTTTTTTGAATAAAAAATACACCGCGAGCAATACCCCGGCCAGTATGCTCGCGGCATTGAACAGGAAAAGGATGGTGAGTCGCGCGCGGATTTGCATTAAAATAGTGGAAAGTTACGAACCGCATTAATGTACTGTGTCTATTCATTTTTACAGTAACATTCATCTGGTAAGAGCATAAATTCTGGAGGGTTCATCTCCAATAATTCCATTAAAAAGGCTCGCATAGTAGCTACTTGCTCTTCTTTCCATCTTGAATCATTAGGCTTTATAATCATTTTTTGATTGTCTTCCCATCGAATCGAGAAATGCCAAAAATTGGCATGTGTAGGTGTGTGAAGGACAATTGCTGTAAGTACATCGCCTGTATTTTTAGGTGGGCGATTGAATGGGATTCGTATATTACGATGAATGGCCGCAAGAGGCAAGAAAAAGATGCCTTTATCAGGCTCTAGGAAAAAATCATGTTCAAAAACCGGAATCCGCACTTCTTCCTGAAAATCCCAATACGACCGAAAATATTTTACTCCTTCTCCGCAAAGACTTAGGAAATTATCTTCCAATCTGAAATGCCCAAGCAAATTGGTGGAATAGTCATAAAATTCTTCCCATTTGTTGCAAAAAGCCTCCTCTCTAAGTCGCCCATTGTAACCCTCAAGGAGTGCCCGATGGAGAGTGGTTCGACATAGCCAGCACTTTTCTAATATAGTATCGATGCGCTTAAAATGAGAGCGTGGTATCAGTGCTGCCGGATAGTTCATAGGCTGTATAAGGGTAATATTCCGCAATGTGCGCTGCAGGATTGAAATAGTAATCCAATTCACGTAATACTTCTGTAAAACTACCACTCACTGCCAATTGCTGTTGTTTATGAGCAAAAATATTGAGTACTGCTTTTGAAAAATGACCGGCATGCTCATCAAAAAATAGTTCGAGATAAACTTTGTCTTCGCGAATCTGACTTAACAGAAAAATACTTGTAGCAGAGGTCAGCTCTACAGAAATTGCATTTGGCTCATATTCAAAGATTTTTCTGGCTGCTGAAGAGAAATGTTGAATGAAATACGTCGGTGCTATATGGCAAAACCGCGATGATTTCTGCCTAATTTCTTCGACAAACTCTTTAACTAATGCATTGATTTGTGCAAGATTTACACGAGGCGTTTTGGTAATAGAATAAAAGGGGATGACTTTGTTCCGGACTCGATTCTGAAAGCGTGGCAGTTGAATAACTTGTTCGATCCTTTCGCCCTGATTAAAGGGCTGAACGTTTGTAAAATCAATTGCAGGTGTCATAGGAATTGTTTTTTTTTGATTTTCAGTCTATTCGTACTCAGGATTCAGAGAATCCAAAAAATCTTGTCGCAGTAAAGTGAAAAAGACTTCTTTTTCTTTCAAATGGGCTTTTTCCAGTATATCCCAAAATGAATTAAAATCTGGTTGGTCTAAATTTTGTTGAATGACATCCACATCAATCAATGAAATAAAATCCACTTTTTCTATGTCATGTAGCAACATTGGGGGTTGAGGTAATTTTGTACCAAGATTCAATACAATTCGATGGGACTTGTCATGCCATTCTACCCGAAAGTTTCCACTTGCTGGGTCACCACTAAGTGTACTCAGGTTAAAAGTAAAGTTAACTTTATCCAAAATATCAACATTCGCAAACTCGCTTATATATCTCACCCCAACTCGATGATATCGAGCAATAACTCCCGTTTCTGATAACCTTGACAAGATTCTCTTGATGTAATCAGAATACTGTGTCCAGCCCAAGTAATCACCTACGCAGTTAAATATTAACGAGGTGTCGGGTTGCAACTGAATCTTGATTTCCTCGTTGAAAAAGAAATGCCTTGGGCCTATGTTTATCTCAAATCTACCTGGTAAGTCTGCTATGCCTGTTGCGGCTTGGCGCGGCGATGGCAAAGGACGATTGAGGTAATCCAATGTGAATTCATTGCTTAGGATATTGTACAAATATCCAACAAGTGGCTCAAAAGGAATATCGCTGCTAAAAAACACCTGCACGATAGATTCGCGTATCCGAGCAGGTGTAATTTTTTTTGGCAAACGAATCATGGGATGGTCAAATTGGTTCGGGTATCAATGGTAAGTAGAAAATTCTTTGCGCTGCAAATGTGCGTCGTAGAACTGCATTGCGCAAGTAATCTTCAGAATTTGTGGATAAAACGTCCTTTTATACCATTTGTTTAATTCTTACACCCTCTACCTTCTATCTTTTCAATAACCTTTTCTACCCCTGTCGAGGCAGGTTCGGCGATGACGGTCAGGTTGGGCATTCGGGAAAGTTCAAAATTGACCTGCGGCCGGGGATCGACATAGTAAAACGGGATGCGCGGGTTGGCATGCACCATCAGACTGGCGGCCGGATATACCTGGAGTGAGGTCCCGACGATGATAAATATTTCGGCTTCTGCCGCCAGGTCTGCCGCCGGTTCGAGCATGGGCACCGCCTCACCAAACCAGACGATGTGGGGGCGCAATTGAGTACCGCGTTCGCACCTGTCGCCCATATTCAGGTCTTTATCCCAGGCGTAAATAAGCTCGGGATAGCGGGTGGACCGCACTTTGCGCAGCTCGCCGTGCAGATGAGTAACCCGCGTGCTGCCGGCGCGTTCGTGCAAATCGTCCACATTTTGTGTGACGATGTGGACTTCATGGTTTTTTTCCAACGCTGCCAGTGCCCGGTGCCCGTCATTCGGTTGTACTTCAAGTAGTTGAGCGCGGCGCTGGTTGTAAAATTCCAGCACCAACTTTGGATCTTTGGCCCATCCTTCGGGCGTTGCCACGTCCTCGATGCGATGATTTTCCCACAACCCGTCAGAGTCGCGGAAGGTTTTGATGCCGCTTTCAGCGCTGATGCCCGCGCCGGTGAGAACGACGATTTTTTTCTTCATGTGCGCGCCAATTTGCTGTTCTTGTAACTGTACCCGAAGTAAATCACCAACCCGGCAGCCAGCCAGATAAAAAATCCCAACCAACTACTCGCCGGTATCTGTGCCATCATGTAAAAGCAAAATATCAATCCCAGCACGGGGATAAGCGACAGGTTGTGCCGGAAGCTCAGAAGGCCCAGATACAGGCAGGTGAGCACGAATAGCCACATCGGGATTTTGTGCTGGAACAAACCCCAGCCGGATTCGAATTTTTGTTCGTCGGAAACAGGCATTTGTTCCACTGCCGCAGCGTACGCATTATCATCGAGGCCGTCTAAATACTTGGCCAGGTCGCCACCGCTGCGCGCAAAACCCGCACTGTCATTCTGCGCAAAAGTATTTTTCAACCCATCTATTTCGGTTTCCGAAAGGTGGCTGAACAAGGCAGTGGCATCGCACATCTGCGGCGCATTAGTCAGCCAATCCGTCGTATCTTTTTGATAACGTGTAAAAAGGAACGCGGTTGCCCCGAGCAACATCGCGGGGAAAATCCACTTTGCGTTCAAATATGGCGTGCGGAATTTACCGCGCGGAGCGCCGGGAGTCATTTGCAGCTTCAGTACGCCTGCACACACCAGCACAAAAGCAAACAGGGTGCCCATGCTGCACAGGTTGAGCACGGTGTCGCTGGGAATGAACAGCATAGGAACCACCACGAATAAACCGGTGATGACGGTGGCAAAACTCGGTGTTTTGAATTTCGGGTGGATGTGCGAGAAACGTTTGGGCAGCAACCCGTCGCGGCTCATGACCATCCAGATACGCGGCTGACCTAATTGGAATACCAAAAATACACCCGCCATTGCCACTACCGCACTCACCGCGATGATGCCCGAAAACCATTTCAAATTTACTTTCGAA